>Ga0079226_10005052_pt1 | contig 10087 bp, 6 predicted proteins | sample Poulit2014_FD_76345 | JGI IMG/M metagenome (GOLD analysis project Ga0079226, IMG submission 76345) | Agricultural soil microbial communities from Georgia to study Nitrogen management - Poultry litter 2014 | ecosystem: Environmental > Terrestrial > Soil > Agricultural land | place: USA: Georgia... | reverse complement strand
TCGGCGATTTTGTCGACCAATTCGTCGGCGATGTCTCCGACCGCGACCAGTGCTGAGATGGCCATGCAGCGTTCTCCTGCTGAGCCGAACCCTGCGTTGATCGCGTTATCGGCGACCACGTCGAGGTCGGCATCGGGTAGCACGAGCATGTGGTTCTTAGCGCCACCAAGGGCTTGAACGCGTTTGCCGTTGGCAGTGGCGGTTTCGTACACGTATTTTGCGATGGGAGTGGAACCCACGAAGGAGACGGCCTTGATGTCATCGTGTTCCAGCAAGCCATCAACGGCTGGCTTGCCACCGTGCACGACGTTGAAGACACCGTCGGGCAGACCGGCTTCTTTCCACAGTTCGGCTTCCCAGTTCACAGCAGAGGGGTCTTTTTCGGACGGTTTGATGACGACCGTGTTGCCGGCTGCGATTGCCACGGGGAAGAACCACATCGGCACCATCGCTGGGAAATTGAATGGCGAAATGATGGCGACTGGACCTAATGGCTGACGCTTGGAATGGACATCGACGTTGGTTGACGCGTTCTCGGTGTAGCCACCTTTGAGGAGATGGGGCATGCCACACGCGAATTCCACGACCTCAAGGCCGCGATTGACCTCACCGAGAGCATCATCTAGGACTTTGCCGTGTTCGGCGGTGATCAGGGCTGCGAGTTCTTCTTTGCGCTCGTTGAGGAGTTCACGGTAGCGGAACAGAATCTGGGTGCGCTTGGACAACGAGGTGTCGCGCCAGGCAGGAAACGCCGCTTTTGCGGCAGCAACGGCCTGGTCAACCGTAGCTTGGCCCGCCATAGCAACCTGACCGGTGGTCGCACCGGTTGCCGGATTCGTGACGTCGGCTCGTTCAACGGTGGTGTCAGCGCCCTCGGTGTAGGCGTTATTGATCCAGTGATCAATGGTCTTGAGGGATTCGGCGGACTCAGCGGTTGTTACATCCAGCTGGTTGATCGTGTTCATGCAGCTATCCTTTGCTCACAGAAAGTTGGTAATTACCATCCTGCCGCCTTAGACCCAGGCAAAACATTGACACTGTGTGTCGACTCGCGCGTTGTAGCCTTACACTGTGTCTATGCGTCGTGTCACAGTTGGCTCCGTTCTTGAGCTCGAGATCTTTCAAAACATCCCGCCGGTCTTGGTATCACGGCCTGATGACTCATCGTCTCGTGAGCCCGTGCGATGGATGCACATTTTGGAAACATCGCGTCCCGAAGGCCTCCTGCCCGGCGGGGAGTTCATTCTGACTACAGCCACGTTTCTCGACCCGGTGGTCGACGGTCCAGATCACGGCCTTGATGCAGCCACGGAATTCCTCGATAGCGTTGAAGCCACCGGCGCGGTGGCCGTCGTTGCCGAAGTGTTGCCGGAGCGACACAAAGTCATCGCGGCGCTGAAGACTGCGGCACGGGATCGTCCCACGCCCATTTATCTGATCCATGAGCGCATTCGATTCGTGGAGCTCACACAATATGTGCACGAAAATATCGCGGCAGCGCGGCTCCAGGAAGTCGAAACAGATCGACGTATTCACGAGGCTTTCACCCGACTGTCCGTTGGTTCTGCTTCCACGAGCCGGATCGTCGCCGAGGCCACCGCGCTCTTGGGGTGCCCAGTCGAATGGGAGTCAATTGATCAGCGCAATGCCCCAATGGTTGCCGCTGCCCATGCAGTGGTGGCTGGCGACGAAGAACTCGGCCGCCTCATCATGCGGGAGCCATATTCAACTGATGAAACTTTGGTGCGCACAGTGTTAGAACGAGCCGGTCAGGCCGTTGCTATCTCAGTGTTGGCGCAGCGCTCGCAACGCGAAATGCAGCGTTCAACAGCGTCGTCATTGTTCTACCAGCTGCGAGGAGGCACAGACCTCTCTGCATCAGAGGTCCAATGGCGGCTTAGCGAAACGTATGGTTATGCTCCGGTAACTGCGACGAACTGGGCGCCCGTGGTATTCCGGATTTCTGGACGCCACCAAACCGAGGAGCTGCTGAATCGCTGGTCCGGAGTACTCCTGGATATCGTTGAACAGCTCGGCTCGGTACAAACCTTGCCGCTCTTCGCCGCGCGAAGTGAACTCGGAGTGGTCGACATGCTCGTACCTGCTCGGAGCGCCCCCGAATTGCATGAGCTCATCGAGACAACCCATGCACGGTTTACAAGTCGCCTCAGTGGCCGCAGTACGTTTGTCGCCGGAATCGCAGGGGAGGCCGAATCGGCGAAAGCAGCTGCCGAGCGTCTTGAAGATGCGGCCCGAATCGCCCACGCCGCCGAAGCCTACGTCGCCACGAGCCAGCGCAGGCGACCATATTTCTATGCGCAGGACCTGGGACTGCCAGGACTGTTGGCCACGCTGAATACCCATGAGCACTTTTTGGCATTTGTGACATCCGAACTGACGCCTCTAATGCAAGGTACCCGCACGCGAGAAGAATTCGAGCGACAACTCGACTTTGCCGAAGCCCTCGTCACGTCCCTCAATAAAGCAGAACTAGCCCGCATACTGCATATCTCACGTTCGGCGCTGTACGCGCGACTCAAAAATCTCGAAATGCAGCTCGGATACGATCTCGAGCAACATGCAGAACGGCGTACCGCCATCCATCTTGCCTTACTGGCATATCGGCAGGCACCGGAACCCCTGTACGCCTTGCTCACCGACGGATCCAGCTAGGACTATCGATGCAGTTTTCATTGACTCAAATACAATATTTCGTTGCTGTAGCCAATGCCGGCAGTTTCACCATAGCCGCCCGCCAACTTCGCGTCGTTCAGCCCACCTTATCGTCGGCAATCAAACAGCTCGAAGATGGCTTGGGGTACGCGCTTTTAGACCGGGTGCCGCGTCGGGGGGTCCGGCTCACCAGGCGGGGCCGGCGATTTTATGATGAAGCCAGCAAGCTACTCCGGCAAGCAGAAAGGCTAGAAAGATTTGTGCGCAACCCGGCTGATAGCCTCACCGGCACACTGCGGCTGGGCGTCTATCAACCCATGTCCGTGTTTCGAACGCCGCAGTTACTCCGAGAGTTTCACAAGATGCACCCTGATGTAGAAGTGGATATCCAGGAGGGCAGCCAAGAGCGACTCGTGGAGTTACTGAAGGGCAACTTCGTCGATGTCGTGGTCTCATACTCGCTCATTGACTTCGCGCAATGGGAGGTCGAAACACTGACCAAAATTCCACCTCATGCCATAGTCAGCACACGCCACCCCCTCGCGAGTAAAACCAGTGTCACTTTGCAAGAGATCGCCCAAGAGCCACTGGTGCTACTCGATCTGCCCTACACCGGAGCATATTATTTAGGTCTTTTTGAAGCCCAAGGGCTGTCCCCCGAAGTGGCGTACCGGATCGAAGGGTATGAGACGGTTCGCAGCATGGTTGCCGAGGGCTTTGGCGTATCCGTACTCAGCCACCGACCGCAACACAATAAAACCTATGTGGGTGACGGGGTCCACGTCTTAGAGCTCGAGGGCACGAACCAACCTGTCGCCGTGCAATTGGTTCGGCATCCCCAGAGTGCGGAAAGTTCTTTGGTTAAGGAATTCGCAGCTGTGGCTTATCACGTGTTTCGTGGGCGGCCATCACGAGAATAACCCACTATTTGCTTAGAAGTTTTTGAACGTATTGCATAAATTTTCTTGATGCATGAGAGTGCGTCAAGTTCGGAAGCTCATACACGAAATCGGTGTCTTAGTAGGGAAGTAGGCCCTGCTTGGCAGTGCATTTTCGCGGCGTCACGAAATGATATCGGCCCATTTGATGTGTTTCGCGCCACATTAGGCCTCTTATCATCGAGTCGATCAATAGCTAAGGTGCAGGTATGACTGACACCACATCGCGAACCTATGACGGGCCCGCTGGGCCTCCTCATGTTCAGCCGAATGACAATAAAATCACCCCGATGCAACGTCGCGTTCTGCTTGGCGGTTCTGTCGGCCAGTTCGTCGAGTTTTACGACATGGCGCTCTATGGCATCGCGGCAGTCACCTTGTCGCGACTCTTCTTCCCTCCGGGCAGTGAAACGGCGGGACTACTCATGCTGTTTGCCACCTACGGGGTCGCATTCTTTATTCGTCCACTCGGCGGACTTTTCTTCGGTGCTCTCGGAGATCGGATCGGGCGACGCAACGTTCTGGTAGCCACACTGTTACTCATCGGTGTAGCCACCACACTCATCGGGTTATTGCCGACCTACGAGACACTCGGTATCGGGTCCACGCTGTTGCTGGTCGTCTTACGCCTACTCCAGGGCTTCTCGGCAGGTGGCGAATCAGTTGGCGCTCCATCCTTTGTCTTTGAGCACGCGCCCCGCCACCGTCGCGGCATGTTCGTCAACACCACCCTGGCAGCAACGGCTCTGCCTGCAGTCTTCGCCTCCGGGCTGTTTCTTATCCTCTCGTTGACGATGCCCGACGAGGCATATAATGCGTGGGGTTGGCGCATCCCGTTCTTACTGGCGCTGCCCATGGCATTTGTTGGCTTAGCGATTCGCGCTAAAACGGAAGAATCGCCGGTCTTCCAAGAGATGATGGAAGAAAAATCCGAGCAAAAAAAAGAGTCCACCCCTGTTGCTGAAGCGTTCAAAACCTCCTGGTATCGCATGATCCAGGTCGTCGTGATCATGGGCTTTACCGCCATGGGCTTCTACTTCATCTCTGGCTACTTTGTGCCGTACTTGCAAACCACCGGAGATCTGTCTCGGAATGCATCCCTGGGCCTCAACGCGATTGCCCTGCTGCTCTATACCGTCTTGCTGCCACTCTTCGGTGCCTTATCTGACAAGGTCGGACGTCGTCCGATGATGATCACCGGAGTCATCGCCACCACAATCGCTGCAATCCCGGCCTTTATGATGGTCTCCTCCGGTACACCGTGGATCGCATTGATTGGTCAGTGCCTGTTTGTTCTTGGCATCACGATCTATGGCGGGGGTTGTTACACCTTCTTCATTGAAGTCTTCGACCCCAAAGTTCGTCTCACGGCCGCAGCTTTCAGTTACAACCTGGGATACGCCATCTTCGGGGGGACCGCACCATACGTCGGGGAGTCCTCCGTGGCGCTGTTCGGTGTTGGATACGCTCCTGCATTCTATGTCGTCGGCCTGGGCATTGTGGTGTTGCTTTTCATTCTGGTCGGAAGGGTAAGGGAAACCCAGCATGCCGAAAACTAGCACAGGATTTTCTACCCCACCACAGGAAGGACCATCGAAAATGCATGACGAGATGACTGAACTATTTCTTGAGAATTTTCACGAGGTGGCCACGATAGGGGCAACTCCAGCTGGCGGAGTACACCGCCAAGCCGCCACCGTCGAAGACAAACAGACCCGGGACTGGTTTGCAGCATTTGCTGCTGAACGTGACTGGCCCGTAACCGTTGACCACATAGGCAATATGTTTGCGCTGGTCAAACTAGTACAGGACCCATCTGCAGAAGCCATCTTGGTGGGCTCGCACCTAGACTCCCAACCATACGGTGGTCGATTCGATGGCGCCTATGGTGTAATCGCTGGTCTACACGCAGCAGCAGCACTGCAGCGTGCTGTGCAAGCCGGTGAGATCATCCCAACACACGATCTGATAGTCGTCAACTGGTTCAACGAAGAAGGGGGCAGATTCGCACCTTCGCTGATGGGCTCGGCAGTCTACGCGCAGAAAATGGACCTCTATGAGATGCTGCAGGTGCAAGATCCCCAAGGCGTCAGCGTAAGAGAGGCTTTAGAAGCGATCGGCTATCGTACGGACCAGTCGGGACCAGCTAATGTCGCCGGTTACGCTGAAATCCATATCGAACAGGGCCGCATCCTGGAACGCGAAGGTCTGCAATATGGGGTCGTAGATTCCTCCTGGTATACCCAGAAGCTCGATATCGAAATCCTCGGAGAACAGTCGCACACAGGGGCAACTGCCATGGCGGATCGACGCGATGCGCTCGTTGGTGCATCACATGTCGTGCTAGCGGTCGAGCAGATCACCCGAGAATTTCCAGACGAAGCGCTCGTATCTTCGGTAGGTCAAGTGACGGTCGAACCGAACTCACCCATTGTTGTGAACTCGCGTGTACACATGGTGGCGGATCTCCGAGCGAACGACCCGCAAATCGTCAAAGACGCCCGGGCAACACTGTTGTCCCGTTTCCAAGAAATTGCCAGCCAGCAAGGCTTAGAGATTGTTGCCAAAGACTTCGATATTCGTCCTAACCTGTACTTCCCAATCGAAGGTGTAGAGCTCGCTGAGAAGGCAGCCGCAGATCTTGGGGCGCCTGTGCGCCGGATGCAGACTATGGCCGGGCATGACTCCGTGTCAATGAACACGACTGCTCCGTCGGTCATGCTGTTTATTCCATCCAAAGACGGGGTTTCGCACTGCGAGCGTGAATTCACCTCAGATGAGGATATGATTGCCGGACTCCAGTGGCTCACCCAGGTGCTTCGTCGCATGGTTGAAGGTGAACTCGATGGTGTCGAATACCCGGGTAATGCACGACAGTATGAAGCAGCCTTAGCCCAGGAGATGGCATGACACAACCGTGGGAACTCTCCGCTGTCGAGGTACTCGAAGCCTTCCGCGACAAGTCACTGGCCCCTTCGGAACTGCTGGTCTCAATAACGCAGCGGATTGAGACCATAGATTCGGCGGGTCACGAACCGATCAACGCAATCACTGAAGTGCTCGAGAACGCGACCGAGGCGACCAATCAAGCTGATCAGTACTATGCTGAGGGCCCAACAGAGCCGATAGGGACCGGAACGCTTGCGCTGATGGGTCTTCCCGTTGTGACAAAAGAAAAACACTTCATCGCAGGGCATACCATTTCTGAGGGACTACAATCTCGGGCCGGTGAGATCGCCCAGGTCTCACATCCAATTATCGAGCGCATCCAATCGGCTGGCGGCGTTATCGCTGCACGGACCACCTCGCCCGAATTCTCCTGTGCTACAGTCACGCATTCACCGCAGTGGGGTGTGACCCGCAACCCGTGGAACACTCACTACGCTCCCGGTGGGTCCTCTGGGGGAGCAGGTGCTGCGCTCGCAGCGGGATACGCGCCACTCGCCACTGCGTCCGATATCGCAGGCTCAACCAGGATTCCGGCGGGATATAACGGAGTCGTTGGGTATAAAGCGCCTTATGGACGCGTGCCCGGTGCCGGTCCGATGGCATCGGATTGGTACCGAGGGGACGGCCCAATGGCGCGTACCGTCGCAGATACGGCTCTGCTATATAACGTCATGGCCGGCGCTCACCATTCAGACCATTCGACAATTAACAGTGAAGTCTCGCTCCCGCTTTCACTGCCTGAGGGTGCCGAGTGGTTGCGTGGCAAACGCATAGGTCTGACCACCAATCTGGGCGGCTATGAAGTAGACCGGTACGCCGCAGATGCAATCCAGGAGACGCGCAAACTCTTGGAGTCTGTGGGTGCGCACGTCGTTGAGGTAAATCCGGGATGGACTTCTGAACACGTCCGTGACGTAACGATGGCCCACTTTGGTCACCTGTTGGCGGATTCAATGTCTGACTCGATCAGCACATTTGGTGGGGAAGTAGCAGACTATGCTTATCAATTCATCCATGATGCCAAACAAGCAGCGAAGAAAATGACTCTGTGGGATAGTCTGCGTGCAGAGCATACGATGCAAAACGAACTCGCTACGTTGCTTGCTGACGTTGAGGTACTGATCGCCCCAATCTCTGCAGTATCGGCCCTTGAAGCAGACGCTTCGTATTTAGATGGCCTGACCTTCGAGAATGCGCAAGGACAAACCGTCCACCTGTCACACTATTGGCAAGCTCATATGACCGTCCCGTTCAACATCAATAATCGTTGTCCCGTGCTTGCACTGCCAGTGCCCGTGCAGGAGGCGCCCATCCCAGTCGGGATCCAAATCATTGGTAAGGCCTACGATGAGCAGGCGGTATTCAATGCGGCATATGCGATCGAGGAACTAAGCCCGTTTCCCGGTCTGGCGCCACTCCAGCAGCCAGCAACAGCCAACCTGTGAAGTGGCCAGTGAAGGTACAACCTGAACTCATCTCAAACCTCATTGGTGGATTACCGGGTCACTTCGCGGCCGACATCCAGAGTTAATTCTCGATGGTGTACCGGCAAGCACATTGTTGTTCTTACATAGCATCTCTTAGTACGAAGCGGGTGGCTGCGAACCAGCTTGGTTCGCAGCCACCCGCTTCTTGTGTGGAAGGAGATCTTAGTTATTTTGTTCTTGCCACTTATTCGCGCAGGCGATCCCGGCGTCTAGCGGGTTGTCATCTGACTGATACTTTTCGTATGCGGCAATGTATTCCTCTAAGTAGACGTCAGCGTCGTTGAAGTTGTAGTCGTCCATGATCTGCAACCAGGCTTCTTGAGCTTCGTCACCAGCTGCGTCGATCCACTTTTGCGTCTCTTCTTCAGGCCAGGATTCAAAGTTTTCAACATCCGGTGAATCCAGCATGCCCTGGCAAATGTTCTCGAGTTCACCGTTGGCGACCTCGATGATGCGTCCTTCGTTGAACTCACGCGTGACATCGTCGACGATTTCCTGCAGTTCTGGAGTCAAAGAATCGTAAGAGTCTTTGTTCCACCACATGCCATAGGCGGTGTACTGGCCAATGCCTGGGTCAGCCCAGTATGGCAGCTGCTCCGTGACAGCGTAGTTCACACCGAAGTCCAACGAGGCGGCGACAGAGTCGATCACCCCGCGCTGTAAGGATTCATAGGTTTCAGCCGCAGTGATCGCATTGACGTTCACGCCGGCAGTTTCCAGTGTCCGCTGAGTGACTGGTCCTGCCGCGCGAGCCGAGAGACCCCGGAGATCCTCATACTCGTCGATGGGTTCTTTCGCGCCGAGCAACAGCACACCGACCGGCCATGCGCCAATGTATTCCAGGTTGGACTGTTCCAGTTGGGCGCGGGCTGGTTCGTAGTTGGTATGTAGATCATAGAGCGCTTCGACCGAGGCCTGGATGTCGTTGTTTAGAAACGAAATCGACATGACCGACAGCGTGGGCAGCAGGTGCGGGGTGTAGTCGGTGACGGTCAGGCCGATATCGGCGCGGCCATCCCGGACACAGTCGGCAACTTCGGCCATCCCGCAGACTGCCTCAAATGAGGTGCGGTTGAACTCGATGCGTCCGTCGGTGGCTTCTTCGACTGCGTCGTAGTATTCCTCAGCAACCAGGGCGTGTTGTGTTCCGTCGAGTGCGCCGTTTGCCACCGTGAAGTAGAAGTTATCGGCACCTTCGACAATGCCTTCGTCACACGCGGTCAGCGTGAGTGCGGCCGTCGCCATGACGGCTGCGATCTTGGCAAAGCGAGAAAAGAGTTTTGATTTCATGGTGGAGCCTTCCTAACTTTGCACCAGACTGGGCAGGAACAGGATGAGGTCGGGAACGAAGAAGAAGATCGCGATCAGCACCAGGTCAATCAAAAAGAACGGCATGATCCCGCGGAACACCGTCTCCGAGCGGATGCCGGTTGTCCCAGCCACCACGAAGGCGTTGATACCAACCGGTGGGGTGACCATCCCGATTTCGATGAATTTGACGATCAGGATCCCGAGCCAGATGGAGTCGAAACCAAATTCGAGCGCGACCGGCAACAGCAGCGGTACTGAAATCATCAACAGGGATAGCGATTCGAGCACCATGCCCAACGGGATCAAACTCAGCAACAAGATGAGCATGACCATCGACGGTGGAATATCCCAAGCAAGCACGGCATCGGTGATCTTATTCGGTACCTGGGCGGCGATAAAGAACGACGACAAGATGGCCGAACCAATCACGATGAAGAACACCATCGCGGTCGTCGATGCCGAGCTCTGGAGTGCTTGGCTAATCCCGTTCCAGATGCCCTTGGCGCCTTCTTTGCGCAGTTCAAAGAGCAAGATGATGACGGCAGCAATCGCACCGAATGCGGCCGATTCGGTCGCGGTGAAGATACCCGAGTACATCCCGCCCAGCACGATGGCGAACAGGATCACAATGTAGACCAGACCGCGCCATGGCAGTTGCCCCAGCGGGGTTTTTGCGCGCTGTTCGTTGGTGATCGCAGCGGCCTGATCCAGGGCGTCTTGGACGTTGTC
>Ga0079226_10005051_pt1 | contig 10088 bp, 10 predicted proteins | sample Poulit2014_FD_76345 | JGI IMG/M metagenome (GOLD analysis project Ga0079226, IMG submission 76345) | Agricultural soil microbial communities from Georgia to study Nitrogen management - Poultry litter 2014 | ecosystem: Environmental > Terrestrial > Soil > Agricultural land | place: USA: Georgia... | reverse complement strand
GGATCGGCCATCTCTTCTCCGAAACGATGTTCCCTGACTAAAGAATTGGCAGCTTCATTGTAACTGAACAATCCCGACGCACTGGCTATTATCACCTCTCCGTCAATATGGAATACCCTCAGGCTTCGATCACTTTTATCGTGCGGGACATTATAATGATGTAAATAGCTTTTAAAGCTATTAAGCGAATCAAGAAAATCCATCTCCAGGCGGAAGACCCCATTGGTTTCCGTGCCAATCCATACATCACCGTTGTCCTCTTCTACTAAAGAATTAAACACATGGCCAAAATCTGTATTTTTAAAAATGGGTTTATGGCTGGAATCAAAAATACGAAACCCCTCTCTGCCTAATACATAGTAATAATCTTCTTTGTAGTCCGAACCCCGGATGAGTTGAATATCAAATCCCTCAGCTATCTTAACCGTGTTATTATCTGAAACAAGATATACGCTGTGGCTGCAATCGACGATCAGTCCCTCACCGTACTGAATGATATCTTTGCATCGGTAGGAGTCTTCCAAAAGGGGTTTGAACAGGGCTTTGGAGGAATTGTCGCTATCTGAAGCATCATTAGCTTTACGTCCGGTATTGTGTTTGAAGATAGATTTGGAAGCGACGCCACCAGAATTCTTTTGGATATCAAGCCGGAAAAGCCCCTCATTGGTGGATGCATACAGGTAACCTTCATATGCCTGAAGATCGTATACGATACCCGAAATATTATTACGTTCGTCAAGATAAGAAACAGAACTCATCGGTTCGATAAGGCTTAACCCATTGCCCAGGGCAACCCAGACATTATGGTCCTTATCCAGGAAGAGCGAATGTACCTGGTCGCCGATCAAACCCCGCTTGCTGTCAATTTTCCGCAGCAGCCTCCCTTCTTTATCCAGGTGAACGATCCCGTCGTTTAACGTGCCCAGCAGATAGGTTGTATCCGGTAAAATGATACCGGTATAAACGTCGTTGTTAATCAAAAAAGTATCTGCTTCTGACTGTAATGGCATCAAATCAGTACCGTCAAACACGGATAAACCCCTGGTTCGATCAGCAATAAGCCATTGGTCCTCTTCATGAGGCAGAACAACCATCACTTTTTGATCGAGAAAATGATTACCCCTCCCGACCGGAGTTAACTCGTCATCATTTACAAAAAACAATCCCTTCTTTGCTTCGGAGACTAACAGGTTATTACCTATCTTAAAGGCCTTGCGGAATAAATTTTCAGGCTTAATGTTACTGATATGTTCATTTTTTAATCGGTATAATCCCTCTTGTGTGTCAAAGTACACCGACTCATTATGAAACAGTATATTCCAAACATTTGAAAAATCAGCGGTCGAATCTGAAGTGGCGTCTGCCAGGGAATAATATGTTGGAGAAAGAGTGGTATCCGTAGCTGCATGGTCCAGGTATCCGAAGCTGCCCAAACCGCCCACATACAGTTTTCCTTCAGATCCGCGACCGATGGACAGGGCTGTCTGGTTTTAAACCTGGATAGTCTGCCAACGAACACCGTCATATTGCAATACTTCTCCAAGGTTAGCTACATAGATGATTCCGCTGGTATCCTGGGCAATCCCCCAGTTTTGTATATAACTGTCATAATCGTCATCGGAGAAATTCTGAATAGGAGGAAATGAAGAGGTTCTGATGGTTGTATGCTGGGCTGTGACACTGCAAACAGGAAAAAGAAGAATGGCCCAATATAATGGGAATATCCTTTTTAGCGTTATCTTATAATCATTATTAAACATACGGTAAAACTTGTGAATGCTACCTTTCCAAATATAATTAACTATACAGTAATAATTGAATGATAAAAAACGCAACTTACTTCTCCTATGCATGATGCCATTATCATTGGATCCGGCCCGAATGGATTGGCCGCGGCAATTCACCTGGCCCGGCAAGATCTATCCGTGGCTGTTTATGAGGCGGAAGCGACTGTCGGCGGCGGTACGCGCACCCGGGAACTAACGCTGCCGGGGTTCAAACACGACTTGTGCTCGGCTATCCATCCGATGGCCAAAGCCTCCCCTTTCTTACAGTCCCTGCCATTGGAGGAATATGGACTTGAATGGATCCATCCGGAAGTGCCCGTCGCTCACCCGCTGGATGATCAGCCGGCCGGGGCGCTCTTTCATTGTCTGGAACAGACAGTTGCACATTTGGAAGAAGACGGGGAGACCTACCGAAGGAGCATAGGTCCGCTCATCCATTCCTGGAAGCAACTGCTGCCCGATATCCTGGCTCCTTTTTCGCTGACTCCGGGCCACCCCTTTACGATGGCCCGGTTCGGCCTTCAGGCACTGCGTTCGGCAGAAGGATTTACCCGCAGATTTGACACCTCCAAAGCCCGCGCTCTGTTTGCAGGACTGGCGGGTCACGGAATTCTTCCTTTTGATAAACCAGCTACCGCAGCAATCGGACTGGTGCTGGGAGTAGCGGCTCATACGGTCGGGTGGCCATATCCTAAGCGGGGTTCTCACGAAATAACCAAAGCGATGGCGGGGTATCTGGAGTCCCTGGGGGGCACTATATATACCGGTCATCCGGTTACATCGGTTGAGCAGCTTCCCGCGAGCCAGACGGTATTCTTTAACACCACCCCAAAACAAATACTGGATATAGCCGGCGATACATTACCGCAAGATTATGCACGCAAATTGAGACGCTTTAACTACGGCTGCGGCGTTTATAAAATGGATTGGGCGCTCAGCGAACCCATCCCCTGGAGCGACGAGCTCTGCCACAAGGCGGGGACTGTACACCTGGGGGGGACGTACGGGGAAATTGCAGCCTCAGAACAGGCGACGGCCCGGGGGCAGCATCCCGACCGGCCGTATGTATTGGTTGCCCAGCAAAGCCTCTTTGACGACAGCCGCGCACCCTCGGGGAAACATACCTGCTGGGCCTACTGCCACGTACCCAACGGCTCTGAAGCAGACATGAGCGAGCCCATATTACAACAGATTGAGCGGTTTGCGCCGGGTTTCCGGGACTGTATTATTGGACAGCATTCTATGAATACCGTCGACCTGCAGGCTTATAATTCCAATTATATCGGCGGGGACATCAATGGAGGAAAACAGGATCTCAGCCAAATGTTCACGCGTCCCGCGGGACTGTTCGACCCGTATCATATTCCTAATACTCAATTCTATATCTGTTCTTCATCCACTCCGCCGGGCGGGGGAGTCCACGGCATGTGCGGCTATCACGCGGCGCGCTCAGCGCTGGACAGGCAATTTCAGAAGACGTTGTAAAACCCATCTTTCAGAAGGCTACTGCCTCATAAATCCTTCCCGGGCTTCTCCCCTTCTCAGCTTGTTCGCCCACTGGTGGGCTATCCTGGTAGTGCGGGGCAGCTTATACCTCGTCAGCGTTTTCATGGCTAAAGAGTATGCATCCTCGAAAGAGAGCTTGTGTCCCGGAGAAACAAAGATGGGTTTGCAATTAGACCGGCTCCTCAAAACGATACCTATCTGTTCTCCCCGGTCCATAAGATCAACGTAGGCTCCTTTGGTTAATGCGGGTTCATCGTGCAGACCGGTCAACCGTTTTTTTGCTGTCCCCATCGTCGGATGGTCGATTTCAATACCAAAATGAGTGGCAATACCCATTCGCCGGGGGTGCGCCAAACCGTGTCCGTCCAGGATCAATACATCCGGCTTTAACCGAAGTTGCTGCCACGCTTTCCATAGCACCGGCAGCTCGCGAAAAGCCAGCAACCCGGGAATATAGGGGAACGGAGTTTTGTCAGAGACCAGCGAGCGGGCCACGATTTGCAATCCCGGCAGCTCATGCACCACGATAGCCGCATGCATTACATCCGACCCGCGGTCATAAGAGATATCCGCTCCCGCCACCAGCTGCGGCGCTTCCGCCAATGGCTCCAGCACGATTTTCTCACGGAGTCGCTTCTGCAGTTGTACAGCTTCTGCAGGTTCTATTGTTTTATAATATTTCAGGGGATTATTCCTCATATAATCTTCTAATCTTCCAAAAAATTCAGTAATTGATTTCTTAAGTTAAATAAAGAAGTAATAGTAACGAACTGCCACCTTAATTTTTAAACTTATCCTCATATGGAGCTATCAGACGTCAATGCATTAGTAACCGGCGGAAGTTCCGGAATTGGTAAAGCAACGGCCCGCGCTCTTGTTGATGCCGGTGGAACCGTGGTTATCGCGGCACGCAATAAAGAACGGCTTCTGTCGGCCGCAGAGGAGGTCGGCGCCCTTCCGCTTCGCTGCGATGTTTGCAGTGAAAGTGAGGTGATTAGCCTGGTTGAGAAAACCATTGAAAAACTGGACCATTACAATGTGCTCATCAACAATGCGGGTTACGGCGATTTCACAAGACTGGTCAATCTCTCGGCCACGGATATGGAACGACAGCTGAAAACCAATACCATTGGCGCGATGATGGTAGCCCGGGAATCGGCCAGGCATTTTATACGGGAAGATTACGGCAATATTATCAATGTCTCATCCAGTGCCGGGAAAAAAGGGTTTGAGGGCGGCACCGCATACGCAGCCAGCAAATTTGCACTCGGAGGTATGACCCAATGCTGGAGAGCAGAGCTGCGTCCCCACAATATCCGGGTAATGCAGATCAATCCCAGTGAAGTTCAAACGCGTTTTTATGCGAATGCGGGTATGGGAAACCCTGCTTTTGATGAAACCAAATTGACGGCCGGCGATATTGCTGAAACGATCTGCAGCATGCTCTCCCTGGCAGACCGCGGTTTTATTATGGAAACCAGCGTATGGGCTACCAACCCGAAGTAAAAGAGACCTTGACCAAAATAGCTGGCTTTTCAGAGCCGTCTAAAAAAAATTTCCCGGACATATAGGCCCCCAACCCGAAGTAAATAAAAAAAGGCCGGACGGATCTGGCCGTGCACGATAAATGCATTTACTCCTGTGCGGGATAACATTTCTCGCAGGGACACATTTCACGCAGCGTCTGCCACTGGTACATTCCGTTATTATGTCCGTCGCTCCAGAATATCCTGATCGCGTGGTTCCCGATCTGCTTGATATCTTCAATCTCAAAATGCCGGGGTGCGTCCACAAAAAAAAGCGACCGGTCAAACGTATTCATATTGCCGTGTCCTCCGCGGCAGTGCACGCAGGGACAATTCTTCCGAAGTCCGAACAGTGTATATACCGACTGATGTCCGTCATTCCAGTCCAGTTTCAGTTTGCCCTCGCTGTTGGAAACATCAATATTTGTCGCACGTAAATCGTGGCTCATAAGGCGGTGTGTTGATTTAGCCTGGCTTATTTTATGAATGATATGAAACCGTTAATCACCCTATTGTTATCTAACGCTTTAGAAGATGGTGGACCTTCTTTTTTAAGCATAATTCAGGAGAGGTAATATAAGCTATTTAAGGGTTGGATTTAACCCGAATTTCACTACAAAATTCCTTAGCTTATCTTGTAACGACGGTTATGCCCGATATACGCTTATATACGATATCCTACTTATTTTCACCATGCTAACTGTGTCCTCATGTCCCTGTTACTGATACTGCTTCTGTCTATCATTTTTCTTTTGGCGCTTTGGATGGGATATCAGCGCGTGTTACACCTGCAGCATTTAACCCGGCGGCGGCTTACCTACGGCTTCCTCGCAGCGATAGTCCTGCTTGCCATCATGATTGTTGCACACTGGGTGGGATATTTCCCACAACATATTGCCGCCAAATTTACGATGGGATTATATCTTGCGGCGGCCGGTTTCTTCTTTGGTTTTGCAATCAAACAAGTCCGGCTGCGGCGTAAAACCGGCTATATGGAATATGCCTGCCGGTCATTCTGGACCGAGGCTGTTCCAAACCTGATCAGCATCCTGCTCATTGCCTTTGGCATATATCGCATGCGCCTTTTAGCGTCAGGACCATTTACGGGGATCGGCGTTACTTCCGGACTCTCGCTTCTGGCTTTCGGCGTATTGGGACTAACGATGCGTATCGTCCCGGAATTTCGTCAAAAGGGAATCCTTATTCTTGACCGGCTGGTACCCTGGAAGGAAGTGGTGGCTTATCGATGGCATCGTGAAAATGTGATACAGATCGATTTCCTGAATACCGGCAACAACCTGACGGATTTCATTACCGCCATCCCCGCGGAAGACCACCTCATCGTCGAGCGACTCCTGGGGAAAAAGCTAAAGGAGCACGAGGAAGAACGAAAGAAAATACTGGAAAAAAGGGTGCATCCGGAACGTTAAAATGATCGTATGATCCGGGCTCCGGCGCTATGTTTCGAGACTGGAGGAGTCTGCCGGCCAGCATTGCAGTGGCCCTAAACTAAACCCGAACCTTAAAGTAATTTCTCATGCTGAACCATCATGCATTCATTCTTGACATATGGCAGGCCCGCCTCCGCTGCCAGGGTCTCTGCCTCCTCCGATGAAACATCCAACTGGGTCCAGACTACCGGTTTTTGACCATTTTTTTCCGCCCAGTCCGCCACCTGGCTCACCATTTCTGCGGTATACCGGGAGTTGCGAAAAATGTCGACGATATCCACTTTATACTTCTCGGGGATATCCGCCATCGTATCATAGCAGGGAACACCCAGTACTTCCTCATATTTCGGGTTAACCGGGATAATGCGATACCCATTGTCCTTCAGGTAACTCGCGATGTGATAGCTGGTCCGGTACTTGTTGGCCGAACAGCCGATAATGACAATGGATTTCGCATTTTCCAAAATTTCCGAGTAATTCGTCACCATAATATTTCCAGGTTTAGGCAGATGTGTTCAGGTTTATACAGATATTCCAGAATCAAGCAGATATTCCGGGGTTAAGCAGGCATTCCAGGTTTAGCAGATATTAATACAAACTTTTGAAAATCCATTATATTCAATGATGTTTGATTGACAAACGTTTCATACAAATTTAATCATTCCATCAATTTTCTTCATCACCGCTCAACGCAGAGATAGAGCTTAACTGCAGTTTGCGGAACTCCACTTCCGCTCCCTCCGCCTGCAAGGCAATTTGTCCTTCACTCGCAGTGGCCTCCTCCCCGTAATTAACCAAATCGCCGTTCACCCAAACCTTCACTTTGTCCTCCAGGGTTTCGATCACCATTGTATTCCATTCTCCAAGGGGATTCTCCGAGCCGTCGGTCAGATTTAAAATTCTTCGTTTTTTACCTTCGGTAATTCCCCACTCATCCGGGGGACCCCGACGCTCTTCCATGTCAGGCACCCATATATCTTCAACGATACACCAGAAATCACCGGCATGTTCGTGCATCATCTGAACTTCAATAGACTGTGGAAACATCTCATACAGCGCTCTGGGGGTGGAGGCATGAACCAGGACACCACAATTTCCGGGTTCGCCGGGAAACCGGTATTCCACCTCCAGCCGGTAGTTGCTGTATACCTCGTCCGTGATAAGATGTCCCCGGGGTTCGCCCAGGCTCACAAGCATCCCGTCCCTGACAACAAACGGTTCTCTCAGCGTGGAATCCTCATCCATGGGCGGCACATCCATATGCCACCCCTCAAGGTTTTCGCCATTAAAAAGGCTTTTCGACCCGGTTTGCGCATGACATGATATAATTCCCGCAACAAACAGACTGATACATATGCAAGAAGTTAATTTCATCACCTTTTTTCACCTATTTATTTTTTGGTTATATTCTGATCCCGTTTTTTTGGAAATAATATGATATAATTTAACAGCCACAATGCAAACTATAAACTTACATTTTTCGCCTGAATAAATAACTCCTATTTATTCTCCAGGTTAATAAACTGCGAATAACAAAATCAGATGGTTGCACGTGTAAAGTCGTTTTTGAATCGTCACAAGAAATCCGCCCCGGTCATTTTTTTTACCGGCGGATTTATATGGGACAGTCTCACCCTCGTACGCATTGACGGCTGGTATAGCAACACGATCCTGTTTTTGTATCTGCTTGGACTTACCATCTGTATTTATATTTTCAACCTGGCCGATGACAATCACTGGGATAAGACGTTTATCAAGCCCTACGAAGAGTACGCTCCACTGGCTATCCAATTCTTTTTAGGCGGGCTTTCCAGCGCCTATGTCATTTTTTTCTTTCAAAGTGTCAGCCTTACCAAAACCGTCGTCTTTTTTCTCATCCTGGTGGTTCTGCTTTTTTCAAATGAATTGTTGAAACATCGCATGTCCAATAAATACCTGCAGTTCGGAGCCTACTTTTTTGTCACATTCACCTTTTTTACGTTCTTCCTGCCCATTGTGACTGGCCGGATGAGTACCACCATGTTCCTGATTTCCGGATTACTGGGTCTTGGCTGCACAGTTTTGCTGGTTTCCTACCTTTATTTCAAAAGCCCCTCCACGCGCACGGATATTACCGGATGGAAAATAACCGCTATCATCGCTGCAATCTATCTTTTCATTAACGGATGCTACTATTTTAATCTGATTCCCCCCGTCCCCATGTCTCTGCAAGCGGGGATGCCGGCCTATAATGTGCAAAAAATAATCGGTGCGTTTCAGGTTACGTATGAAAAACCAAAGACCTTGTACCGGATCTGGGAAACGCATGATCCAACATTCAACTATACCAGGGGAGACACCGTTTTTGTCTACACCTCCATCTTTGCTCCGACAGATCTCAAAAAATCGGTCCGGCATGTCTGGCAGAGATTGGATGCAGCCACGAACTCCTGGCAAACAAGCGATGAAATCGGGTACGGAATTGTTGGGGGACGCCAGGGAGGCTATCGCGGGTTTACGTATAAGACCAACATCTGGCCGGGCTTCTGGCGCGTTAATGTAACTACAAGCGAGGGACTGGTATTGGGAGAAATAAACTTTGAAGTTCTCAGCGACAGTACCTTTGACAGGTCAAAGCTGATTACAAAAATATTTAATTGACAATCGAAGTCTCAATTCTCCTTAAAAACCGTTATATTGATTGACATTCTAAAAACAAGAAAACTGATACTATTTTGCCTAAAGTAAAAGACGGCGACACCGTAAAAGTGCATTACACTGGAAAATTAACTGAAGACGGATCTGTATTTGACAGTTCTCGCGAGCGTGAGCCGCTTGAATTCACGCTGGGAGAAGGCCAATTGATTCCCGGTTTTGAAGAAGCGGTGATTGGCATGGAAGAAGGAGACGATACGACCATCAATCTTTCCTCAAAAGATGCTTACGGAGAGCGGCGCGAAGATCTGGAGCTTGAAGTTTCAAAAGAGGATCTGCCCGACAACATAGAACCCGAGGTGGGCATGCAGCTGCAAATGCAGCAGCAGGAAAACGATCAGGCTATACCGGTTCAAATTACAGCTGTGGAAGATGATTTTGTTCAGCTTGATGCCAACCACCCGCTGGCGGGCAAAGACCTGACTTTTGATATTGAGCTTGTTCAGCTGCAAGGCTAAGGATTTCAATAAGTTAATAAATTGATATAATTCATTTTAAAGCCTGAATCCGGCTACGGATTTGGGCTTTTTTTATGGGTCGTTGTTGGAACTCTGGTCTTTAAAGGAACCCGTGTACCTGTTAAGACTCTATGGGATTATCTTAAAGCCGGCGATACGCTGGAAGATTTCCTGGAAGGTTTCCCCTCCGTAAGTAGAAATTAAATCTCTATGCTCCATTTGTCCCGCATATCCCGGCCTAAAAATTGATTGGCCTCCTCATCTCCTTCAAACTGTTCTCCCTGTGGATCCCACGTTAATGGGCGTTTCAGCTCGTATGCTATATTTCCGAGCGTACACATGGTAGCTGTGCGGTGACCGGTTTCCACATCACAGACAGGAGTTGTTCGATTACGGATTGCATCCAGCCAGTCTTTATAGTGGTTTTTACTTTGGTATACTTTTTTTTCATCCGGACCTACAGTCTGATTTTGTAACGACACAGGATCAGTTTCGAGCTTTCCCCGCTGTACATCTATTTGTCCTTCACTACCGATAAACCGGACAGCGTGAGGTTTTCCAAAATTCTCATGGGTTACCTCGATGCCGTCATCATAGCGGAAGGTAAGCGACAGGTATTCATCTCCGTCCGGAGGTATAATTTCAACGGGACCGCTGTCGTCTTTG
>Ga0079226_10005049_pt1 | contig 10089 bp, 9 predicted proteins | sample Poulit2014_FD_76345 | JGI IMG/M metagenome (GOLD analysis project Ga0079226, IMG submission 76345) | Agricultural soil microbial communities from Georgia to study Nitrogen management - Poultry litter 2014 | ecosystem: Environmental > Terrestrial > Soil > Agricultural land | place: USA: Georgia... | reverse complement strand
TTTTCCGCAGCGGTGGTTATGATTTCCCCATACATTTCACTTAAATATTCCAGTTATCTTCGTCTTTAATGTTAAACGTTTTAGTTATGTCCCAGCCCCTTTTATAAATCCATATGGAACTTCTAAATCCAGCAGTTAAGCAAGTTACTGTGCTTCTTTAAAAATGGACCAAATGGACATAACGAATAAAATAATCAACAGCACTGCAGAAGCCATGGCAACCGAGGTTGTAACAATTGATTTGTGGTTAATAATCATATAAAAATCTACAAACAGCAACGCTGCAATAATCAATGGGAACACATAGAAGCCAAACTTTCGATTACTCTTCTTCAGGATTTCCAATTCCATGCCGTCTCACCTCTCACTAACAAGGATGTTATCAATTATCAAAAATACGGGTGTAGGAGTGAGATGTTCCTTTCACCACCGTAAATAAGCTGAGTGTTCATTTCTGATTTATCCATACCCTGTTTATGTTTGAGATACACATCCATTGGGAAAACAAATTTATTTAAATTGTGAGATGCATGGAGGAAAAACCGGCGGACTTGGGCGAGAAAACAATAATATGTTCCCGGGCGTTATAATATGGGCAGGTGAGCCTAAACTTGGGCGGCTCATGGCAAATATTGAATACAAACCAATCACGTCGCTTCAATTCATAGGTCTTGCCCAAATTAAACGAATGATATCCGACCAATAACTGTTCTTATAATCAATGTTGAGGCCGGAATCCTCAACAATCTTCATGATATCTCTGTCACAATGACATCCGGCAGCCTTTTTGAACAACGGATCAGCCATCTTTTGAGCAAACGATAAAACGGGGTTCGAGCTGATGCCGTGTTCCATTAACAGAATGGTACCACCTTTTCGACACCAGTGGTTAAATTGATCTAATACCGCCGTTGGGTTAGGATAGCCGCACATCGTCAGCGTTGAAACAATGCAATCAAAAGAACCTGGTTCAAAAGCGAGATCAGCCACATCTTTTTGCAGCAGTTCAGCATCAATTTGATAATCTGAGGCGTTACGCCTGGCGCTTTTGATCATTTCCGGGCTGAAATCAACCCCTGTAACATGGACATTTTTACGGTCGTAATATGGAAAATTCGCCCCGATTCCGACACCGACTTCCAAAACATTTCCATGGGCATTTGCTAAAAGCGGTCTTCTCCAGCGATCCAGGAGACGATTGTTGCAAATACCTTCATATACTTTGACATGTTTATCATATTTCCCGATCAGCTTTTCTTTTTGCATCTCTTCACATCCATTCCACAACTGGAAGTCCAATCGTTTCAATATTGACCCGCTTGCCATTCACGGCGCAAAATGCCAAAAATAAGCATGTCTTCAGGCTCGCCATCACGGATCAAATATTCCCGGTAACCGCCTTCATGTGTAAAACCACATTTTTCATAAGCAGCAATTGCCCGCTTATTGTTCTCAAATACTGTTAGCTGAACACGGTGCAGATTCAGCTCCCTGAAAACAAAGCCCAAAGCCAGCCTAAGCACTTCCCGGCCATATCCTTTATTCCGGTTCGCCTCGTCCCCGACACCGAGTGACAGCCAGGCATTACGGTTTGCCCAATCAATCGAATCCAGTACCAGAAAGCCGATTAAATCATCCGACTCCAGCGTCCGTACAGCAAAAATATATTCATTATGTTTGTGCTTTTTCAGATACCATTCTTTTAATTCATATTCGGTTTTTGGAAAGGCAGGAGACGAATCCATCAGCCGCATAAACTCTTCATCCTGGTACCACTGTTCCAATATAGATAAATCATTCTCTTTGAATCTGGTCAGTTTAATACTATCTCCTGTTAGCAGTTTCACAGTTATCCCCCTAGGTTATTTCATCATCAAAACAGGATATAAAGCAGTAGATATAGTACGCTAAAAAGTGTTACATTTTTAGCGATTTACTCTTCATTAAATGCTCTGTCCAATTATACACATCACAATCCCAGCCGTTTCCGCACTTTATTAGCGAAGTTAATGACGTATTCTTTAAGGATTCATCCATATTTGAATTGGGACAAAGTGCTTTAAGAAGGGTCTTAATGAATGCTCCGTGGCTGACAACCAATACGTTTTGATTCATATGTTTCTCACTAATCTCATCCATAAACGAACCACCTCTGGAAATCATGCTTTCATGTGATTCGAATTGCATATCCAATTCACGCCAGTTGAATCCCCATCTTTGGACCCTTTCTTCCTCTGTGGTTCCTTCAGTAAGCCCGCCACTTCTTTCACGGAGCCTGGAATCCAAGTTCAGTTGTGTTTCAAGTTTAGCGTTCAGAATTTCTGCAGTCTGCTTTGCCCGTAAAAGATCACTGGAATATACGACATCCCATTCACCAATTTCCAGCCGTTCTGCCAGTAGTTGAGCTTGTCTCAGGCCTTCTTCATCCAACGGGATATCGGAGTTCCCTTGCGCTCTTCCTTCCTTATTCCACTGTGTAACCCCATGACGGACAAATCCGATAGTCGTCATTAAAGCAGCACTCCCCCAAAAAGTATTTATTACAGACTTCATGACTATGTTAACACAATTATCATATAAGCAACCGTGTACCGTTTCTTTTATACGTTTAAAATCAACTGGACTATCTATTTCCCTATTAGACTCCCAAGCCTGGGAATTTGCTCAGCCAGCACATCATAGTCTGTCCTCCATTCAAAAATCGGACCGATACCACCGTATTCCAATGAAGCAACCCATGGCTCCTGCCAGCTGCCATTATGAATATTTTTCAGAACCCAACCGGCTAGGTCCCAGTCATCATCAGACATTGGCATACTATCCCGGAGTTTGTTTCCATCACTCTGAACGCCTGTAATATGCAGTTCTTTAAGATGATCAAGCGGCAGCCTGCTAATATAATCGTAAGCATCCGCTTCCAGGTATTTGCAGGTCATTCGGGCATGAGCTGTATCCAACAGAAAACCGCACCCTGTCTCTCTGATAATCCGGGCGATAACATCAGGGTCAATAATCGGTCTGAGCATATCACCCTCATAACTCCGGTAAACGACATTTTCAGCAATAACCCGCTCTGCACCAAAACGATCAGCAACGACATTAATATCCTCTGTGACACACTGAATCACTTCATTAATTTCGATGGCATTCCGTGTATTGATATCGATGTGCGGGAAATCTTCAGCGAAAGCCACCAGGTGAACATTGATATAAGGGGTCTCTGTTGCCGCCAATAGTTCCCCAATCTTTGACCAATCAGCTTCTGAAAGATCCCTTCTCCCCACATTCAAAGCAAAATGCACATATGAAGGCTTGCCAGTTTGAGCAGTTTTAATAAGATCCGAATCAAAGTCCGGACATTTGAACATGTCGATCTGGACGTCTTCTTTCTTTACCAGTTCAAACACTTCCGGTGAATAATTTACTGCGTACTTCACAAAATCCCCCTTTAAAAAAGCCACTTCCAAATTTATTTCTGCAAGCAGCTTTCTAATTCCCTGTATGATAAATGTTCTTTTACTGAACCTACTCAGATGCCTGCATACTATTCAGTGTGTCAAGATAAGTTTTAATCGCTTTTTTATTCTTGAGTATAATAACATTTCGGTCATTTCCTGTTTCAAGAAACGACTGAAGTCTTTCTTTCATCTTTTTCTTACGGGAATGATAGGTGATACAGATGAACTTCAAAAACGTATAGCCCAGTTTTTCCTTGCATCCTTCTCCCATATCCGGCCGGGTTTTGCCAATATGAAGCAGCCAGCGCTTGGTCACTCTGTAGAGGCACACAACCAAAGGAAGTTCGAGGTATATAATTGTGTCTGCCTCTCCCGCACGGATATCATACGTATTGCTGTAATTGCCTTCGATAATCCACTGGTCGCGGGTGACAATCTCTTTTTGTGCACTCTCAAATTCTTTCCTTGGCGCTTCCACCCAATTAGGCTTCCAGTGCAATGCATCAAGATGAACAACGTCTATATCCAGCCGCTCACCTAATTCCCGGGCAAATGTGGACTTTCCCACGCCTGCTGACACGCCTAACACCATAATACGATTCATTATACACCCCACTGCTTTCTGTCGACCCTCATGACAGAATTATAGCGCTCCGCTCGAGTCTACAGCGATTTTGCCCCAATCTTTAGCGCAACCCCTATAGATAGATTGCTGACTGTATAAAAACTTAGCTCAATCCAGGAACTTACAAATATTTCCTGAAAATTCGCTTCCTAACTACACAGGTATCACGTTTCTTGCCCAATAACTTTTTCCTGTGTTCCCAGACTCGCGATTACATAAGCAAAGAACGCCACCACTACCGGCAGTACGACCGAATGCATTCCGAATGGCTGCGGGAAGAAAGAATCCGATAAAATATAAAGACCCACGCCGGTAACCATTGAGGCAAGCGCACCGTATTTATTTCCTTTTTCCCAGTACAGTCCCATTACAATCGGCCAGATAAATGCCGCTTCAAGACCCCCAAAGGCAAACAGATTCAGCCAGATTATCAGATCAGGCGGATTGAGTGCCATCAGGAATACAATAATCCCTAAAGTCGCCGTTACACCAATACTTAGTCGTTTGACCCGCCGGTGTGATGCGTTTGGTTCCACATAATTCAAGTAAACATCTTTGACAACTGATGAACTGACCAAAAGCAGCAGTGAATCGACCGTCGACATGATGGCAGCCATTGGAGCCGCCAATACGATGCCAGCTAGCCATTTGGGCAAAACTTCGAGTGCAATCAGCGGCATGACCTTATCACCGACTTCAATGCCAGGCAAAATCGGCCGGGCAAGAACACCGATCAAATGCATATTCAGCATGATGACACCGACAACGATTGTTCCGATAATGATGGCACGGTGCATCGAACGGGAGTCTTTATAGGACATCGCCCTGACTGTAATCTGTGGCAGGGCCACAACACCTACACCGACAAGTATCCAGAACGATGACACAAAAGCTGGTGTGAGCGTGCCTTCAGCCCCGTAAGGCGTAACCAGATTCGGATTTTCGGCGCTCAAACCCTCCATGATATTGGAAAGCCCGCCGCCTGCAATAATTGTCGCGATTAGCAATATAAGCGTCCCGACAAACATAATCATCCCCTGGATCGCATCGGTCAGCGCGACCGCACGAAAACCGCCGATCGTTACATAAATGAGCACAAACAGCGCAAAAATGAATAACGCTGTTGTATACGGAATACCGACTAACGACTCAATCAGACGGGCACCGCCAATCCATTGGGCCGCCATCGCTGAAAACAGAAAAATAATAATGCTTAGTGCGGAAATCAGGACAACCCATTTGGACCGGTATCGCTTTTTTAAAAAATCGACCATTGTCAGCGCTTTATACTTACGTGTAACAATCGCGAATTTTTTACCCAGGACCATCAGCACAAAATAGCCGGTTGAGACTTGTGTCATTGCCAGGAGCACCCACCCAAGCCCCTCGGTGTAAGCCGTGCCGGGACCGCCGATAAAACTGCTGGCGCTGCCGTATGTAGCCGTCATCGTCATCGCTAGGACAAACCCGCCGAGACTTCTTCCACCGAGGAAATAATCCTGCATAAAGTTATTTGAAGTTTTTATGTATTTGCCGGACCATACCCCGACGCCAAATATAATCAGTAACACAGCAATTAACGGAATTAATGCCTGCCAATTCATTTTCCATCTCCCTCTTCATCGAACGGAACTTCCACAAACCATTTCTTGACGACAATTGTCACAAGAACTGCCATGACAACGAATCCCAGTACACAGCTATAAAAGAACCATGCCGGCAGCCCGAAAACATATGTATATTCAGATGGATCCTTACTGCCAAGACCATATGCAAAGGCATACCACCAGATAAAGTTGAAAATGACCAACCCAACCCCAAATAGTGCTTCACGGTTGGCAACTTTATAACGCGGATCGCTGTCGTCTTTATTTTCGTGTTTCATGGAATTCAAGCCCCCCCCACGCATAAAATACAATTTTTTGACTTTCCTTTTAAATATAACGGAAACTAGTCAGGTTGTAAATATTTGAAATATTCTTGATGAATATTAGGATGTTCAACTAACAATAGCCTTGCACGGGATAACCGCGCAAGGCTTCTCATTCAATGTGAACCTCCCCCACTAAATCAAAGATTTGACGGGGGACTTCTTGTTTGTTTTTGTTAAAATCCTTTTCCGTTACCGTCATGCAGACTGACCTTGAGAACGTTCCCTTCAAATTCCCGCATGACGAATTCAGCTGTCTTTTCACCGTTCGTTACAATCAGTATGACATCCTTCTTTTGCAAAATATCAACCTGCTTTTTGTTCAGCAGCAGTTTCCTTGGCTTTTTATCATTCTGTATATCGATAACAGCCCGAATGCCATTTTCGAGTTCTCTTAAATCTTCGGTATGCACCGTTGCGGTTCCATTATTGTCTTTCGGTACAATAACCGCTTCTTCCGGATCTTCTCCAGCAGTTCCTTCCGTTATACGTCCTTCCGGGCCATATTCGAACGGATTATCAGAGGTGCTGTTCAGACTTTCCACAAACGCAACCGTGGCATCAATATCAGACGGTCCCATAACCGGATTCTCACCCAATTCATGGATTGGGGCATATTTTGAGCCGGTTGACGTGCCCATATAATTGTTCACCGTCAGGGTATATGTTTCGTCCAGATCAATCGGCGATCCATCCGGGAATGTCACGTCAACAACTGAGTTTGTCTCCGGATCCCATGTGTAATGGAACCCACTGATGCTGTAATCAGGCCCATATTCAGGTGATAATTGAGCTTCGATAATCGGGTACAGATCCTCACCCTGTACGTCAAACTTCATCAGGACATTGCCAAACGGCTGGACGTTGTATAAATCCCCCCAGGTTACCTCGCCTACCAGCAGATCATCCCTGATTCCGCCTCCGTTCATCATGGCAAAGTCACTGTCCATAGCCGCTTTCATACCATCAGCAATTAAATTACCGAGTCCATGGTCACCATTATTCGTATAATCACCGGTCAAATCCGCAGCATTAAAGCCAACCACTTCGTTCATAATAGGTGCGATCTGTTCCGAATACTTGTCAAGAATGGCTGTCACTTCTGGATCAGGTGTTACCTCACGCTGATCGATAAAGTCCACTTCCGCTTCTTTATCGACAATATCACCTGTCGTGCGGTCAATTTCCAAATCGACATCAGAAATCGCTTTGCCGTATTCCGATGCCTGCACAATCAATTTATCGTCAACGACACCATTATTGACTACATGATTATGGGCGGAAAAGATAACATCCACCTCATCATCCACAGCATTCCCCAAATCCGCCGCCTCTCCTGTTACGGTATCCCCGCTTTGTTTTCCTGGTATATGTGATAACACAACAATCGATTTAACGTCCTGGCTTTCCAGTTCATCAACTGCCTCATTGACAGCTGCAACCGGGGCGGTAAATTGTGTGTTCTGAATCCCCTCAGGCATCACCATACCGGCCGCTTCCGGCGTAATGACCCCGATAAATCCGATTTTTTGCCCGGCCACTTCTTCAATCGAATATGGCGGGAGGAAGCTATCACCGGAATCTTTATACTCACAATTTGCACATAATACAGAGAAATCCATGCCGTCATATCCCTCTGTGCCTTCAGGATGCTCGCCGCCATTCACCATTCGAAGCAATTCTTCCGTGCCTTCGTCAAATTCATGATTGCCGACTGCACCAACGTCAAATCCGATTTCTTCCATAATTTCAACCGTCGGCTCATCCTGCAGCAGACCCGACACAGGAGAACTGCCACCAATCATATCACCCGCATGGACTATCAATGTATTCGGATTCTCCGCTTCCCGCTGTTCAATTGCTGCAGCCGTATAATCCATCTTGCCGTACATGCTGACAGTCCCATCATCATCAGGATCCAGTTCATATTGTTGATCAATTTTGCCGTGCAAATCGTTCATACCGAGCAGCTGGACCTGAAGATTGTCGCCGGAACCATCATCTTCTCCTGCAAATGTGTAGCCATAATCCTGGGCTGTCGCTTCATCCCAGAAAAATACCCGTTTATCAACCGGGACATCCGCCCAGTTTTCAGGCAAAACGTATTCCATCGTACCGGAATTCCCGACATATTTGGAAAAACCTTTCTGATCATCATTTGCCCGGAAGACAAAAGGCAATTCAATCAGCGGGTTATCCGGGTTCCATATTCCAAGTCCAGCATCTTTTGCCGACTTCACAGCATCCTGATAAGCCGGATAAACCTCCTCATCAAAAGGCGCAATAAAGTATGTCACGGCATAGCCTTCCCGGACCATTTCAAGGTTAATGTTCATATCATCTTCAGCACGGATGACCTCACCGAGCAGCCTGCCGTAATCGTCGGTCGGTTCGTCACCAATTTTAACCTTAACTTCATCGCCAGGCTCAAGCAGCTGATTCATATAATTTGTTGCCTGGTCACCATGATATTTTTGATTGTCATTAATCTCATTACGTGCCGGATCATCGTTATGGGCAGTGTATGTCTCAGGCGTATCCATGTTCAAAAATCGGACAGTCGTCTCACCCAGAACCGGGGTTTCGAGATGAATCGTATCACCATCTACAACACTTTCAACCGTAGATTCATAGGTCCCTGCTGCTGATGGCGGGTCCGGCTGTTCATCAGCTATCTGGATATCGGCCTGTTCGGTCGGAATCAGCTGGTACGAATCATATTGACTTACTATGGCTGTCACATCATACCATTTATCTGATTCTAACTGTGAAACGTCCAAAGCATTTTCCATAACCCTTAAAGTTGTACCGTTAAAATCGGAATCAATCATCGAAATGTTATAGCCCCCACCTGCAGGGCTGGATGGAATACTATTGATAAACCCGTTAACATGAACAAGCTCACCTTCATAACTCTCTGCCGTTTCGGAATCCTGAAGGTCAGCCAGCGTGATTGATTGCGGCTCAGGAAGTGTCTGTCCGCTCTCCACGACTTCAATGGAAGACGGGATAATTTCCTTCAGTCCGTTAAATGTGTCCAATTCACCAGAGACAGTTACCTTGTCGCCTTTTTCAACATCAGGCAATGCTCCCTGTTCATATGCAAATACATTAATGCCGCCGGTTTCATCCTGGATGTATGTGGTGAATTGGCCTTCATTGCTGATAGCCGAATTGTCTGCTGTCACAATGCCTTCCACTGTTACAGCGGTCCCATCATTTAATTCCCGGGCATCACCAATTGAGTACTCACCCGGATCTTCTGGAGGATCATCTTCTCCGACACCATCCATTGTATGGTCACCAAGATGGCTAAAGGTATCCTGATCATAATCAGTCCATTCCACTTCATCATATACTGTATTTCCCTGTGTAACCGAAGAATCTCTTACAAGCGTAGCGTCCTTTGCATACTCACTATCATTGTCAATGATGCCAATCGTATCAATTGGCTCACCATTCCTTAACAGGACGACAGCATCATTGCCGTTAAAATTAATGAGCGCCGAATCTTGCATGTCAGCCTGTGTCAGTATGTCGCCTGCCGCATTTTGATGGGCAGCCACAAACACCCCATCATTTGCAAGCGATCCTGACAGTGTCAGCGACTGGGTCGGGTTATCGGAACCATTACTGTACAGTTCCAGCTGATAGTCTGATAGATTCACGGAACTGCCCGTCCCATTATAGATTTCAATTGCCTTGTTGTACGAACTGCCTTCAATATACTCTGAAATAAATAAGTCATCTGCCGATTCCTGGTTCTCGGCGTTTGCCATCATCGGCGAATAATTCATAAAAACCAGTGCAAAAACAAGCGAAAGGCTAAACAGTTTTCTTAAGGTCAATTGTTTCATGGACATCCTCCGTTCCGATATTTTTGTCACAAATCGTCGTGACACTTTAAATATGGCATATTGAAAGGTGAGATACAATTGAGTTTTTGCTAAAATATGGTTAATCTTGACCATTTTTTGAATCCTTATGATAAATTAGATATGAATACCCATCTATCAATGAGCTTACCAGTGTCATTTTTCCTATTACCATATATCCGGTGTGCTTTCTGTAAAGTT
>Ga0079226_10005046_pt1 | contig 10093 bp, 9 predicted proteins | sample Poulit2014_FD_76345 | JGI IMG/M metagenome (GOLD analysis project Ga0079226, IMG submission 76345) | Agricultural soil microbial communities from Georgia to study Nitrogen management - Poultry litter 2014 | ecosystem: Environmental > Terrestrial > Soil > Agricultural land | place: USA: Georgia... | reverse complement strand
TCATATATGACAATATTAAGAAATTTGTATCATTTTTATTATCATGCAATATAGGGGAAATATTGTTGGTCTTTATAAGTATAATCCTAAATCTGCCCATACCGTTAATCCCTATCCAACTCCTTTGGTTGAATTTAGTTACAGATAGTTTTCCAGCTTTAGCTTTGGGGGTCGAACAGGGTGAACCAGATATTATGAATCAAAACCCTAGAGATCCTAAAGAACCAATTCTCAATAGGGAAATGATAGCTGGAATTGTATTACAAAGTATTGCAATAGCCATAGCTTCTTTATCTGCTTACTTGTGGGGAATTAATAAATATGGGCTAGATAATATACTTGAGGCAAGGACTATAGCATTTGTAACATTAATTACAGCAGAGCTATTAAGGGTTTTTTCTGCTAGATCATTTAAATATACAGTATTTAAAATAGGTGTATTTTCTAATAGAAAATTAATACAAGGTGTATTATTTTCTTTTATGCTAATGTTAATAATAATTTATATTCCATTTTTAAATTCGGTATTCAGCACATTTCCCCTAGGATTATCCGATTGGATGATTGTATTACCCCTTAGTTTCATTCCCTTATTATTGGGGGAAATAGCCAAATTAATAAGGAGGAACTAGTAGATTGTTGTACTAAAGATAGTGCAGGAAATAATAGGTAGTAAAAATTATTCTCAAGATTATTCATCTTTTCAGACAGGCTATGATAATTTTGGGAATAATAGACTCAAACTCTAAAACCTATTCAATTTTAAACTACAAATAATTATACCTTCCCATGCTATAAAATTAGAGGTGCTTTTAATTTAGGAATATATGAGGTAGATCGTTACTTTCCAAACTATTATTGATGATAAATTATGAATTGATATAATGTTTATATTATAAAATTTGTAAATATAAGATATAGAAAGGGAAAATATGATTATTAAAATTTCATATAGTGGTTTCTATTATGTTTGATATGCAATTAGAAGCCAGTAGATGCTTATTATGTAGAAAGGCAAGATGTCAAAGAAGTTGTCCAGTAAATACACCAATTCCTGAAATTATTAAACTCATTATGGAGGATAAAACTGATGAAGCAGCGGAGATGCTCTTTGATAATAATCCATTGTCAGCATTTTGTGCAGTAGTATGTCCCCATGAAGAACATTGTAAAGGAAGCTGTATAAAGGGTAGGAGGGGGGAGCCCATTGCATTCCACAAGATGGAAGAGCAAATATCCCAAGAATACTTAAAGAATCTTAAACTTACAGTTCCAGAGAATAAGAAGGATAGAATAGCTATTATAGGGGCTGGACCTGCAGGTATGACTATTGCTGTTATTATGGCTAGGAAAGGATATAAGGTTACTTTGTTTGAGAGTAACGAAAAGATCGGTGGGGTTCTTCGATATGGAATTCCTGATTTCAGACTTCCCAAGGATTTAATAGATGATTTTCATCATATCTTAATTAATTTAGGAGTAAAGATAAGGCCTAATACGCTGATAGGGCCTGTTATCACTATTGATAAATTATTTGGAGATGGATATAGTGCTATTTTCATAGGCACTGGTGTTTGGAATCCTAAGCCTTTAAGTATTAGAGGTGAAACCCTAGGAAATGCACATTATGCCATTGATTATTTGAAATCTCCATCTGTATATGAACTAGGTAAAAAAGTCGCAATAATAGGAGCTGGAAATACTGCTATGGATGCAGCTAGAACTGCTAAGAGAAATGGGGCAGAGGAAGTTACCATAATTTATAGAAGAGGCTTTGAAAATATGACAGCTACAAAGGCAGAAATTGAAGATACTAAGTCTGATGGTATTGGATTTAATTTATTTAAATCACCTGTGAAAATAGTAGACCAAGGCATAATTCTTTGTGAGACTAAACTGGTCCAAGATGAAGAAGGCAATGAAATACTTGTAGAAGAGGAAAATGAAAATAGCTTCTTTGAATGTGATTCAATCATTATTGCAGTTAGCCAGAACCCTAAAAACAATATAGTGGCAAATAGTAAGGGCTTTAGAACCATAAAGAATGGGCTATTGCTAACAGGTGAGTATGGAGAAACTAGTAGAGCAGGGGTCTTCGCTTCTGGTGATGTGGTTACAGGGGCAAAGACTGTAGTAAGGGCTGTATCCTACGCAAAAAAGGTAGCTCAATCTATGGATTTATACTGTAGAGAAAAAGGGACACGGTAATCTAAAAGATGTTTTCATAAATAAAGAATTATTTCTCGGAGGAACAGAAATTTTGTTCCTCCTTTTTATAGGCGTATAAGGGCAAAGGATGAATTTTCATACAGGAGATAGTTGGTTAAAATTCACTAAATTATTTGAAAGGAATAAATTATATTATACAATCGATCAAGGAGGTCATATTATGTCAAAAATTCGTCGAATGTTTCCAGGAGGGAATACATGTCAAGGTTTTTACTCCCTTCATAATAATATAATAGGTGAAAATAGAAATAGACTTTATATATTGAAAGGAATGCCAGGTGGTGGAAAGTCCTCATTAATGAAAGGTATAGGTAAAAGGGTTTTAGAAGAAGGATTGACTTTGGAGTATCATCACTGTCCGTCGGATCCTGATTCTATAGATGGCCTAGTAATAGAGGAAGTAGGTATAGGGATAGTAGATGGAACTCCTCCCCATCCTATGGATCCTGTATATCCTGGATTATGAGATAAAATAGTAAACTTGGCAACCTATATTGATGAATCTAAAATGATTGGATATAAAGATGAAATTATTAAAGCAAAGCATAAGAATAAGAAGGCTTATAGGAGGGCTTTTAATTACTTTAAGGCTGCTAAATTTGTGTCTGATGAGATGGAGAGGACAAATAGTGAATATGTGGATTTTAAGGAAATAAATAAAATGAGTAGAGAATATCTCCATGACATGTTTTCTAAGGATATAGTAGAGGAAGGAAATTATAAATTCAAAAATAGGTATATGTTTTCTAATGCATATACGCCAAAGGGATATTTTGATTATAGTGAAACTATAATGGATAATGTAAGAAATAAATATTATCTAAAGGGAAGTTTAGGTACTGGAAAATCTACTTTTATGAAAAGAATTATGGAGATAGCTAATATGGAGGATTATCATTTGGAAATCTATTGGAATTCCTTTGCACCAGAAAAAATTGAATCTTTATTAATATATGAATTAGATTTGATTATTTCTTCAAATGAAAAGGTTAGGAAGGGAGAATACCAAACTATAGATTTTGAACAGTATTTTACTATGTCAAAAGTAGATAATAGTGACTATAGAATGTTTGAAAAACTGTTAAGCAAGGGTACTAAGGGCCTAAAAGGAGCTGCAAGAAACCATTTAGCACAGGAGAATATATATAATAATGCTATAGATTTTGATGGTATAAATAAGGAAAGGGAAAGTATCTGGAAAGAAATAAAAAGATATATTTAAGCAAGGAAGGCTGGGAGGATGAATCCTAGCCTTTACATTTGATTTTAGATATTAATATAATTTTAATTGTACCACCTATAAATCTTCTTCATATAATAATAAAAAGATAAATTATGGGGAAGCAATATTAAATCTTTAAATAAGCCCTATAATTTAAATTTGAAGGAGGTTTATAAATGCTTACATTATCTCATTGGATCTATATTCTGGTTGTGTGTACAGTTATTATATCCATGATTTTTCGTAGAGATGTTGTTCTAGTATGTTTAGTAGGTACTTTTTTTATAGGTATTGCTTATACAGGCTCTATCGTATCTGGTATCCAAGCTGTATTCAATGCTTTAATGACCGGAGGAATAGAGATATTTAATATAATGCTGATTATAGCAATTATGGTAGCTATGTTGAAATCCCTGGAGAGTATAGGAGCAGATAAAATAATGCTATCCCCTGTTAGAAAACTAATGTCAACACCTACAATTACTTTCTTTATTTTAGGATTTACCATGTATGTGGCTTCTTTATTTTTTTGGCCTACACCAGCAACAGCATTAGTTGGAGCTGTCCTAATTCCTGTAGCCATAGAAGCAGGTCTTCCTGCCATATATGCAGCAATGGCAGTTAATATATTTGGTCATGGTATGGGTTTATCAGGAGACTTAGTTCTACAGGGAGCCCCCCAATTGGCGGCAAAATCTGCAGGGGTCAATATTGACCTAGTCTTGTCCCGTGGAGTACTGCTTTCAATTGTTGCTGGGGTTGTAGCAATTATTATAACCTATATTATGATGATAAAAAACATAGATAAAGAGGTAGCCACAAATACTAAAATAAGAAAGAAAAAGGATCTAAGGTTTGAAATTTCAGATAGGCCCCTAGCAGTTATTTTTGGTAGGGCTGTTCCTTTAACCTTATTAGCTACAATTATTGTAATGATAGTGAATAAGATTAGAGGAGATGCTGCAACAGCACTCCTAGGTGGTATTGGGGCTGCAATTTTGATTATATCTACAGTAGCATTAGAAGGAAAAAATTCCCTAGAAAAGTTGACTATACATTTGAGGGAAGGTTTTCTCTTCTCAATTAAAATCTTTGCACCTGTGATACCTATAGCAGGATTCTTTTTTCTAGGTGGCTCGGAGTCAGCTATGATTCTAGGTGAAAATGCACCCCAATTATTATTTGATATTGGAGAGGCAGTGGCCCAGGTTTTGCCATTAAATAAAATATCATTAGGCTTTGGTAATATGATAATTGGCATGGTTACTGGACTTGATGGTTCTGGATTTTCTGGAATTCCATTGGTTGGAGGTCTTGCACAGGCCCTAGGAGGACCTGCAGGAGTTAATGTTCCTACATTAGCCGCCATAGGGCAAGTATCATCTATATGGTCTGGAGGAGGAACTATAGTAGCATGGTGTTTCGGATTGGCAGCCACAGCAGGAGTTGCAGGTGTATCACCCTTAGAACTAGCTAGAAAAAACTTTCTACCAGTTTTAAGCGGGCTAGTGGTAGCTACAATTGTCGGGATCTTTATTATGTAGTTAAATACAAGGTATGGATTATATTCAACCAATGATAGATTTTCAGGATAAACTATACCATTTACATTTTAAGGATATAACTATTGACAAAAACAAGCTGGACCAATATGGCTATTTTGCACCTCCGAATTCATTTTCCCTTCCTAAAATACCGGGTCATGGAGATATAGATTGGAGTAAGTTTATTACAACAGCTCTTGATGTTAAATTCAAAGGGTATGCCTGTATTGAAATTGAAGATAGGAACTTTGAAGATACTTTGGAGAATCGAAAAAAGTCACTTATTTTAAGTAAAAGATATCTGAACAATTTTATATAACATAATAGTAAAAAGAGTGGTTAACCACTCTTTTTACTATTATGCTGAAACAAAGAATCAAATAGGCTTGATAAACGATACTCTATATTTTTGTGTGTATGGTCCTGGATATATCATCACCTATCCTTCACCCACTCATATATATAATCATACACTTCTTCTCTATTGCTTTCATTTAGTAACTCATGTCTACCATCTTCAAATAATTTTAAAGTAATATCTCTAATACCTAGGTTGTCATATTGCTTATATAGATCTTTTACAGATTCCCCATACTTCCCTACAGGGTCCATATCACCAGATATGATTAATATAGGTAGTTCCTGTGTAATATTTTCCAATCTATCTAATTTATATAAAAGTGGAAATGCCTTGAACAGGTTGTAATAAAAATTAATAGGAGATATATATCCACATAAGTCATCACTTATATATTTACTTACTTTTTCTGTATCTCTACTGAGCCAATCAAATGGTGTTTGTGGATTATTAAATTTTTCATTATAGGAACCGAAGGATAATTGATCAATTAGTTTTGCTGGTAGCTTATTGTCCAATAGTCTATTTTGTATACTGGCCAATATATTAGCAGCTTTAATATCTAAGCCATCTTGCTTAGCAGAACCAGAAAGTATAATCCCATCAATATCCTTTGAATATCTGATAATATATTCTTGACCAATAAAGGAACCAAAACTATGGGAGAAAATATAGAGGGGTAAATCCTTATATTTTTCTTTTATTATTTCTGAAATTTCCTTTTCGTCTTCAACAATATGATTAAATCCGTCATCTCCAATATAGGCTAAAACATTATTTTCGCCAATTGAATATCCATGGCCTCTATGATCATCAGCGTATACTATATAGCCCTTTCTATTTAAAAACCTTGCAAAACCATCATATCTAGCACTATGTTCTGCCATACCATGAAATATTTGTATAACTCCTCTAGGATTTGGTACATCATTCCAGATTCTGATAAATAGATCTATACCATCATGGGTCTTAATAAAGCATTTCTTTTCTTCTTCCATTTCCATCACCTAATATAATTATATTTTACTAGAGTTAAAAAGATAATATGAATTTATTATATACTATATTGATATGCAGTGCGATTGTAAATAGATTTCTTTGTGGTAATATAAAGATAGAGAAAATATTATAGGTTGATAGGAGGATCTTAATGGCTAAGTGATTTGAGGACAAAGTAGTATTAATTACAGGTGGATCAGGGGATATCGGGAGAACTACAGCTGATTTATTCTTAAAAGAGGGTGCAAAGGTTGCTATTGTAGGGACTAGTGATGAAAAGCTGGCAAGGGCGAAAGAAAGCTTAGGAGATGTCCTAACAATTAAAGCAGATGTAAGAAAGGAAGAAGAAGTAAAGAATTATGTAGAAAAAACAGTTGAGGAATATGGAAGAATTGATGTTTTCTTCAATAATGCAGGAACAGAAGGAAAAATTGCCCCAATAAAAGAACAGGATATGGATGAGGTTAAAAAAATTTTTGATATTAATGTCATGGGTGTATTTATGGGATTAAAATATGTAATTCCAGTAATGGAAAGGCAAGGTTCAGGTAGTATTATAAATACATCATCAGATGCAGGTTTAGCGGGATCACCAGAACTGGGGCCATATGTAGCATCAAAACATGCAGTAGTTGGACTAACAAAAACTGCAGCCTTGGAAGTAGCCAGTGAAAATATAAGAGTAAATTCCATAAATCCGACTAATATAGAGGGTCGAATGATGGAATCTATAGAAAAGGGACTAAATCCTGAAAAACCAGAGTCAATCAAGGAGGAATGGTTTAATGCAATTCCTATGGGTAGATATGCAAGCTTAGAAGAAGTTGCTAAACTTGTATTATTTTTGGCATCAGATGATGCATCCTTTATTACAGGAGCCCAATATGTAATTGACGGGGGAATATTGGCTTAGATTTAAAAAACACTCCAATTTAGTCATTATAATTGGAGTGTTTTTTATATAAATTAATTGTTTCATACATAAGGATATGTGATAATAGGGATAGGATTCGATAGCGACATAAATAATAGAACAAAAAATTAAAGAAATTCTATAATGAATTTTGCATTGGAGGAAAAGTTTATGAAAGAAAAGAAAATTTTATTAGTTTCAGACTTTGTAGGAGTAGGAAAGGTTGCCTTATCTATGATGATTCCAATCTTAAATACTATGGAGGCAAATGTTTCCTATCTACCTACTTCTGTAATATCTAATAATTTTGACTATGGAGAGGCATTTGTAGAAGAGCTTACGGATTTTATGAGTTCTAGTAAAGATATGTGGGAAAAACTAGACTTTCAATTTGATATAATTTCCACGGGAATAATTATGAATACTGAACAGGTAGACATTGTTAAAGAGATTATTCAATATCATGATAGGAAGCCTCTGATTATCTCTGATCCTATAATGGGAGATGATGGAGAACTATATCCAGGTTTATCTAAGGATTTGATAGAAGCGTCCAGATTGATGGCATTAGAAGCTGATATCATAGTACCAAATTTTACAGAATTCAGTTTAATAGTTGGAAAAGAGTATCTTGATCCAGATAAATTAGGCCACTCCCAATTAGTAGCTTGGTTAGATAAAGCTAGGGGTAGAGGAGTCAAATCTGCAATTATTACATCTGTACATATAGGAGATGAATATTATGTATATGGATACTCCCAAAACGAGGATATCTTTAGAGTAAAGATTGATTATATACCGATTAAAATAGGGGGAACAGGTGACATATTTACCTCCTTAGTCATAGGAAAATATGTAGAAGAATCTAATCTCCAGCGATCTGTAGAATATGCTACACAAGCTTTGACTAATATTATAAGAAAAGAATACGAAAAAGGAATAGATAAGGATGGGGTAAATGAAATAAAAATACAAAATCATCTTCAGGATATATATAAATCCTTATAGATATTTACTACAAAAGGAATATAATGGATTCGTCTCTCCATTATATTCCTTTCATATGTATAGAATTGAGCACATATTATTACTATAATTTTCATAGTTTAAATTTTAATTGTCGTATTTACTTCCATATGGTAATATAGTATATATGCAAAATGACAAAAGAGGTGGATTTATGGAAATTGGTATTATTTTTTTACTTTTGCTATTATTAATTATGATGGGAATCATAGAGCAAAAGAAAAATCAAAGAAATATAAAAAAAATTCCATTAAGGGTAAATGTAAATGGAATAAGGGGTAAATCTACTATTACCAGAATGATCAGTGCTATTTTGTCTGAGGCAGGCTATAAAAATATGGGAAAAACTACTGGCACTGCACCAAGGATAATTTATGGACACAATAAAATAGAAAAAGAAATTGTTCGAAAACCTAGAGGAGTAACTATATCAGAACAATTAACAGTAATAAATGAAGCCGCTACAGAGAATGTAGACTCTTTAGTTTGTGAATGTATGGCTGTAAATCCAGAGTATCAGAAAATTTATCAAAATAAAATGATCAAAGCAAATATTGGTGTTATTGTGAATGTTATGGAAGATCATCTGGATGAAATGGGACCTACTACTGATCAGATAGCCCAAGCCTTTACTTCTACTATACCTTATAATGGTAAATTAATAATTTCTGAAGGTAAATATGCTGATTACTTCAAAGAAGTTGCCAAAAAGAGAAATACAGAAGTGTATGTGGCAGATGAAAATGAGATTCCAAAGGGTTATTTAGATAAGTTTGAATATGTATTGTTTCCCAATAATATAGCAATACCTCTCGCATTTGGACGAGCTATGGGAATAGATAAAGATGTGGCCTTAGAGGGAATGTTGAAAGCGAATCCAGATCCGGGAGCTTTAATAGTAGACAATATAAGTGTAAATGGCAAAAACAGTGTTTTTGTTAATTCTTTTGCCGCAAATGATCCTAATTCAACTATAGAAATTTGGAAAACATTGCACAATGATGGTTATCTAAAGGACACAAAAAATAAACCACTAGTTATATTTAATAGTAGAGATGATAGGGTGGATAGGACACTACAATTTTCAAAGGATGCCATACCTTATCTGGGTCAAGACATAGATTTACTGCTAATGGGTTCAGTTGTAGAACCTATATTAAAAGAATATAATAAGGGTAGCTTGAGAAATGTATCTAAAATAATAAACTGTGAAAACAAATCAGGTTTCGATGTGAAAGATAAGGTTTATGGTCTAATGGATGATAGATTAATATTTTGTATAGGGAATATCCACGGTGAAGGTGAGGTATTTTTAGAAGCTATAAATGAATGGGAATCTAATATATATAGGCAAAAATTAAATTTAGAAGGAGAAGGAGTATGAATTTATCAAGCTTTTATATAATATTAGCATTGGGGATAGTAGTAAGTCTATTAATGGAAGAATTTATAGGTGTATCTCCAGGTGGCATGATAGTTCCTGGGGTTCTAGCAACTCATATAATGAATTTAGATATATTAATTTATATTTTTCTAATAAGTTTAATTACATATTTTATAGTAGAGAAATTGCTGTCTAAATATATAATACTGTATGGAAAGAGAAAATTTGCATTTATGATGCTAGTAGGATTATTGTTGAAACTATTAGGAGATCAATTATATCCATTATTACCATTTGCTAGTGTAGCATTTAGAGGAGTTGGTGTAGTGGCTCCAGCTTTATTAGCTAATACTTATACCAGGCAAGGATTAAGTTTTACTATATCAGCAGCATTGATATCAATGTTTATTGTATATTT
>Ga0079226_10005045_pt1 | contig 10094 bp, 9 predicted proteins | sample Poulit2014_FD_76345 | JGI IMG/M metagenome (GOLD analysis project Ga0079226, IMG submission 76345) | Agricultural soil microbial communities from Georgia to study Nitrogen management - Poultry litter 2014 | ecosystem: Environmental > Terrestrial > Soil > Agricultural land | place: USA: Georgia... | reverse complement strand
CCAAGGTCCCAACAATACCGTTTTTTGATTTCAGAATTAAAACCGCATTATCATCAACATCTGCATGTTCTTTAGCAGAGGTTTCCACGAACCCCGTAACATCAACAAATTCCTCATTCAGCAGAAAACGCATCAAATCAGCCTTGTGTACGCCAAGGTCTCCCATCGCGCCGACAAACGCCTTATTCTTTTTAAAAAACCAGCTCCTTGCCCCGTCAGCACTCCAGCCTTCCGGGCCGCCGTGGCCAAATGTGGTGCGAAAACTGTAAATTTTGCCCACTTCACCGCTCTCTATCAGCATTTTAGCCTTTTGATGCGAGGAAACAAAGCGTTGATTGTGTCCAATCATTAATTTTTTGCCGTTCCTCTCAGCCGCTTCAATCATGTCATCTGCTTCTTGTCGAGACGTCGCCATCGGCTTTTCGCACAAAACGTGACACCCGGCATTGAGCGCGGCAATCGATACCGGTGCATGAAGGTAGTTTGGCAGGCAAACACTGATTACATCTAGACTCTCTTCTACCAGCATAGTTTCATAATTGGTATAGGCCCTAGCTTCATACCGTTCCGCTATTTCCTGCCCACGCCCAGTCCCACGGTCGCAAACGGCGATGATTTCTGTATTTGGATTGTTCGCGTATTCCGGCAAATGCCGGGTTTTGGCAATGCTGCCACATCCGATAACGCCAACTCGTAATGTTTTCATATGATCAGCTCCTCTATTCAGACAAATTTTCCAAAGGGGTTACATTCCCTCGGGTGAATTCCGGTGTATCCCGGTTAATAGCCCAATCAACCCCATTCTTGATAACCCGCTGGATTTCAATGTTATAATAGGTTGGATAAGTTTCGTGCCCGGGGCGGAAGTAAAATACTTTTCCTCGGCCGCGCTTAAACGTAGCCCCGCTGCGGAAAACTTCCCCGCCTTCAAACCAGCTGATAAAAATCAGTTCATCTGGTGCAGGAATATCAAAATGCTCCCCATACATCTCTTCTTGTTCCAGTTCAATATACTCCCCGAGTCCTGCTGTAATTGGATGAGTTGGATCAGTCACCCAGATCCGCTCCTTTTCATCCGCTTCACGCCATTTCAAGTCGCAGTCCGTACCCATTAGTTTGGTAAATGGCTTGGAAAAATGCCCGGAATGCAGCACAATCAGACCCATTCCATCAAGCACACGCTCCTTCACTTTTTCAGCAATTTCATCCTCAACCTCATCATGGGCTTTATGTCCCCACCAAATTAGGACATCGGTTTCTGCCAGCACTTGTTCAGTCAATCCGTGCTTCGGTTCATCAAGTGTTGCAGTTTTCACATCATACCCTTCCTCCCGGAGGAATTTGGCTATTGTCCCATGGATACCTTCCGGATAGACTTCCGCCACTTTCGGGTTCAACTGTTCATGCCGATTTTCGTTCCATACAGTTACATTCATATTGAATCCTCCTCGTGTTCATGCAGTCCATCATACCTACTAACTTTGAATCTGCCATTCTACTCTTTCACCGATCCCGACGTCAGTCCGGACACAATCCGTTTTTGGAAAAATAGTACCAAAATAACAATCGGAATCGTCACTATTACGGTTGCGGCGGAGATATCGCCCCACGGGATAGAATATTGGCTTTGATACATGGAAATCCCGACAGGTACGGTCCGCCACAGATCATCACTGTTAATCGTAAGAGCAAACAGATACTCATTCCAGGCCGCAATAAAGACAAGAATACCAGTCGTGAAAACGCCCGGTGCGGCCAACGGAAAAATGATTTTCCGGAACGTCTGGAATGGGCTTGCGCCGTCAAGTTTCGCCGATTCTTCCAGCTCGAACGGAATTTTTTTGAAAAAAGTTGCCAGCACCCAGATCGCAAGCGGCAGGCTAATAGTAATATACGGGATCACCAGCCCGATATAGCTGTTCCTCAGCCCCAGTTCGGTAACAAGATTAAAGATCGGTGAAATAATTGCAATCTGCGGAAACATCGATGCCGCGAGCACAACGCCAAGAATCAGTCCTTTTCCGCGGATCGGAAGTCTGGTCACCGCATACGCCGTAAGCGAGGCGAACACGAGTGACAAGACTGTTGTCAAACTGGACACGACAAAACTGTTCAGCATATATCGCAGCAGTGGACGGTTCGTCAGTGCTGCTTCATAGGAATCCAGTGTCGGCTTCGGTGTAAACCATCTGAATGATGAAAAGATCTCCCCAACCGGCTTGATCGATGTCAAAAACACCCAAATGAACGGGAACATAACAAGAAAAACAAATGCTGCCAAAAAGATGTAGAACCCAATTCCTGTTCTTTTTTTCATCTAGTCCCCCCCTTTTGCACGACCTTCGAAAAGATCAGAACCAATTAGTTTCACAAAGATGAAGCTGATCAGAGCAACACTCATGAAGACAATCACTGACAGCACCGACCCCTCACCGAAGTTCTGCTGGGCGAACAGTGTCTTATATGCATAAACCGAAATCGACTCAGTCGCATTCGCTGGTCCGCCACCGGTCAAAACATAAATCAGGTCAAACACACGGAAAGCATCAAGCGTCCGAAACAAGAGTGCTACCAGTATCGATGATTTCAACAGCGGCAGGGTAATGGTCCAGAACTGCTGCCACTTGTTCGATCCGTCAACACTTGAGGCTTCATACAATGATTGCGGGATTGTTTGCAGCCCGGCCAAAAGCAGCAAAGCCATATACGGGGTCGTTTTCCAGACATCTGCCAATATAATCGAGAACATGCCACCATCTGCTGATGAAAGCAGCCACGATGAACTCGGGATAATGTGCAACTGTTCCAGATAGTGCGAGACAATTCCTGATTGCCCATCATATAAAAATCCCCACATCATAGCAGCGACCGCTGTCGGGATCGCCCACGGAATCAGAACAGATGCCCTAATCAGACCGCGGCCTTTGAATGCACGATTAATTAAGAGGGCAATTCCAATCCCGAACACCAGCTCAAACGCGACCGATACCGCGGTAAAAAATGTCGTGTTCCACAGTGATTTCCACATGCGAGCATCCTGAAGATATTTTTTATAATTGGAAAGCCCGACAAAATTCGATTCCAATATGTTGCCGGCTGTTGCACCAAGCAAATCCGCCGTCTGCTGAAACTGCTGCTTTGTTTCGTCATCGCTTGCGGATTCCGCAATAGCTGTCAGATCTTTCTGATATGACTTCAGCACCTGTCGATATTCCGCCGCAAAGTCATTATCCAGTTTGGCGTATTTCAAATCTTCATTCTTCACCGGTGTATAGCTGGCCAACAATTCATCGATCTTCTCGACTTTTTGCTTGATATCTTCATCATCAATCAGCTCGGAGTGGTGTGTATCCACGCCTTCCCGTATATCTGCAATGGTATCCTTCGTTTTATTACTATCCGTCCCCCCAGCCAACGTTTCCAACTGGCCGTCAATATAAAAATAATTATCAACATAACGTTCCAGGTCTATCGTGGCACTGAGCATACGCTGCGACCGGGCTGGATCATTGAGCCGGTAATCGAACATGCTGTTATAGAAAGATTGTGCCACTGGCCAAAGCACAACAGCAATTATGAGGATTAGTGACGGAATCACCATGGCATATCCAAGCTGTTTTTCATTTAACTGAAAACGTAACCTCTTTTTTTGTTTCATTTTGAACCTCCCTTGCACCGCACTGTCCTAGGCAGTAGCCCTAGTTTACTCCGAGCCCCTTCTAAGATGAAGAAGGCAAGGGAGAAGTCGATGCCCTCCTTGCCTTCCGCCGTCGAGTTGGATCGATTATTCTGCCATTGCTTTCTCAATTTTCGTTTGCATGTTAGCGGCAGCATCCTCTGCTGACTGTTCACCAGCCAATACTCTGGACAGCTCAATCTGCATGATGTCTGATATCTCCGGGTAGATTGGTGAAACCGGCCTTGGGACAGCTGATTGCAGCACTTCGCGGAATTCCGGATTTGCAAATAATGAGCTGACTTCCTGAACTTCCGGATCATCATACAGCTCCTTTAAGGTTGGAGGGCGTCCGCCTTCCACTGCTGAAATCTTTTGCCCTTTTGGTCCGGAAATAAATTTAACAAACTCCCATGCCGCTTCCGGATGTTCAGAGTAACGGTTGATCATCGTCATCCAGCCGCCCAGTGCTGCTGCGCTCTTCTCATCACCCTTCGGAAGCATTGTCATCTCCACCTTGTCGACCACTTCAGAGCGTTCTTCGTCATTGGATGAAGACATCATGTACGGCCAGTTACGGGCAAACACAGCATTCCCTTCAATCCAGGCATTTTCCGTCTCTATTTCCATAAAGTTCGTAATGTTGTTCGGCACGAAATCAGAATTTACAATTTCCGTCATTTTCTCGATTGCTTTGATGGTTTCCGGACTATCAACGACAACGTTATTGTTTTCATCAACGACCGCACCGCCATATGACGCGATGTATTCAATCGCATTGGTGATCAGACCCTCATACTGCGCAGCCTGCATCAGATAGCCAAATTCGGTGCCTTTTTCACCTTGAAGATCACTGGCTTTGGATATAAGCTCATCCCACGTTTTGGGAGGCTCGTCCACAATATCAGTTCGGTAGTAGAGGACTCCTGCATCCGTATATTGCGGCATTGCCCACTGTTTTCCATTAAACTTCCCTGCTGCAACCGTTCCCGGAAAGTACGCGTCCATATCGATTCCATCTTTTTCGATAAAGCGGTCAAGCTCGAGCGCGTAATTAGCCTGAGCAAATTCAGCTGGCCAGATAACATCTGCATTGAACACGTCAATTTCAGGACTCTGCGAACTGAATGCCGTTACATACTGATCATGTGACTGACCAGTGTCAGCTGGCATTTCCCGCTGCTCAACATTGATGTTCGGATGCTCCTCCTCGAATGCTTTAATGACCTCCTCAGTTGCAGGAGTTGTATCCGTGCCGCGTGCATAAACGATTGTGACCTCCTCACTACTTTCAGCATCCGCATCCTCCTCGGAGTTTTCCGAAGACTGTTTGGAATCTTTGGAATCGCTTCCATTACATGCAGCAAGAAATACAACCAGCACTAACATCAGCAGCACCCACAATACTTTCCTGTTAAACTTCATGTTTCTCCTCCTTTTTAAACGATTTCACTTGATGTAATGGATATAAATCTATAATTGCTAGGCATCTATGAAATCGATTACATTTATTTATATTATATAGCATGTAAAAATTTTGTCAATCTATTTTTAAAATTCAATAACAAAAAATACTATCTTCGCGTAAATCCGCCTTCCGAATGAATAACCTGTCCAGTGATCCATGCTGCTTCTTCACTGGCCAGAAAAGTGATAAGCCGGGCTGCATCCGCAGGCTCCCCCAATCGCCCCATCAAAAATTTAGGCGCGATTTCTGCTTTCAATTCGTCTGTCATCCAGCCCGTATTAGTCGGCCCCGGATTTACAGCATTCACCGTGATGCCAAGGGGCGCAACTTCTGCCGACAAGGACAACGTAAACGCTGAAATGGCACCTTTTGTCGATCCATAGGCGAGCTCTTTAACCATCGGCCCCTGCCCTTGTCCGGATATTAGATTAATAATTCTGCCCGAATTGAGTTGAGTGTCTCGTAACATTCGGGAAAACCCGGCACACAGAAGCATTGTAGCCCGCATATTAACAGCATAGTGAGCATCTAATATTTGTGCATCGAGCTGTTCAAACCCATCACGTGTCGATTGGGCTGCATTATTGACTAGGATTGTAGGTATTCCGATCCTACTCTTCGCCTCTGCAAGAACCTTTGAAGCTGCCTCTGGAAGTGCAAGATTAACTTCCATACAATCAGATTGAATGCCTTTTTGCTCGAGTTCTTTCCGAAAACCACCCGGCCACGTTTCATTGGCCATCCAATACGTAAAAAATACATCAATTCCCTTTTTAGCCAATTCACGACAAACCGCCGCACCAATCCCTTGTGAATGACTGACACCAGTGACAACAGCAATTTTACTCTCCATACGGCGCCTCCTCTCACGTTGATTCGCGAATCGTCAATTCATGATCCAACATGATACTTTCCACTTTATTTCCAAGGATTTTGTTAATGATCATACCAGCCGCAATCGTCCCCATACGATACCTCGGCTGAGCGACCGTCGTTAGTGTCGGATGTGTCATATTTGAAAAACCGATCTTATCAAATCCAATTACTGCAATATCCTGCGGCACAGATAGCCCTTTTGCATTGATTTCCTTCAGTGCACCGATTGCAAAGATATCCGATACCGCAAAAATTGCATTAGGCTTCTCGTCCTGTCTGAACAGCATTCGCACTGCCTGTTGCCCGCTTTCAAACTCTAGACTTGCCGTATGATAAATCCATTCCTGCCTAACCGGAAGCCCAAATTCCTGCAGTGCTTTTTCATAGCCGCGTCGCCGCTCACGTGCATACAAAAATGTCTCATCTGAATTAATCAGTGCGATGTTCTTCCTCCCCAGCTTCACAAGATGCCTCACTGCCTGATAAGCTGCCAGTTCATTGTCAATCGTCACATAGGGGATCGCCCCCTCCTCATCGTATTCGCTGCATTGTACAATCGGATAATTCGTGGCAAGTTCCGTCAATCTATCCTTGTTGACTGTTGGATCCATAGAAATGATCCCATCTGCCAAATGATTTCGCACCATATTGAAATAAATTGTCTCACGCTTGGGGTTCGAGTCCGTCTCACATAGCAGGATATGGTATCCCTTATCTATCGCCGTATCTTCAATTCCGTTGATGATTTCCGAATAAAAGGGGTTTGAAATGCTCGGCAGCATGACAAGCAGCAGCTTCGTTTCCAAGTTTCGCAGATTGCGTCCGAGTGCACTAGGCTCGTATCGCAATGCATCAATCGCCTTGTCCACCCGGTCCTTCGTTTGCTCAGTAACTTTTGCATTGTTATTGATCACCCTGGAGACCGTGGCGACTGAAACCCCAGCATGTCTCGCAACTTCATGAATTGTTGCCATGGGCACACCCGCTTTCTTTTTGTAATCGATTACATACATAAATAGTATATACGTGATCATGGTTTGTCAATGACAATTCATTTTTAAGTTTTCTAGATCACCCAATTTTTTCGTAATCTTTCTTATCGCTTCTGGTGTGTATAAAATCATTCCGTAATATCTTGTCTCTTCTCTTCCCTCATCAGCAACTGCCGCAGTTATTTTTTCCTTCAATACATCTAATCCTACATATTTTGTGCTATAATGGCTCCTTTCGTAATTTTGCTCCGATTTGGTTTTGATTTATCAATCAACATTGCCAAATTAACCTGCAAAATTACGATTAAGGAGCCATTTTCATTCATGATAGCTCATCTCGATGCCCTTGGCTTAGCCTTTTGACATCAATACCTATATAGGAAGCAGAGAGAGCTCAATGGATTACACCATACATTTTCACCTAATCCAGCCCTCATAACACTTTGAGCTATCAGCTATTCAGATTTACTGTTTTGCACAGTCCCCGCTCGCGTGCCAACATGGATATCAGTCTGCTAGGGATTTGCTCTCAGCTCCTTCTCACGATCATCGCACTATCTGTTAGATACTACTTACCGGCTGTTCGGACACAGTCGAGACTTACCCTATAGCGTATGTGCTGCCACTCGCGAAAGAAACCTATCACTTCTCTGTTTGCATGCCATTCTTTTCACTTGCATCAACGACAACACTCGCAGCCGCATCACCTGTGACATTGACAGCAGTTCGCATCATATCCAATATACGGTCGATTCCACCTACCAGTGCAATTCCGGCCAGGGGCAAATTAACGGCACTCAGCGCCATCGTCAGCATTATAAGTCCCGCTCCCGGCACACCGGCTGTTCCAATCGATGCGAGTGTACCAATCAGCACAACTGTCGCCATCTGTGAGAATGATAAATCCATACCAAAGTATTGTGCAACAAACATCGAACAAAGTCCGACATATAATGCCGTTCCATCCATATTAATGGTAGCTCCCAACGGCAATACAAACGTACTCGTCTCTTTGGATACGCCCAGGTTTTCCTGTGCACTCTTAATCGTTACCGGCAATGTTCCGGAACTGCTGCTTGTACTGAAGGCAACGGCAGTAGCCGGAAAAATACCTTTAAAAAATTGAATGGGACCCATTTTCCCAAGCGATTTAATAATCAGCGCATAAACCACGAAAAGCTGAATAATGCATCCCACAAGCATAGCCAGGATCAGCTTGATTAATGGAAGAAGTACATCCACTCCGTACTCACCTACAACAGGAGCGAGCAGGCCAAATACGCCAATCGGAACAATTGCCATAACCATGCCGGTTATTTTGTACATCACTTCAGCAAATCCGTCGAAAAACTGTTGCACCGGTTTTGCCTTTTCCCCTACCAGGGTGATTGCTATTCCAATAGCCAACGCAAAAAAGATAATTTGCAGGATATTACCCGACGACAGCGCTTCAAACGGGTTTGTCGGCACAATATTTAAGATGGTCTGTACAACACCCTCTGTTTCATTTGGTTCAGGAGTCTCTTTTCCTTCCAGCGATACATCAATACCACTCCCCGGCGAAAAAATTTTCCCGGCTATGATACCGAGCGTTATCGCAAGCATACTCGTAATCAGATAAAATGCTACGGTTTTCCCGCCCAGTCTTCCAAGTTTCCTCACATCACTTGTGCTGGCAACCCCAACGACAAGTGTGGCAAGTACCAAGGGAGCGATAATGAATTTGATCAATCGAAGAAACAAATCCCCCAGCGGTTGAACAACTTGCGCTTTTTCACCAAAAATGGCACCGATTACAATTGCGAGAATAAATGCCGCAATCAACTGCCATACTAGACTCTTCTTCATAAAAAAACGCTCCTATCCTATATGTATTGTCATCGTTCGACATATCTACTAAGCTATCATATTTTTATTAAAGCGTACAATTACACCTTCATCAAGAATACTAAAGTCCAAAGGGCATACTTCAATATACATGACATTTGTCATGCTCACGACTTGACGTTTATGACTTTTAAAGCTCATTGGTTTTCTCTAGCATATAAATTAGACCAATTGACGAAAGTAATTAATTGTAGGAGGAAATTATGAGTAAACAAAAACAAGCACAGTTGAAAAAAAGCGTTGCAGCTTTTGCTAAATCAGATACGAAAGCAAGTATACTGCAGCTCATAAACACGATTCCGCCATTTTTCCTGATTTGGTTTCTGGGCTATCAAAGCTTGTCTGTCTCTATCTGGCTGACACTCCCAATCTTGGTAATTGCATCAGGGTTTGTCGTTCGGATCTTTATTATTTTCCATGACTGTACACATGGATCATTTTTCAAAAATGGCAAGGCCAATCGGATTGTTGGGACGATAACCGGGGTCATCACGCTATTTGCTTTTGAAAAATGGAAACGAAGTCATGCGATTCATCACGCCACAAGCAGCAACTTGGATAAGCGTGGAACGGGTGATGTATGGGTGATGACGGTTGATGAATATGTGAACGCATCTTTTTGGGGAAGGCTGGCTTACCGGCTTTACCGCAACCCGATTGTGATGTTCGGATTAGGCCCGTTCTATCTATTTCTCCTGTCCAATCGATTTAACCGAAAAGGAGCCAAGCGGAAGGAACGGCTGAACACGTATCTCATCAATGCATCTGTTGCCGTCATTTACGGTCTGTTAATCTGGGCCATCGGCTGGCAGGCTTTTCTGATTATCCAGTTGCCAATTACCTTTATGGCAGGTTCAATGGGAATCTGGCTGTTTTATGTGCAGCACCAATTTGAGGATTCCTATTTCGAAAATGAAGACGAATGGGATTTTGTCAAAGCTGCTGTTGACGGTAGCTCCTATTACAAACTGCCAAAAGTTATGCAATGGCTCACAGGCAGTATTGGCTTCCATCACGTGCATCACTTAAGCCCAAGAGTGCCAAATTATCATTTGGAAAAAGCCCATGAATCGACACCGCCATTACAACAGGCCACAACAATAACGTTAGCCTCCAGCTTGAAGTCAATCCGTTTCCGGCTGTATGATGAAGCAAACAAATCGTTTGTCAGTTTTAAAGAAGTTAAAACACTGTT
>Ga0079226_10005044_pt1 | contig 10096 bp, 8 predicted proteins | sample Poulit2014_FD_76345 | JGI IMG/M metagenome (GOLD analysis project Ga0079226, IMG submission 76345) | Agricultural soil microbial communities from Georgia to study Nitrogen management - Poultry litter 2014 | ecosystem: Environmental > Terrestrial > Soil > Agricultural land | place: USA: Georgia... | reverse complement strand
GGTTTTTACCGTGCGCTCTATGGGCAGCTCAAACTGCTCGACCAGATCGGCAATGGTGCGCACATTGGGGGTGTCGACCACGCGCAGCTCTTCGGCAGGCGGGGCCAGATCTCCCTGGGGCAGGGTTTCGGCCAGTTCCACGTTGGCGGCAAACGAGCCGCCCGGAACGTGGGCAATGGCGTCCTCACCCGAATCGGCCAGCACGTGAAACTCATGGCTGACCGCACCGCCTATGGCGCCCGAATCGGCCAGCACCGGTTTGAAGTCCAGCTCCAGGCGCTCGAAGATGCGCGTGTAGGTGTCGAACATGACCTGGTAATAGTCGGCCAGGCTGTCGTCATTCACATGGAAGGAATAGCCGTCCTTCATGGTGAACTCGCGCGCCCGCATCACGCCGAAACGCGGCCTGATTTCATCGCGAAACTTGGTCTGGATCTGATAGAAGCACACCGGCAGCTGCTTGTAGGAGCGCAGCTCGGCGCGCGCAAACTCGGTAATGACTTCCTCATGGGTGGGGCCAAACGCATACTGGCGCCCGGCGTGGTCGGTCATTTTCAACAGCAGCGGGCCAAAGTCGTCCCAGCGCCCGGTTTCTTCCCAAAGCTCGGCGGGCTGGACGGCCGGCATCAGCATTTCAAGCGCGCCGGCCGCGTTCATTTCCTCGCGCACCACCTGCTCGACCCGGCGCAAAACCTTCAGCCCCATGGGCGTCCATGAATAGATGCCGGAGGTCAGCCGGCGAATCATGCCGGCGCGCAGCATCAGCTGATGGCTGACAATTTCGGCACCTGCCGGTACTTCGCGGCGGGTAAAAATATGGAATTGTGAGGCTTTCATCGGTTGGCGCTGGCCCGTCGGTTGGTCAAGCGCCAAATTCTAGCAGGCTGCCCGCGCCCGATGGGCAGCCCGCGCCATCAGCACCACTCGTCGATGAATTCCTGCAGGTTGTCGATTCTTTCCTGCCGCTCCTCGCGCGTCAGGCGTCGCTCCGAGCCGCGGTCGTTGGTCATCAGGCGGGTGTTTTCCTGCAGCAGCTGCAGGTTGCTCCGGGCCTGCTCGCAACGTTCGGCCACCACTTCAGGATCGGGGCCTTCCTGCGCTTCAGGCTGGTCGGTCTGCGCGTCCGGCTCATCCTCATCGCTGTCCGGGTCTGTGTCGGAATCATCGCTGCCCGAAGTGGCCGGCACGGAGGTGCTCACGCGCTGGTAATCAACGTCGGCAGGCGGATCTTCGCTGTAGTGAACCACGCCATCATCGTCGATCCACTTGTATATTGTTGGCGCAGCAAAAAGGCTGAAACAGGCCAGCAGTGCGGCCACAGACAGCGCGCCGGCCAGGCTGAAGCGAAGTTTGTTCATTTGGTTTCGATCCTGGTTCAGTTCCTGTCGACCGACTTTGCCGCACTTGACCCGCCAACGCAACCGCAGCGAGGGTGATATTCTGTCGTCTTGCGCACTGCCCGTTTCCATTGGCCCATGACCCAGCACAAGCATTCCGAACATTCACGCCCGCGCGGCGCCTATCTGCTGCCCAATGCGCTGACCACCGGCGCGCTGATGGCGGGCTTCTACGCCATTGTGTCGGCCATTGGCAACGAGCCGGTGGCGGCCTGTATCGCGATTATTGTTGCCGGCCTGTTCGACGGACTCGACGGGCGCGTGGCGCGCCTGACCGGCACGCAAACGGCGTTTGGCGTGCAGTACGACTCGCTGTCCGACATGGTGTCATTTGGCATCGCGCCGGCCCTGCTGGTGTTTACCTGGACTTTGGGCCTGCTGGGGCAGCCGGGCACGGCAGGCTACAAGGCCGGCTGGCTGGGCGCGTTCTTTTTTGCCGCCTGCGCCGCCTTGCGGCTGGCGCGCTTCAACACCCAGGCCGGGGTGGCCGACAAGCGTTATTTTCAGGGCCTGGCCAGCCCGGCGGCGGCCGGCATGCTGGTGGCCATCGTGTGGTTTTGCAGCGATCGCGACATCAGCGCCGGGCTGGTTGCCTGGCCCCTGCTTGTGGTGACCGTGCTGCTGGGCACCCTGATGGTGTCGCGCGTGCGCTACTGGAGCTTCAAGGCCGGCATGCGCAGCGGACGGGTGCCGTTTGCGTGGATTTTTCTGCTGCTTGTTTTGCTTGTGCTGCTGGCCATAGACCTGCCGGCCGTGCTGCTGACTGTGGGCGCCCTGTATGTGCTGTCCGGCCCGGTTCTGACCGTATACGGCCGCAGTCGCCATCGCAGCCGCCGCGGCCCGGCGGGAGGCCAGTGACCGTGCGCCCCGAATCCCTGCAGCGCCTGGCCGACATGGGCATTGATGTCTGGCGCCGGCGCGATGTTGTCATCGCGCCCGAACATGAAGCGCATGAAACGATCGCTGCTTCACCCGCGCCTGCCGCTGTGCGCACGCCGCGCGTGCGCGTGGCCTCGGGCGGTGGCGACTGGCTGCTGGTGCAGGAGCAGCCCTGGGCCGGTCATCATGACAGCCTGCTGGCGGATATCCAGGCCACCATTGGCCCCGAGCGCTGCGCTTTCGGGCAGTGGGCCGATTCCGACATGGCCGGCGTGGCGGTTGACGAGCTTGACCGGCGCGGCGTGCGTTATCTGCTGGTTTTTGGTGCTGCGCCCGCAGGCGCCGCAGGGCAGGGTGTCTTGCTGGCGCCTCCGCTCGACGAGCTGGCCAACAGCGCACAGGCGCGCAAAAAGCTGTGGCGCGTTCTTGCGCCCGCGCTGGATAGCTGATGGTCGCCGTTCTCAAGCCCCGGCTGGCAGTCCGCCCGATGAAGCGGCGCGACCTGGGCGCCGTCATTGCCATTGAAGAAGCATCGTATCCGCAGCCGTGGACGCGCGGCATTTTTCGCGACTGCCTGCTGGTGGGCTATCGCTGCAGGGTGCTGGTGGCTGAAAGAAATGTGGCGGGCTACGCCATTGTCTCGGGCGCGCTTGATGAGGCGCATCTGCTCAATATTTGCATTCACCCGGACCATCGCCGCACGGGCTGCGCCCGTCAGCTGCTTGATCATGTGGTGATGGAAGCGCGCCAGGCCGAGGCCCGGCGCCTGTTTCTTGAAGTGCGGCCCAGCAACCACGGGGCCATCAGGCTGTACCGGGCGTTCGGCTTCCGGGCCATAGGCCGCCGGCCGGGCTACTACCCCGACGGCCCCAACGGCGGCCGCGAAGACGCCACCGTCATGGTTTTGCACCTGGCCGGCTAGAGCTTTTCAAGCGTGGCAATCTGGGCGGACAGTTCGCTGACGCTCGCCTGATGATCAGCCAGCCGCTGGCGCTCCTTGTCAACCACTGCGGCGGGGGCGTTGGCCACAAAACGCTCGTTGGCCAGCTTGCCCTCTGTCTGCTTCAGGCCTTTTTCCTCGCGCGCCAGCTGTTTTTTCAGACGCTCGATTTCAGCGCTGATATCAACCAGCCCGGCCAGCGGAATGAGCAGCCGCATGTCGCCCGCCAGGGCCACCGCACAGTCGGCGCTGTCGCGGCTGCCGTCAACCCGGTCGATGGACTCAATGCGCGCCAGGCGCTGAATAAAGGGGCCAAAACGCGCCAGGCGTTCGTGGTCATCGCTGCTGCCGCGCTGAATCAGCAGCGGCATGGGCTTGCCCGGCGCCAGCCCCAGCTCGGTGCGCGCCGAGCGCACGGCGCTGATCACGCGCTTGAGCCATTCGGTATCGGCTTCGGCGGCCTCGTCGATGGTGTCGATCTCCGGCCAGCGGGTTTTCATGATGGTGTCGGTGTCCACCCCGGCGGGGCGGCGCACGCGCTGCCAGATCTCCTCGGTTACAAACGGTACAAACGGATGCAGCATTCTAAGCGTGGCTTCCAGCACCGTGGCCAGGGTGTAGCGCGTGGCGCGCGCCGTGGCCGTATCGGCATCGTCGGCCAGCGCCGGCTTGGCCAGCTCCAGATACCAGTCGCAGAATTCATGCCACACAAACTCGTGCATGGCCTTGGCCGCCAGGTCAAAGCGATAGCCGTCCAGCGCCTCGTCAACCTGTTTGATCGTGCGGCCCAGGCGCGAGCGTATCCAGCGCGACAGAACATCGTATTCATGTTCCTGCGGCGGCGGCAGGGGCTCGTCGCCGGTGTTCATCAGGGTAAAGCGCGCCGCGTTCCATAATTTGTTGAGAAAGTTTCTGTAGCCCTCGCAGCGGCCCAGATCGAACTTGATGTCGCGGCCGTAGCCGGCCAGCGCGGCAAAGGTAAAGCGCAGCGCATCAGCGCCAAAGGCGGGAATGCCGTCGGGAAATTCGGCCCGGGTGGCCTTTTCTATGGCCCTGGCCTTGCGTGGCTGCATCATTGCCCCGGTGCGCTTGGCCACCAGCGACTCCAGGTCAATGCCGTCAATCAGATCGAGGGGGTCGAGCACGTTGCCGCGCGACTTGGACATCTTGTGGCCGTCGCGGTCGCGAATCAGGCCGGTGATGTAGACCTGCTCAAACGGCATTTTGCCGGTGAAGTGGCCGGTCATCATGATCATGCGCGCCACCCAGAAAAAGATGATGTCGAAACCGGTGATCAGCACCGAGGTGGGCAGATAGCGGTCAAACCCTTCCGAGCGCATGCGCGCCTCATCGGGCCAGCCGAGCGTGGAATGGGCCCACAGCGCCGACGAAAACCAGGTTTCCAGCACGTCCTCGTCGCGCGTCAGGGGTGCGTTGTCGGCCAGCCCGCCGCGCTGGCGGGCCTCGGCCTCGCTGCGGCCGACATGAATGTTGCCGTCCTCATCATACCAGGCCGGAATTCGGTGTCCCCACGACAGCTGGCGCGAAATGCACCAGTCCTGCAGGTTTTCCATCCAGTGGCGGTAGGTGTTGATCCAGTTGCCGGGCACAAACTCGACCTGGCCCGATTCAACGGCCTCCAGACCCAGCCTGCCCAGGTCATCCATCTTTACAAACCACTGGTCGGTCAGCCATGGCTCGATGATCTGGCCGGAGCGGTCGCCGCGCGGCACCATCAGCGTGTGGTCCTTTTCATCGACCAGCAGACCCTGTTCGCGCAGGTCGTCAAGAATGCGGCGGCGCGCCTCGAAGCGGTCCAGGCCGCGATAGGCCTCGGGCGCGCGGTCGTTGATGGTGGCTGTGGCGGTAAAGATGTTGATGGGCTCAAAGCCGTGGCGGCCGCCGACGTCCCAGTCGTTGAAGTCGTGGCCGGGCGTGATCTTGACGCAGCCGGTGCCGAATTCCATGTCGACATAATCATCGGCCACCACCGGTATATGGCGCCCCGTCAACGGCAGTTCGACCGTTTTGCCGACCAGGTCGCGATAGCGGTCGTCGTCGGGATGCACGGCAATGCACACGTCGCCCAGCATGGTTTCGGGGCGGGTGGTGGCCACAATGACATCACCCTTCCCGTCGGTGCGCGGGTAGCGTATGGACCACAGCTTGCCCTGCTCCTCGCTGTTGACCACCTCCAGATCGGAAATGGCGGTTTGCAGCACGGGGTCCCAGTTGACCAGGCGCGGCCCGCGATAAATGCGGCCCTCATCATAAAGACGGACAAAGGTTTCAATGACCGCCTCGGACAGATCGGGGTTCATGGTGAAGCGTTCGCGCGACCAGTCGGCCGATGCGCCCAGCCGCCGCATCTGCCGGGTAATGGTCGAGCCGGACTCCTCCTTCCAGGCCCAGATGCGCTCAATGAACTCGCTGCGGCTGAAATCGTCGCGCTTTTTGCCCTCGGCCTCGATCTGGCGCGTTACCACCATTTCGGTGGCAATGCCGGCGTGGTCAACGCCCACCTGCCACAGCGTGTCGCGCCCCTTCAGACGCTGGTAGCGAATCAGCGCATCCATCAGCGTGTGCTGAAAGGCGTGCCCCATGTGCAGCGTGCCGGTCACGTTGGGTGGCGGCAGCAGAATGGTGTAGGGCTGGCCCTGGCCTGAAGGCCTGAAGCAGCCCTGTTCTTCCCAGACGGGATACCAGCGCTGCTCGATCTGTTCGGGATTGTAGGTTTTTTCCATTTTTGTTTACTGAAAGCTCAAAATTTGAATGCCGGCGCAGGGGCCGCGCCGCCTGTGCTGCCGTCGGCAGAAATTATTTCAGCACGTGATGGTGCAGCTCGGCGCCGCGTTTTTTCCACGCCGTCCAGCGCTCGCGCAATTTCTGCTTGAGGGATTCATCGGGTGGAACAATTTCCAGAACGCGCTGGTAGTCGCCGTCCGGAAGGGCGGAGGCGGGGTCCAGGTTGATGAGAATGCCGGCCTGTTCCGGTGCCGCTTCAAACAGGCGAATGGGCGCGTTGCTGTCCGCGCTCCCGTGCGGCAAAAAACGGCCAGCCGGTTCGGCCCACAGCTTTTCATCCAGCGCTGCCAACGCCCCGGCCGGGCCAACAACGGCGATGTCGCGCGTTGCCGGCCAGGCCTTGGATACCAGCACGGCAGCCACGTAAAGCGGGTCGTCAAAGCGCCCGCTCATTTCGTAAAAATCAACTCTCATGGCTGCTGTTGCGCGGTTCCGGGGTCATGGTTTCTGCTGCACGCCTTTGCATCAGGCGCGTGCCGGCGTGATTCAGGCCAGTTTATCCCAGCCGCCCGCGTGTTCAACCAGCCAGTTGACCAGCAGGCCCACCGGGCGACCGGTGCTTGAGCCGGGCTTGCCCCACTGCCACACCGAGCCGGCAATGTCGATATGGGCCCAGCGGCAGCCATCGGCAAAATGCGACAGGAAGCGTCCCGCTGTGATGGTGCCGGCCGGCACACCGCCAATGTTTCTCATGTCGGCAAACGGCGAGTCGAGCTGCTCCTGGTAGTCGTCCCACAGGGGCAGGCGCCAGCCGCGGTCGGCCGAGTATTGGCCGGCAGCCAGCAGTTCTTCCGCCAGCTCGTCGTCGTTGGTCATGATGCCGCTGGCATGATGGCCCAGCGCCACCACGCAGGCGCCGGTCAGCGTGGCCAGGTCAACCATGACCGCAGGCTTTTTCTGCGCAGTCCAGTACAGCGCGTCGCACAGCACCATGCGGCCCTCGGCGTCGGTGTTGAGCACTTCAATGGTTTTGCCGCTCATGGTGGTAATGACATCGCCGGGGCGGTAGGCGTTGCCGTCGGGCATGTTTTCCACCGCGCCGACCACGCCTTCCACGTTGATGGGCAGCTTGAGGCGGGCCACGGCTTCCATGGCGCCCAGGGTGGCGGCTGCACCGCCCATGTCGAACTTCATCTGGTCCATGTCCTTGCCCGGCTTGATGGAAATGCCGCCGGTGTCAAAGGTGACCCCCTTGCCGACCAGGGCCAGCGCGGGCTGGTCGCTGTCGCCGCCGTTCCAGCGCAGGCGGATCAGGCGGGGCGGGTTGGTGCTGCCGCGCGCCACGGCCAGCAGGGCGTTCATGCCCAGTGCTTCCATTTCGTCCTGCTCAAGAATTTCCACATCCAGCCCTTCATGCCGGGCGGCCATGTCGGACGCCTGCTCGGCCAGCCAGGCCGGGTTGCAGATATTGGGCGGCATGTCGGCCAGGCGGCGGGCCTGCTGGACGCCGGCGGCTATGGCGCTGGCCAGGTTCAGCTGCGCGGCGGCACCGTCGGCGGCCGGAAAACTCACGGTTTCGGTGGCCGGCGGGGCGTTTTCGGCCGGTTTTTTGGTGGCGCTGTAAATATAATCCGCGTAGTGCAGTCCGATGGCGGCCTGGCGCAGCTTCCAGTTTTGATCACGATCGCTGACCGCCGCTTCGGCCAGCAGGCAGTGGGCGTTGAGCGCCCGCGACTTGCGCAGCGCTTCGCCGGCAGCCTTGGCGGCCCTGTCAAAGGCGATGCCGTCGAGCTTGTCCGATTTGCCCAGGCCAACCACCAGAAGACGCCCGGCCTTGATGCCCGGCACGGCGTGCAGAACAATGGTTTTGCCAACCGCATCCGGCAGGTCGCCGCTTTCGCGCAGGCGCGCGATCAGACCGCCGCTGGCCTGGTCAATGTCCTTCATGACGCCTGTCAGGCTGTCGGAGTGGTGTCCAACAATGAGACAATCGGTTTCTGCGGCCGTGGCGGCCAGATCGGTGGTTGTAAACTGCATGGGTATTTATCCTGCTGAAAATTTGACGGGTTGTGTTGAAAATGCAAGCTGACTATTGTAGCGGCCGGCGGCGGTGGCCTGAATGCTGATTCTGCAGCGTTACGTTTTCAGGCAGGGAATGCTGGCCAGTGTGATGAGTCTGCTGGTGTTTCTGGCCGTGGTCATGGCGCTGTTTCTGGCCGAGCTGCTCGGCGATGCCGCCCAGGGCGAGCTGCCCGGCGGCAGCGTCGTTCTCATGCTGCTGCTGCGTCTGCCCGAAGCCGTCATGCTGGTCGGGCCGCTGGCTCTGCTCACCGGCCTGCTGATGACGCTGGGGCGTTTCCAGGAAGACAGCGAACTGGTGATCATGCGCAGCGCCGGGTTTTCCTACGGCCGCCTGCTGCAGCCGGTGGCCCTGCTGTCCATGCTGTGGACAGTCGGCCTGCTGCTCATATCGGGCTGGCTGTCGCCGCAGGCCATCGACCGCTCGGCCGAGCTGCTGACCGATGTGGCGCGCCGCGCCATGGTGTCCAGCCTGCATCCGGGCCAGTTCAATCGCGTCAACCATGGCCTGACCACCATCTATGTCGGCAGCCTGGACCGGCGCACGGAAAAGCTGGGCAATCTGTTTATCCAGCATCTGGAAGACAGCCAGTCGCAGGTGCTGACCGCGCGCAGCGGCCAGGTGTGGCTGGCCGACGAAAGCGACGGCAGCTATCTGTTGCTTGAGGACGGCTTCCAGATTGAACACGCCGCCCGGCCGTCGGGCGCCCCCCTGCGCGAAATGCGTTTTGGCCGCAACGAACTGCGCCTGCCGGCGCCCGAAGATATCAGGGTGGCCGAAGAATCGCGCCAGCGCCTGACCGAGCTGTGGCCGGCGGACAATCCGGCGCAGCGGCGCGAGCAGCACTGGCGCCTGGCGCCGCCGCTGGCCAGCCTGCTGCTCGGGCTCATCGCCCTGCCGCTGTCCAGCCGCCGCCCCCGCCAGGGACGCCACGGCAGCGTCATTGCCGCGCTGGTTCTCTATCTGGTCTATAGCAACATCGTGCATGGCGGGCTGATTGTCATGGAACAGAAAAACGCGCTTTCCGGGCCCGGACTGTGGCCGGTGCACGCGGCGCTGGCCGTGCTGGCGCTGCTTTTGCTGCTGCGGCACAGGCGGGCCTGGTGATGCCCGGCATCCTGTCGCGCTACCTGGGCCGCACCATTCTGGTGTGGGTCGTGGTGGTGGGCGTGGTGCTGGTGGGCCTGTACTCAATCATCAACGGTGCGCGCGAGGCGCGCGATCTGACGGGCGACTACGGCGCCCTGCAAATGCTGGTGTACATGGCGCAGACCACGCCGGGCCGGCTGTACGACATTTTCCCCTTTGCGGCACTGCTGGGCACCATGCTTGGGCTGGGCGGACTGGCCGGCAGCAACGAGCTGGTGGCCATGCGTGCCATAGGCTATGACCGCAGCCGCATTCTTGGCGGCGTGCTGCTGACTACAGGCGCCTGCCTGGCGGTTTTGGTTGTTTTTGCCGAGTTCGTCATTCCCGAGCTGGACGCCCGCGCCAATGCCCAGCGCGACCAGTTGCGCAGCGGTCACGTGCGGCTGGGCAAGTTCGGTTCGCTGTGGCTGCGCGACGGCTCAATGATGGTGCGGGTGGGTCATTCCGCCTGGTCGAGCAAGGATCAGCCCGAGTTCGCCGACGTGCTGATTTACCGCATTGCCGACGACATGCAGCCCGAGGAAATCATGCACGCCGACCGCGCCAGCCATACCGGCAGCGAGTGGCTGCTCGAAAACGTGGTCAGGCGCAGCACCTTTGGCGACTTTTCAGCGACCCGCAAGGATCATGTGGCGGTGGATTCCACGCTGGGCTATGACCTGCTGTCGTCGGTGGTCAGCAAGCCGCGGCTGATGGCCATTGGCGATCTCAAACGCATGATTCATCTGCTTGAAGCCAACAAGCTCGATGCCGACCGCTATCGTCAGGCGCTGTGGAACCGGGTGTTTTTTCCCCTCAATGTGTTGGCCATGATCCTGGTCAGCATGCCGTTTGCCTTCAGGGGCGGGCGCCAGGGCAGCCGCGGACTGAGCATCTTCATGGGGCTGTCGCTGGGGCTGATGTTTT
>Ga0079226_10005043_pt1 | contig 10097 bp, 8 predicted proteins | sample Poulit2014_FD_76345 | JGI IMG/M metagenome (GOLD analysis project Ga0079226, IMG submission 76345) | Agricultural soil microbial communities from Georgia to study Nitrogen management - Poultry litter 2014 | ecosystem: Environmental > Terrestrial > Soil > Agricultural land | place: USA: Georgia... | reverse complement strand
GTTTTTTTTATTCTTTCATCAGTCAGAGGCTGCTGGCCCTCAGTCCCTACCCAACCGGTTTTTTTACTATAAAAAACCAGAGGAGCTGCTGGGTTTAACGCTAAGGGAGTCCATAATAAAGCCGACTGATGATTTTCTTTTTGCTCAATCAAATGGCGGCAGATTTCGGCTAAAACCTTGTTTTCATGCGATAGATAATGAAAGACCACTTCCATTTTTCCTCCGCAGACAGCGCCTACGCCTCCCTGATTTTCTGGTACTAAATTATAAGAACGACTCGCATCTTTTTTTTCTTGAATCAATTGCATCGCAAACTGTTCGCATTCATATTCAATTGGACCACCACCCACTGTACCAGTGATCCTTCCTTTTGAGTTTACCAACATTTTTGTGCCATTCTTACGAGGAGTTGAACCACTGCTTTTCACAATCGTGATCAGACAACTATCCTCATTTTTTTTTAAGCTTTCTAACAATTGTTGAAATACCATAATGCCTCCAATCAAAACTCATTTTTTCTCTGATTCTTAATTCAACGATAATGAGACCATTTTCACAAAGATAATTATACCATCTAAAATTATTTTTGTGAATGGCAATCCAATAAGAAAACCTCGGGCTAGCCCGAGGTTTTCTTATAACTATTGATTGACCACTTTGTCAATCAGACGCAAGAAAGCACGGATCCCTGTTTTTAACTCAGGTTCAGGAGTATTTTCTTCTTTAGTATGAGACAGACCGTTTTCTGACATTACAAACATCATCACCGTCGGGACTACTTTAGCCATTTCAACTGCATCGTGTAAGGGACCAGAATACATTGTTCTGGCAACACCGGTCTCTTCTTTAACGGCTTGTTTGCACAAGTCGATCAGATGATCGTCAAACAACTGCGGAGCTACTGAGTAGATTTTTTCCCACTTCACATCAACCTCTTCAGCTGCTGCTGCCAGACTAGCCACTGTCTGAGCTTCCTGATACATCTTTTCCAGATCTTCAGGATCGATCGTGCGCTGATCTAAAGACAAACGACATTTGCCTGGTACGATCGTCACCACATCTGGTGCTACACTGGCTTGGCCTACCGTGCAGACAGCATCGTATTTCAAAGCAATTCTGCGAAAATCTAAAGCAGCTTGTGCAGCTGCCAAAAAGGCATCATGGCGCATTTTTGTCGGAAAAGAACCGGCATGAGCTGCCTGGCCGCTAAATTCAATGGCATAACGCTCAACACCTGCTGCCCCGTAAACACAAGCCACAGCCTGGCCTTCTTGTTCTAACACCGGTCCTTGTTCGATATGAAATTCCAGATAAGCTGCTAAGTTCTTTTGGGCTAATTGTTTTTGAGCCTCCAGCATATGAGCTGGGTCAACGTCATTTTCCTCTAAGGCTTTTTCAAAAACAACTCCATTAAGATCTTTGCGTCCCATCAGACTCTTCACATCTAAATTGCCGCTGGCAGCTGAAGAACCTTGACAGCTTGAGCCAAAACGGGCTCCTTCTTCATCAGCCCAATCCACCACATAGAGCGTTTTTTTAGGCTTTTGACCACTTTCTCCATAGCAGCGCAAAGCCTCTAAACCAGTTAAAACGCCCAGACAGCCATCTAGCCAGCCACCATTGGGTACACAATCCAAGTGACTGCCGATAACCACGGCTTCCTTACTTTCACCTGCCACTTTAGTCCAGACATTACCGGCAGCATCACGTGTGACTTCAGCCCCCAGGCTTTCAGCTTTTTGCCGATACCAAACGCGTGTTTTACGCCAAAGAGCCGTCCAGGCGACTCGTTGTGCACCATTTTCATCTGAAGTAAAATTAGCCAGCTCATGTAAGTCAGCCACCACTCTTTGGGCACTATAAGCTAAATCTTCCATCAATTGATCATTCCTTTATCTGTTTTTTCACAAATTAGAGCAAAATAAATACTCTGTACACAGACAGAGTATTAAAGCTTTTTAACCGACTGAACCTTCCATACTCATATTGATCAACTGGTTCATTTCGACTGCATATTCCATAGGCAGCTCTTTGGTGATGGGATCCATGAAACCATTGATGATCATGCTGGTAGCATTTTCTTCACTGATCCCCCGCGACATAAGATAATACAACTGGTCTTCTGAGATCTTCGAAACACTGGCTTCATGTTCCAAAGCCACATCGCTATTTAAAATTTCATTAAATGGAATAGTGTCTGAAGTTGATTTATCATCCATCAAGATCGTATCACATTCAATGTGTGATTTAGATCCCTTACTGTCACGTCCGAATTTTACCTGGCCGCGATAATCGGTTGCACCGCCATCTTTGGCCACTGATTTTGAAATCAAAGTACTGGAAGTATGAGGCGCATTATGGAATACTTTACAGCCTGCATCTAAGTGCTGACCATAATTGGCAAAGGCCATTGACAAAACTGACGTCTTAGCATGAGGTCCACGTAAAATACTACATGGATACTTCATGTTGACCTTGCTGCCCAGATTACCGTCGATCCATTCCAAAGTTCCGTTTTCTTCCACCGTACCACGTTCAGTTACCAAGTTATACACATTATCTGACCAGTTTTGAATCGTGGTATAACGGAAGAAAGCATCTTTTTTAACGACAATTTCAACACTAGCAGCATGTAAGCTATTCGTCGTATAGTTAGGAGCTGTACAGCCTTCAATATATTGAATCGAAGCACCTTCGTCAACGATCATCAGGGAGCGTTCAAACTGACCGGCATTTTCGCCATTGATCCGGAAATAAGTTTGGACTGGAATTTCACAATGGACTCCCTTAGGCACATAAATGAAAGTACCCCCCGACCAGACCGCTCCGTTTAAAGCAGCGAATTTGTGTTCTGCATTTGAAATGACCGTACCAAAATATTCTTTGACCAATTCTGGATATTCGCGTAAAGCTGTATCTGTATCGGTAAAGATGATCCCTTGTTTTTTGAATTCATCTTTCATATTATGGTAAACTACTTCAGACTCGTACTGAGCTGCAGCACCGGCTAGATATTGCCGTTCTGCTTCTGGAATCCCTAAACGTTCAAAGGTATCTTTGATTTTATCGGGAACATCCTCCCAGCTATTCGTATTTTTTTCGCTTGATTTCTGATAATAGATAACCTTGTCAAAATCAATACCTGACAGGTCAGGCCCAAATTTGGGCATTGGAAGTTTATGGAATAGCTTCAATGACTGTAAACGATAATCCAGCATCCATTGAGGTTCGCCTTTAATTCTTGACATTTCACGAATCGTATCTTCAGTTAATCCCGTACCACTAGAATAAACAGGTTTGACATCATCGTGAAAACCGTATTCATAATCTCTACTCTTTGTTTCTACTGCCATTTGTATTTCTCCTCTCAATCACTTGCTAGCTTAATATAAGAGATCATCTCTAAATGTAATTATTCTAATTATATCACAAATTTTACCTTCATAATCAGTGAAAGTCAAATCGTTTGAGCCTTTTGTAACGCTTTTTTCAATTATTTAGCAAATTTTTATTAAAAGCTGCTAGTTGAGAATGATTCTAAAGTTTTATAGATAAATAGTCGGCTGCCAGTTAGGGTTTTTAAGGACCCGAAGTCGAATCACTGGAGCAAGTTGCCTGATTTCTCCACTGATTTTTTTTACCTTAGCTAAGTCCGTCTCAGCTAAATCGATGATCGTATAGACGAATTCGGCTTTGCGCTCACTCGTTAAAATATCGATTGAAACATCATGTTCTGCGATGATCTGCGAAATTCGGGTAAAAGTTTTAGGCTGATTATGATAAAAAATTGTGAGCCGCTCAGGTGCATGAAAAGGCAGATAAAGATTCGGGAAATTAACCGATTGCCGGATCGTACCATAAAGCAAAAACTCACGCATATTACGCATAGCCACCAGTGCGCCATCTTGTAAGGCCTTTTCGGTCGTTCCTCCCATATGAGGCAACAATTTGATTTTCGGGTGACGCAGTAAAGCTTCCTCGGGAAAATCAGTAACATAACCTTTTAATTGATTATTATCTAAGGCAGCCAGTATAGCTCCATTATCGACAATTTCGCCTCTGCCAAAATTAAATAACACTGCATCTTTACGCATCAGGGAAAGTTTCTGACTATCAAAAAGTTCTTTCGTTTCATCAGTCAAAGGAAGAAGAATCACAACAAAATCAGACCGCGGTAATAGTTCTTTTAAATCATAAACTTGTTCAAAGTAATCCTCTTGCCGGGGCTGTCTAGCATAGCCGATCACATCCATCCCCAGCTGATAACAAGCTTTTGCCACTAATTCTCCAATCGCACCTAACCCCAAAATACCGACTGTCTTTCCTTCTAATTCGCCACCCACAAAGTGATTGCGCAGTTTTTCGGACTTCTCTAAAATATCTGCTCCTCTTAAAGTCTGCACTGCCGCCGCTGCTTGTTCAACGGGCCTGACACTATTTAGTAAACTGGTCAGAACTAATTCTTTGACGGCATTGGCATTGACCCCCGGAGTGTTAAAAACCATCGTACCATTTTGACTACAAGCTTTAACATTGATCGTATTCACGCCACTGCCGGCTCGGCCGATCACTAATAGTCTCTCTTTGATCAATTCATCAGAAACGAGGGCACTGCGGACAAAGATAGCTTCCGGATCAGAATATTGTGATGAAAATTCAAAACGTTCTCTTCGATTAATACGTCGTTGCAGGCGCTCAGATAGCTCTCCCATTGTTAAAATATGATACATCAGCAATCCCTCCTTTATTTTAAGCAAACATATTAATCAAATTTTACCGGAAAATAAGGTAAAATAAAAATATTAAATATCGAGGTGATCAATATGCATATTGAAATGGTTCGTTTTAAAGATCAGCAACCGATCATAGGTAAAGAATGTGAAATAAAAGATATTCAGTTTGGTGATTATGTAGAGATTGGAAGTGACAATCATTTAGACAACAGTTCTATTGGTAACTATGTCTACACCGGCCAGCACTGTTACATTCAAAACAGCCGACTGAAACATTTTATCAGTATCGCTGCTCAAGTTCGCATTGGTCCGACCAACCATCCTTATGAGCGACCGACCCAGCACTTATTTGCTTATAATGGCGAAGGTTATGGTTTTTACCCTAAAGACAATGAATTTCTAGCTAAACGCAAAGAACTGATAACAACGATCGGTAATGATGTCTGGATCGGCCACGGGGCAATCATTCAAGCCGGTATTACAGTGGGAGATGGAGCGGTCATCGCCTCCAATGCGGTAGTAACAAAAGATATTCCACCTTACGCTATTGTCGGCGGCATTCCTGCTAAAATTATTAAATATCGTTTTTCAGATGAAATGATTGCCGCTATGTCACAAATTGCCTGGTGGGACTGGGATCGCTTGACACTGGAAAAAAATTATCTCGATTTTCGTCTGCCAATTGAAGAATTTGTAGCAAAATATAAAAATAAATGATAGAAAAAACCCCGCTAGCAGCAAAACTAGCGGGTCGGAGTAAAAATGAAAAAGTGTTTTATAGGGTTGTTTCGTTGGTATGCTTATACTATATCGATTAAATATGAAAAAAATGTGACAAAAACTTTTAAAAACATTAAAATAATATTTTTTGTGCTAATTGATAGTAAACCTCTTCGCAGCGATAGATATCTGCTAGCGGCACATATTCATCGGGTTTATGAGCTAATTCCAAATCTCCTGGACCATAGGACATACAATTTGAATTTTTCAGCTTGCCTGCAATAACTGCTGTATCTGAGTATCCTGGAAAGAAAGAAACTGTCACAGGTTCACCGACTATCTCTTCTCCGGCAGTTTTTAATTTTTGCAGTAAATAACTGTTATCATCTTTTTCGATATAAGGACGGTCACCGGTCAGTTCCCATTTCACTGAAACACCAGGAACAGCTGCCGTTGCGCTTTTAATCGCTCTTTCGACCATTTCAATTGCCAGTTGGGTTGTCGTTGGCGGTACTAAGCGCATATCGATCCAGACCTTACAATGATCAGGAACTACATAAGGACGATAGCCGCCTGTAATCTGACCAAAAGTCAAGGTTGATGCACCCAGATCTTCATGAGTCGGTAAAGTTGCAAAATCTTCCCGTAAAGCATGGAGTAATTCAGTCATAGCAGCAATTGCATCGGCTCCTTTCCAAGGAGTAGAGGCATGCGCAGTTACACCGTTAACTGTAATTTCAAACCAAGTCCGTCCCTTATGGGCAACTTCGATTTTACCATTGGTCGGTTCGGTATCTAAACACCAGCTGTTTTTTGTCACCCAGCCAGATTTTATCGCCGCTTCGCCGCCGCGCATAAAGTCTTCTTCATCCACGGTACCGATAAACACAAAAGAATGCTGCGGTTTTTTTCCTGATTTTACTTCTTGGGCCACTCTGAGAAAAGCTGTTAAAGCACTCGCCATCCCTGATTTCATATCACAAGAACCGCGGCCATATAAGCGCTCTTCTTTGATCTGACCACTTAGCGGATCTGTCTGCCAATCCTCGCCTAACATCACAGTATCCATATGACAAATATAGACTAAAGCAGGATCATCAATTTCTCCAGGGATTTTTGCCATGACATTAAAACGTCCCGGCAATACTTCTTCTTTTTTTACAGCGATACCTGATTTTTGGCACTCATTGAAAATAAAGTCGCCAATTTCTTTTTCATAGGCTCCAGGATCGGATCTATCGATTTGTACAAGTTGTTGCGTTAGTTTTACAGCATCTTTTTGAAACTGATTCATTTTGACACTTTCTTTCGTTTAATTAATAAAAAAATTTAGCTATAAAAATCTTTTATCTTTATTATAGAACGAAATACCTAAAAAGTTAAGACCGGTGATTTACAATTTAAAGAAAAGAGTCAAAATTGCAGCAGTGATCACCGCGCCGCAAATACAAACAGGAGCTACTTGAAACAGCAAAGTATGTTGTAATTTTTTCTGTTGTTTAAAATCATAACCGCTGGAAGACAACAACAGACTGCCTGCATCAGAAAAAGGAGCTCCGCCAGTCGAGAAACCGCCGATAATAATACAGATCGCCAGCAAAGAAGGACTGATCCCGCTAGCGGCATAGATAGCTGGTAAAGTTGGAAAAAACAAAGGAGCGACCACTCCGACTGTACTACTGAAAATTGACATGATGCCACAGACAAAAGTCAAGACCACGGGGACAAGCAGAGCTGGGATATGTGTAATCAGTCCAGCCAGCTGTTCGATGATCCCACCTTGTGCACCGACACCAATCAAAAAAGCCATGCCACAAGTCAACCAGATTGTATCCCAGGGAGTACGGCGAAAAACTTCCTGACCGTCAGATAATTTCATCATATAAGCAATGATCCCAAAAACAATGCCGATAAAACCTAAATTTAATCGTTCTTTGACAGCAGAGATCCAGCTGCTATCTGGAAAAAAATTAGCAGCAATCGGAATTACCAGCATTAACAATACAAAAGCTGCGATCAACTTCAAAGTTTGCTTTTGACGAAGATCAAAAGCCTTTGGTTTATCCATCACGATTGTCTGATGAGTCCTTTTACGATTATCTAAAAGCATTAAGATAAAGACAATGATCATTGGATAGAAAAAAGAAACCAGAAAAATCTGATTGGTCAGTGTAAATGCCTGAGAAGCCAGAGAAGTTTTACTCAACAATGATTGAATGATCGCCCCATGTGGACCAAAGGCAATATTGCCACCAGTCATCCCGCCTTGAATCACAGCGATCGATACGATCAGTGGATTGACTTGAGTTTTTTTACAGATTTGTAAAGCTAAAGCACCCACGATCGGTACAGAGCTCCAGACCCCGCCGCCTAAAGCTGAGATCAATCCTGTAGTCCAATACAAGCCCAGCGGCAGCCAAAACATATGGTTACGAAAAATATAAACCACGTGACTGCCTAAAATTTCCAATGTTCCGTTGGCATTGGCAAAGTTAAAGAAAAAAGACACGCCAAAAATGACAATAAATAATTCAGTCGGCCATAAGATAAATAACTTATCTGGTACTAGACCTAAAGCACTACTGCCGATGATATAGCCAAGCGCAACAGCTATGATCCCAGAATTTAATTGAAATTTTTCTCCACAGGCAATGGCTATGATGATTGCTGCAATAATTAGAAACATCGTTGTCATAAAAGCATCTCCTCTAGTTAATCAGATAAATATTTTTTCATTTTTTCAGCAGTATATTGCTGATCTCTGGCGTTCACTTCAGTTAAACCGATAAATTCATTAAATCTTGGAAAAGTGACCATCTGCTCTTTAAAGGCATGAGTCGTCCCATCGCGTTGCAAAACTTTAAGCAATTCTTCTTGGGCATAAGTCTGGGCATAGGTCAAAGCCGTCGGATGAGCGACAATATTAAATCCCAATCTTTCTAGCTCATCGGTTGTTGTCAGCGGCGTCTTGCCATCTTCGATCATATTAGCCATTAATGGTGTATCAGGAAAAGCTGCATGAATGATTTCCAGTTCTCTTACGCTTTGAGGTGCTTCAATAAAGATCAGATCCGCACCCGCTGTGCGATAGCGTTGGCTACGCTTGATCGCATCTTTTAAACCATAAATAGCACGAGCATCGGTTCGGGCCATGATCAAGAAATCGTCATGCTGACGTGTTTTCACTGCCATTCTGATCTTTTCTTCTAAGACTTCGGTTTCTTCAACTTGCTTGCCATCCATATGACCGCAGTATTTTGGCCAGATCTGATCTTCAATAAATAATCCAGCTGCACCGATCGCCTCATAATTTTCAACCGTTCGTCTGACATTTTCCAAATCTCCATAACCCGTATCTACATCAGCAAAAACCGGGATATTCACCGCAGCAATGATTTCTTGCGTCCTTCCTAAAGAAATACCAAAGTCTGTGACACCACGATCAGGCATAGCCAAAGCGGAAGCACTTGTTGCATACCCGGCCGAAAATAAAGCTTTGGCTCCCATTTTTTCAGCAATTTTAGCTGCCAAGGCGTCTGGAGCCACCATCATCCGGACAATTTTGCCAGAGTTTACAGCCTGCCGGAAGTTATGGCGCATTCTTGCATTTTTAAGCATCTAAATTACTCCCCCAATCAATTGCATCAATTCTTTCTTGCTGCAGCTTCTGGCTCTGATGTATGAAAGAAGTGTCAGCTAAATAACCCACAATACCGGCAATTTCCACTGGCAGCTGGCCGCTAGCAAGTAGCGGCAAAGCAGGATTTTGCTGCAGGAGCTCCTGCCAGTCAGCCAAACCTGTCTGATTCACTACAACTGCTTGTGCACCTGCATTAGCAGCATATTGAATTCTTTGTAAGAGTCCGTAGACACCATAACTATGGATGCCATCCAATCTTACCCAAAGTTGAGTCGCTGGATCTTCAAAACTATCTAGACTTGCCCGAATTTTACCGACAAAATCAGCGGCCGATGTAATCTGAGCAGATTTTGTCGTGTGCGAAGGATAAGTCTGATCATTCAAAAGTAGGATATCACCGCCATTTCTTTCCAGTTTTTGTGCAGCATAATAAGTATTTAAAGGATTGCCAAAACCTGATTGTAAGTCTAAAATCAGTGTTTGCCTTTTTTTTATGTTCATTTGCAGTGCAAAAGCTGCGTATTCCGTAATTGAAAGTAATCCTTCATCCTCTTCTGCAATCAAATTCTGACTGACCAGACTAGCCGCTAAAAAAATTGCCGGAGCATTTGTGTAACTGAACTGTTTGAAACTCACCCCGTCACCTGCTGCCGGAATAACCTGTCCGGCAGATGATTTAAGTTTTGCCAATAAATCCATTTTTTCCCTCCTTAAACAAAAAACAGCCTACCAATTTAGTAGGCTGCATTTGAGTCTTAGCGCCCACTTTCTAAAAATAGAAATAGGACTCTAAGTGTAATTACTTTAGAATCCTGACTAGCGTAAGACTAATAATAAATTTTGGAAGAAGATAATTTTAGAAGTTGTAAGTTGTGTATTCATGTAAAATTACCTCCCTTTTTTAATGTTTCTACCGTAACGCTGAAAAAGATCACTGTCAATAGTTTTGATAGAATTTTCTGAATATTTTTTTAATTCAAATTATTTTATATTACTTTGTATTC
>Ga0079226_10005042_pt1 | contig 10099 bp, 11 predicted proteins | sample Poulit2014_FD_76345 | JGI IMG/M metagenome (GOLD analysis project Ga0079226, IMG submission 76345) | Agricultural soil microbial communities from Georgia to study Nitrogen management - Poultry litter 2014 | ecosystem: Environmental > Terrestrial > Soil > Agricultural land | place: USA: Georgia... | reverse complement strand
GTTCCGATTGTAATTCGTACGTAGTTATCAATTGGTTCCTTGCCAAAATAGCGGATTAGAATGTCATTTTCCCGTAATGTTTCATACAGATTTTCAGCTGCGATTTTCGGATGGTTGGCGAACACAAAATTTGTCGAAGAAGGCAAGACGTTGAAACCGAGTTCGGCAAGTTGCTCGGTCACCCATCCTCTTGTAGCCACGATTTTCTTTGTTGTATCCTCGAAATAAGCGGTATCTTTAATTGCCGCCGCGGCGCCCGCCATAGCCAAGCGATCGATTGGATACGAATTGAAAGAATCTTTCATCCGAATAAGTGCGTGAATCAAATTTTCATTCCCTAACGCAAAGCCTACCCGCAGCCCGGCAAGTGCGCGAGATTTTGACATCGTTTGAATGACAAGCAAGTTGTCATATTTTTCAATGAGCGACACCGCCGATTCGGGAGCGAAGTCGATATAAGCTTCATCGACGATAACGACCTTATCCCGATTACGCTTAATAATTTCTTCAATTTGTTCAAGCGGCAAATAAATGCTCGTAGGCGCATTCGGATTCGGAAAAATTACTCCGCCCTCTGAATCAAAAAACTGCTCGACATCTACCGTGAAGTTTTCTTTCAAAGGGACTTCTTTGTATGCAATGTCAAAAAGCTTTGCATACACAGGATAGAAACTATATGTTATATTCGGGAACAGAATTTGTTTTCCCGGCTCAAAAAAAGCCATGAATGAAAATGCCAAAACTTCATCCGATCCATTTCCGATAAAGACATTTTCCATACCTAAACCGTAATAGTCGGCGATTGTTTCCCGCAACGTCTCCATCGTCGGGGATGGATATAGCCGCAAGTCCTTTCCTGCTTGCTCCGTGATTGCTTCAATCACTTTCGGAGAAGGCGGATACGGGTTTTCATTCGTATTCAGCTTTAAAATGTTTTGTTTATTCAGTTGCTCTCCAGGGATATATGGCTCCGCTCGTTTCGCCATAGAACTCCATAGTTTAGTCATTGGCATCTTCCTTTTTCCGGACATGCCGTTCGTATAAGACATCTTTTATATCAGAAATTGCGACGCCAGTCATATTCATCAACACGAGTGTATGATAGACGAGATCAGCGATTTCCCATTTGATTTCTTCTTTGTCATTGTTTTTCGCTCCGATAATGACTTCGCTCGCTTCTTCGCCGACTTTTTTCAATACTTTATCGATGCCTTCGTTAAATAAGTATGTCGTATAAGACCCTTCTATCGGATTTTTGCGGCGATCTTCAATCGTCTTGACCAAATTGTGGATGACCTCTCGTTTCGGCTCCGGTTTACCTTCGACACTATTATGAAAACATGTTTCCTCGCCTTTATGGCAGGCAGGCCCAAGCGGCTCGACCGTCACGAGCAGAGCATCTTGATCGCAGTCAAGGGCAATGTTTATCACTTTTTGCCGGTTGCCCGACGTTGCTCCTTTATTCCATAATTCTTTTCTCGAACGGCTATAAAACCATGTTTCTTTCGTTTCCAATGTTTTTTTAAGTGCTTCTTCATTCATATATGCAAGCATCAAGACTTTTCCTGTCACATCGTCTTGGACGATGGCAGGGATAAGTCCATTTTCATCAAACGCAACATTGTTGATCATGTTAAATCTCCTCTACTGGAATGTCAAAATTCAGCAAATACTCTTTTAAATCGGCAATATTGATTTCTTCATAATGAAAGACCGAAGCGGCTAGCGCTGCGTCTGTACCGGCTTCGGTCAGGACGTTTCTGAAATGATCCATTTCGCCGGCTCCTCCGCTTGCGATTACCGGAATGTTTACAGCTTCTTTGACTGCCTGATTCAATGCTAGATCATAGCCGTCTTTCACGCCGTCTGCATCAATCGAATTCAGAAGGATTTCGCTTGCGCCAAGCGCCTCTCCGCGTTTCGCCCATTCGATGACGTCCAAGCCAGAATCATTCCTGCCTCCGCTCGTAAATGCATGCCACTTATTCGGCGCCACTTCCTTTGCATCGATGGATAGTATAATCGTATCTTTCCCAAATTTTTCGGCTGCTTCTTTAATCAGTTCTGGATTTTCAATCGCTGCGCTCGTAATCGATGCTTTCGCTGCACCGGCATCCAATACAGCCGCGACGTCATCTGCGGAACGAATGCCCCCGCCGACATAAAGCGGGATTTCAATTTCTTCTGCAATGCTTTTTACAATAGTTAAAAATGATGCACGGTCATTGCCGGTGATATCGAGCAAAAATAAATTATCCGCACGTTCCAATTCATATTTTTTTGCAAGTTCCACCGGATTGGCCACGTCTTTGATATCTTGAAATTTTTTCCCTTTCACGACGCGGCCTTCCTTTACATCCAAGCATGGAATGATTCGTTTATTCATTGCTTATTCCTCCACCAATGATTCGAATTCAAGTTTGCCGTCATATAAAGCTTTGCCGATGATAGCTCCATACATATTCAAGTTGTTTAAATTCTCTACATCCTCTTTTGTCGTGACCCCGCCTGAAGCAATGACGTCCATTTTGGTTGATTCATTGATTGCCTGTTGCTCCGTCAAGTTCGGGCCTTCAAGCATCCCGTCTTTGGCGATATCGGTGTAGACAATTGTTTTGACCCCGACAGCTTCAAGTTCTTTCATCAAATCAAGCGCCAAAACGTCGCTCGTGTCCGTCCATCCGTCGGTTGCGACATAGCCGCCTCTTGCATCGAGCGATACAGCGATTTTTTCGCCGAAAGTTTCCACAGCTTCTTTCAGGAAAGCCTGGTCATTGATTGCTGCAGTTCCGATGATGACGCGGCTCACACCGTTTTCCAAATAGTTTTTGATCGTGTCGATTGTACGGATGCCCCCGCCGACTTGAATAGGAATGGAAACAGTGCCCGCAATTTCGATAATGATATCTTTATTGACGGATTCTCCAGATTTCGCTCCATTCAAATCGACGATATGGATATATTCTGCTCCTTTTGCTTCCCATTGCTTGGCCATGTCGACCGGGGAATTGCTATACACCTTTTCTCTATTATAGTCCCCTTGAATTAGGCGGACACATTGACCATCCAAAATATCTATTGCTGGAAAAATAATCATATTGATCTCCTCTGCATCTCTAATATTTATAATAGCCCCTTTGTCGAAGGGATTCCTTTCACTCGTGGGTTCAAGCCGCTTGCAGCATCGAGCGCTCTTGCGAATGCTTTGAATATCGCTTCGATTATATGATGCGTGTTCGTGCCATACTCTACATTGATATGCAACGTCACGCCGGCGTGATTGACAAACCCTTGAAAAAATTCTTGGACAAGCTCCGTATCGAAGCTTCCGACTTTATCTTTCAATCCTTCCACATGATAGACGAGATGAGGTCTGCCGCTAATGTCGAGATGGACGGTAGCGAGAGCTTCATCCATCGGAATGGAGACAGTCGCATAGCGGGTGATTCCTGCTTTATCGCCTATCGCTGTGCTGAAAGCTTGTCCTAGTGCAATTCCGATATCTTCTGTCGTATGGTGGTCATCCACTTCTGTATCTCCATTGCACGTAATATTCAGGTCGAAAAAACCATGTCCGGAAAACAACACGAGCATATGGTCCAAAAAGCCGACTCCGGTATCGATTGTATTTTTTCCTTCGCCGTCTATAAAAAAATCCAATTCAATTTTTGTTTCGGCGGTTTCTCTAGAAATAGAATGTTTCCTCAAAAATAATCATCCTTTATCGTTTTCTCTTTTAAAGTCGTGATATTCAAGGTTTTATACTAGTTCCACTCGCAAACATCATTTCAGAGTGAACTAGCGGCTATGATTTTCTCCGTATTTCGATAGATTTGGCGTGGGCTCCCAACCCTTCCATATTTGCCAATGTCTCGATATGTTTTGCTTCCTTTAACAATGCGGTTTGCGTATAGCGGATAATGCTCGATTTTTTCATAAAATCGTATACGCCTAGAGGCGAAGCGAACTTAGCGGTTCCGCTTGTCGGCAACGTATGATTCGGTCCTGCTAAATAATCGCCTAATGGTTCCGGAGAATAATTTCCTAAAAAGATAGCTCCCGCATGTTTGACGTCCGGCAAATGGTCGGTCGCATTTTCAATCATCAATTGCAAATGCTCTGGCGCGATTGTATTCACAAGTGCGAAAGCTTCCTCCATCGTATCGACGATGATGATTTTGCCGTTCGTTTGTATCGATTGTCCGGCAATTTCTCGCCGTTCCAATAATGCCAATTGCTTTTTCACTTCGTCTGCTATTTGTTGTGCGAAGTTTCTGCTAGTCGTTATGCAAATCGATGTTGCCGCTTCATCGTGCTCTGCCTGAGACAAAAGGTCTGCGGCAACATAATCGGCTCTTGCCGTTTCATCGGCTACGATGCAAATTTCGCTCGGGCCGGCAATCATATCGATGGCTACATCGCCATACACCCATTTTTTTGCTCGTGCGACATAGTCATTGCCGGGGCCGACTATTTTATCCACTTTATTTACTGTTTCGGTCCCGTATGCAAAAGCCGCCACTGCTTGCGCCCCGCCCATTTTGAAAACAGCTGTAACGCCGATGCTTTTTGCTGCTGCGAGCACATGCGGATTGATTTTTCCGTCCGATTGCGGAGGCGTCGCAATATAAATGGATGGGACACCGGCTATTTGCGCCGGAATCAAGTTCATCAACACAGTCGATGGATACGCGGCTTTTCCGCCTGGAATATAGACGCCGGCCCGGTCCATCGGGGTCACTTGCTGACCGAGCATGACGCCATTCGGCTTATTGAAAAACCATGACTTCTCGGTTTGGGCTCTATGGAATTGTTCAATATTCGCTTTTGCGGTTTTAATTGCTTCGATGAAATCGACGCTTACGAGCTGGAGCGCCTCTTCAAACTCAGCTTCGCTTACCGTGAGCGATTCCAGGTTCACCCGGTCAAATTTTTCCGCGTACTTATACAATGCTTCGTCGCCGTTGCGACGGACTTCTCCAATGATTTCCAGAACCGCCTGATCAATTTCCTCGTTGCGTTTTTCATGCATTGTTTTGTCTTCAGACTGGTACTCTTCATACGTCATTATTTTCATTGCGCACCCTCCAAAGTAGCTTTCAATCGTTCGATAAAGCTTTGTATTTGTGCAGTCTTTGTCGCAAAGCTCGCTTTGTTCACGACAAGGCGCGTGCTAATATGTTCGACTTCATCTAAAATGGTCAAGCCATTTTCTCTGATGGTGCTTCCTGTTTCGACGATGTCTACGATGCAATCAGCCATTTCGATAATCGGAGCAAGCTCGACAGAACCGTTCAGCTTGATTGTTTCGACGGCAATGCCGCGTCTTGCAAAATGCTTCTCGGCCACTTTCGGATATTTGGATGCTACCTTTAACGTCGCTCCCCGTGAAAGCGGGATGTCTTTCAAACTAGCGACGACGAAGCGGCATTTCCCGAGTTCAAGATCTAACAGTTCATAAATGTCCGCGTCCGCTTCTAGTATATTGTCTCGCCCGACAATGCCGATGTCAGCCGCTCCTTGTTCCACATACGTTGTCACATCCACTGCTTTGACATAAATCATTTTTATCGCGCGGTCTTCGCTGTAGAAAACGAGTTTGCGACTCTTTGAATCAAAATCCGGAAAAACAATATTTGCTTTTTCCAAGAGGCGAATCGACTCTTTTGCGGTTCGCCCTTTCGCTAAAGCCAATGTAAGCTGTGCCAATGTCATTTTCTCTCCTTCATCTCATTAAGCATTGAAAGAACTTCTTCATTCTTATAGAAGGCATGTTCGTTTCCCTCGAACGACAAGACGTTTCGTTCCTGCTCTACCTTGATTGCCGCTTGAGCTTCCGGAACGCGGCTGTTTTCCGTTTCAATCGGGTATGTCACGACACGGTATCCGTCATCTCTTAACATTGCCGCTAGTTGCCGCCCTCTTTTCTCTGATTTTTTGTCAAAAAAGATTGCTGCATCATTCGGATTCATTTGCGGCAATTCCGATTGTTCGATTCCTAGGATGAGGGCATCCACATCGCATGCGAAGCCGATTGCCGGCAGATTGGCGTCGAATTGATTTGCCAATGTGTCATAACGTCCGCCCATTAAAATAGGTTTCCCCACTTTTTCGATAAACCCTTGAAAAATCATATCCGAATAATAATCCATATGGTTGATCAAGCTCAAGTCGATGACGACATGATTGTGCACGCCGTATGCTTCAAGCACTTCATAGATTTCTTCTATGTTCGCCAACGTCTTTTTTAAGTTTTCGTTCAACGGAAGCTCTTTTGCTTTCGCAATTACATCGAGCGGGTTTCCGTATAAAAATGGCAGTGAAGATACGATTTGGACCACTTCCGGTTGAACAGGCAAGCGATTGAGGAACTGATTGATTTCTGTAATGTTTTTCGCTTGAATATATTCCTTGAGCTGAGCCAAGTCCTCTTCAGGCAATTTCATTTCCTGAACGATTTGTTTAAAGAAACCTGCATGTCCGAGCTCGATTTTGAAATTCGCCGCATTAAAGTCTTTCAATAGCTCGATGGCAAGAGCGATGATTTCCGCATCTGCATCGGGCGACGGATTGCCGAAATATTCGACGCCCGCTTGTGTGCTTTCCCTGTATTCCTTTGTTTCCGAAGCTTGGCGAAAAACGTTCGATACGTAGAAATAGCGAAGGTCTTTCTGAATCTGTCCGTTGTTCAGTGCGATTTGCTGTGTGATTGGGATGGTTATATCAGGTCTTAGCACCAACACTTTTCCTGTATTATCGATCGTTTTGATCATTTCTTGATGGTTGACCGTGCCGTTCATTTTAGCGTATAAATCGTACTCTTCGAAGGCGGAAGTAGTTATTTCTTGATAGCCGAACGTGCCGAATCGTTTCTTTATATGTTGAATGATTTTTTGACGAGCGTAAATTTGCTCTACATTAATAACAAAATCATTTTCTATGTTATGATAGAAGTACATTTTTTAAAAGCTCCCTTTCATATGCCTTTATCACTTTATTGCTTTACTATAATAAAGTGAATGATATTTATATATTTTAATAGTAAATGAGGAAATTGTCAATGACAAATTGGAGGAATCATAATGTTTGATTATCATATGCATAGCGATTTTTCTGCAGATTGCGATACATCGATGGAGAAAACGATTGAATCCGCCATTGAAAAAGGGATTGCAGAAATCAGCTTTACAGAACATATAGATTATGACTATCCAGATCCAACGATTGTATTCGATTTGGACCTGGAAAAGTATGATCGAAAAATAAAAGAAATGCAGGAAAAATATCGCGGGAAAATTTCCATCAAAAAAGGGGTGGAAATTGGCGTCCAGCCTTATTTGTTGGAGCGTTATGAACACATGCTCGAAAAAGAAACATTCGACTTCATCATCTGTTCGATGCATGCGGCCGACAGAAAAAATTTGCACCGAGGGGATTTTTTCCATAATAGGACTGCAGAAGCTGCATATGAATTGTATTATGAGGAATTTTTATACTGCGTCCGGAATTTCGACGACTACAGCATTCTCGGCCACTTGGATTTAGTGAAGCGATATAAAAGCTTGAATAGCGATGCCGATTTCCATGACATTATTCGGGAAATTTTTAAGACGATCATTCCGAAAGAAAAAGGCATCGAAGTGAATACATCCGGCTTTGCGTACGGGTTGGGCAGCGGCATGCCTAGCGCCGACATCTTGAAGCTTTACAGAGAGTGCGGAGGGGAAATCATCACCGTCGGCTCCGATGCTCATGAAGCGAGCCATGTCGGCCGGCATATCCGGGAGACTTACGAGTTGCTTGCTTCCATCGGGTTTAAATATATTGCGACATTCGATAAGTTGGAACCAAGCTTTCATCCGATTGACCGATTTCTTTAAGGTTGACAAGGACAAATAAACGATAATTTAATATAATGTTTTTAGGGCAAGATAGACTTTTTTTAGGGCGGAAAATTTCCTTGAAGAAAACAGGCTGGCTTTTTTAACAGAGGAATAAATGAGTTGGGGAATGATTTTTGTGAAAATATATGAGCGATTGATTGATATTGTTTCAGAGGACAATGTCGTTTGCAATAAACCGTTGAAAAATCACACATACACAAAGCTTGGCGGCGATGCCGATTATTTCGTCACGCCGGTGACCTATGAACAAGTGCGGGAAGTCGTGCAATTTTCAAATGTCGAAAATATCCCGTTCATGCTGCTTGGGAACGGGTCGAATCTGATTATCAAAGACGGCGGCATTCGCGGCATCGTCATGTATTTGGGGAAATTGAACAGAATCGCCGTCGATGGGACGAAAGTGATTGCCGAAAGCGGAGCGCTTATCGCAGAAGTGTCCCGAAAAGCCTTAGGGAGCCATTTGACAGGGCTTGAGTTTGCATGTGGCATACCAGGATCTGTCGGCGGCGCGTTGTTTATGAATGCGGGAGCGTATGGCGGCGAAATAAAGGATGTTTTGCTCCGGGCGACAGTCGTTGACCGCGATGGAAACATAAAGGTCATCGAAGCAAAAGACCTTGACTTGTCCTACCGAACGAGCAATATCCCCCAAAATGGCTATATCGTCCTTGATGCTGAGTTTGGCCTCGAGGAAGGCGAATATGAAAGCATCAAAGCGGTGATGGATGACTTGGCATATAAGCGTGAATCGAAGCAGCCTCTTGAATATCCGACGTGCGGAAGTGTATTCAAGCGCCCTCCCGGCTATTTTGCGGGAAAGCTCATCCAAGACAGCGGGCTCCAAGGAAAACAGATAGGCGGAGCTCAAGTTTCCTTGAAGCATGCCGGATTCATCATCAATAAAGAAGATGCTTCGGCAAACGAATATATCGCCTTGATCGAACATGTGCAAAAAGTGGTGAAAGAAAAATTCGGCGTGGAGCTTGAGCGCGAAGTCCGTATCATTGGAGATGATTGACCTTTTGCAAGTGGACTTTCAAGATAAAATCAAGTACGATACAAATAAAATAAAACAAAAGGTCAGGTGCATCAATATGACAACGTCAGCTTTAGTGATCAGCATCATTTTGACAATTGCAGTTTTGCTTTTATCGTTGCTAACTATCTCTAAAGGTTACGGATATAAACATACGATTGACCCGTTAGTGGATGATGAAAACAAAGAGACTTCGAAGGAAGACGCCGATGTTGAATCTGATGAAAGAACCTGAGCTGTCCGTGGACTAGGTTCTTTTTTCTTATTCGATTTCGATTGTCTGAATAGGTTTGAAAAAGGAGGGGAAGAAAATGTACCTTCTTCTCGTTATTATGTTGATCGGTTATTTATTCGGTTGCATCAATGGATCGCAAATTATCGGGAAATACAAAAATATCAATATTAAAAATAGCGGGATGAAAAATGCCGGGGCATCGAACACGACGATTGTTTTAGGGTGGAGATATGGATGCATCGTCGCTTTTATCGACGTGACGAAAGCGATTCTTTCTCTTGCCGCTGCCGGACTTATATTGAATCATTATAATGTTCTGTTTGAATATCAAATTTTATTTTTATATATTAACGCATTGTTTGTCGTGATTGGGCATAACTTTCCTGTGACGATGAGTTTTAAAGGCGGAAAGGGAACCGCATCCTTTTTCGGCGTCCTGTTGTTTTTGGATTGGAAAATTGCTGTGATGGGGCTTGGCGTATTGCTTTTATTTGCTTTCGTCACCAATTATTTCGTTACCGGAACATTCGTGCTCTACTTGTTTTTCATCATGTTTACAGCATATACGCACGGAAGAGGAGCCACCTATATCGCTTTTCTTTTTACTATTTTATTTTTGGTGAAACATGTCGAAAATTTTAGGCGCATCATGAACAAAGAAGAAGTGAAGCTGTCCACCTTGTTGCGAAGAGAAGCGAGTTAGACTTGCTCTAGGAGAATGAACGAATGGAATTTATCCTTTGGACAATCATTATCGGTTTATTCATTTTAAGCATGGTTGGGCTATTCGTGCCGGTCATTCCAGCTGTAGCCGTCATCTGGATAGGCTTTTTCATCTATCATTTTTTTCTAGACGGGAGCGAGCTGTCCGCTCTGTTTTGGATTGCGATGACCGTATTCACAATACTATTGGTTGGTGCGGAC
>Ga0079226_10005041_pt1 | contig 10100 bp, 9 predicted proteins | sample Poulit2014_FD_76345 | JGI IMG/M metagenome (GOLD analysis project Ga0079226, IMG submission 76345) | Agricultural soil microbial communities from Georgia to study Nitrogen management - Poultry litter 2014 | ecosystem: Environmental > Terrestrial > Soil > Agricultural land | place: USA: Georgia... | reverse complement strand
TTGACAGTGAGTGTCTCGAGTATTTCCGCGAGTTCTTCACTCGTTTCACGACGGCCGTTCCCGAGCCAGTTGCGGATGAGTCCCATGTGGGCGCCGGTGATGTAGGAGAGGAGATGGTCGATGCCGACGCGCAGCCTGTTCTCATCGATCAGCTTCCTGCTGTGGATGCGGTAGTAGTCGAGCATGTGCGCCCTCACTTTATACTCGAAGCGGCTGCCGCCCTGACTGTTGAAAAGGGCGATGATCTTATCGGCGTTTTCATCTATGTAATTGAATGTTTCAGTGGCGATCCGTCGGGGCATGCCGATGGAGAGCGTCTGATTTCCGGCCTCGATACTGCGTGAGAGGATTTCGTAGAGTCCTTCGAGCAGTGCACTTTCATATGAGTCGAGCAGGTCGTCCTTGTCCGCATAATGCATGTAGAATGTGCCCCGGTTTATGAGCGCCTCCTCTGCGATGTCTTTGATGGTCACGGCTTCGAAGCCTTTGTCCGCAATCAGTTTGGTGAATGCCGCATCGATTGCCCTACGGGTTTTGATTTTCCTCAGATCCTGTTTTTCCATTATTTTTCCCTATCCTTTCAAAATTAAACGACATTTTAATGTTGTGTGTCGGATAAAGGACGCATGGCCCCTCATTGATCATTGCTTTTTAAACGACATGGAGTAAAATAAACGACGTGATGTTGATTAAATAATAACTTTAAAGAAGAGGGTTTGCAATGCTTGATGATTTTAAACATATTCTGAAAAAACCGATACTGCTGATTTCGCTGCTTGCGGTTGCGACGATCCCGGCAATCTACACTGCGATATTTCTCGGTTCGATGTGGGATCCGTATGACAGCATGGATCAGCTGTCCATAGACGTCGTCAATGAGGACACGGGCGCCGAACTCGAAGGGGAGGAGATTGCACTGGGTGAGGATCTCGTCCGGGAGCTTGAGGATAATGATGAATTCAACTGGCGGTTCACCAGTGCGGATGAAGCGGCCAGGGATCTTGGTCGCGGTGAAGTGTATGCTGTCGTGAAGATTCCGGAAAATGCATCGGAGACGGCCTCGGGACTCCTTGAAAGTGACGCCGGGAATATCGATATAGAAATTCAGACGAATCCGGGATACAACTTCCTCGGTTCCGTCATGGGGGCGAACGCCGGTAATGCGATAAAGGATGAACTCAGCCTGTCAATTACAAAATTGTATACGGAGACGCTGATCGGAAACCTGGATGACATCAGGGCGAACAATGAAGAGCTGCACGATGCCCTCACTGAAATGCAGTCGGGGGTGCAGGAACTTATAGAAGGGAACGGGGAGCTGGTGACCGGCCTTGAACAGATGGACACCGGCATGAACCAATCGGCGGATGAACTGTCCCGTGGCAATGCACAGGTGACGGATGGGCTTTACGAGATGGATGAAAATCTCCGGAATGCGCAAAATCAGGCACCGCCGCAGATGGATGGACAGCTAGCGGCATTTTCCCGGGGAGTCGGTGAACTGATCACCGCCAATGAAGCGGTGCAGGATGGCATCGACCAGATGGGGCCCGGGGTAACGGATGCGGCAGGGGAGCTTGCCGAAGGCAGTCGTCAGATGAATGACGGACTTACGGAACTTGAGGATGCCCTCGCTGAAATGACAGCCGAAGTCGAGGATGGTCTCGCGGAATTTGATGGGCTGGAACTCAGCGATGACAACGCCGATTTCATCGCCGATCCAATAGCGGTTACTGAAACCGAGGTCACCGAGATTGAAAACTACGGCCAGACGTTTGCGCCGTTCATCGTCGCGGTCAGCCTGTTTTTGGGGTGTATCGCATTCAGTGTGCTGTACCCCGTCAACCGTTCAAAAACGAATTATCGGAATGCCTGGGTGATGACAGTGAGCAAGACGCTGGTGCTGATTACGCATTCGCTTATTTCCACGGGCATCCTCTTCGCAGTGCTGAAGTTTGGATTTGACCTTGCCATCGCAGAACCCGGCCAGTTCTATCTGATCACACTGCTGTGGACACTCGCGGCACTGTCTGTCATCACCGTGCTCGTGTCACTCGCCGGCAATGTCGGGAAATTCATCGCCATCATACTGCTGATCCTGCAACTGTCCTCAAGCGCAGGTACATTTCCGATCCAGACGGCAGGCAGCATGTATCAGTCGCTGCACCCCGTACTGCCGATGAGTTATGCTGTCACAGCAATGCGGGAAGTCATCTTCGATTTCGAGGCGGTGCTCTCGACACAGTCCACATTCGTATATCTGGCGGTGATCATCACGGTTTCGATACTGCTGTTTGCCGTAATCAACCTGCTGAAATTCAGGTTCCAGAAATTTGAGGACATTTCAAGGGAGATGACCCGGGTGGAATACTGACATTCCATTGTTTAGCTTCCGGTGATTGATGGAATAAAGAACCATATCACTTTATGAGGAGTGGATGATGATGAAACAACCGGAAGATATTGAAATACGGACACTCAAGATCGGGGATGACGGCTCTGTCCCGAACAATCCGGACTACCCGCTGCTCGTGTATAAAAATGTGGCTGCAGAAGGTGATGCGGAACAGATCCTGCATGAACATGACTGGCTCGGTTCGTGGCGGGGCAAAGTCTATACAGAGCACCATTACCACAGCAATACGCACGAAGTGCTCGTTGTCGACGCCGGGCAGGCGACGCTTCATCTCGGCGGCGGTGCAGGTGAGGAAGTGACGGTGGAAAAGGGGGATGCACTCATCCTGCCTGCTGGCTTCGGCCACAAATATCTTGAAGGCAGTGATGACTTCGCCGTCATCGGCGGATACCCCGGCGGCATGGAGCATGACTTCCTCTACGGCAGGCCCGAAGAACGGCCGCAGAATCTGGAAAACATCAAAGAAGTGCCGCTTCCGGACCAGGATCCGCTGTTCGGCGCGGACGGTCCCCTATTTGAATATTGGAAGTGAAATTAAAACAGCAGGTTTCTGACCTGCTGTTTTTTTATCGGGTTCACCCGTCTTCCAGCATCAGTGACGACGGATGGTTCAGAAGTGTGATTTTCATGTTACTGCTGAAATTAATTCCGTGTTGGTATATGCTGTGCATATGTTAGTTTGAGTGCGGAGGGAAAATATGGAACAGGGTGATTTCAGTGTTTCCAGTGAAAGTGTCATCAGGAATGCGATACAGGAGAAGATTCTGGCCAATGAGCTGAAGCCGGGGGATAAACTGCCAAGTGAACATGCGCTTGCTGATGAATACAGGGTGAAGCGTATCGTGGTCAGGAATGCCTTCGTGCAGCTGGAGAAGATGGGTCTCATCGCCAGCAGGCAGGGGGTTGGGCGGTTCATCAAGGAAAAGCGGCCGGTCATCGGACTGGATATGTCGGGCCGGCGGAGCTTCTCGGACAAGATGAAGGAACAGGGTGTGCTTTATGAAAGCCGGGTGGTCTTTGCTGGATACGCGGCGGATGAGGAACAGGAGAAGTACCAGGAGATGCTCGGTGCAGGAGAGGACACTGCAATTTACAAAGTTGCACGGCTCAGGATTGTCAATCATGTGCCGTGTGCAATCCACATGTCGTATGTCCGTGAGGATGTCGTCCCGCGTATTGACGGGGAACGGGACCGGCTTTCCTCCATGTTCAATTACTACAGGGAGAACGGGATCGTCAATCTGCGGTCGATGGATACGGAAGTCCATGCGGCTTTCCCGACGCTCGCGGAGCAGAGGCATCTTGAATGCCAGGAACTCGTGCCGCTCATCGTCTATGAGTCACGGACCATGGATGAAGATACAGGCAAGTTAGTAGAACAGACACGGATTCTCTATCGCAGTGATCTGTTTAAGCATTCGCTGGGATCGGTGGATTAGTAATGGCAAAGCATGTAAGCATTTCTTGTCCATCCTGATCTGGCAAAACAGAGTTGTAAGATTAATTTTGGCTGAAGGCGATGTTCAGGCCGATGAGTGCAAACAGCGATCCCTGCACAAGGTTTATCTTTCTGTTTATGGTCGGATTTTTGCGCAGCAGATTTCCCGCTTTCCCGGCAAACAGACTGATCAGAACAAAAATGACCAGGGATATGACCAGGAATAAAAACCCATATACCAGCATCTGGGCAGAGACGCTGCCGCTATTATAATTGATGAACTGCGGGAAAAAGGCCAGGAAGAACAGGGCGACTTTCGGGTTCAGCAGATTCATGATGATGCCTTTTTTGTACAGCGCCCGGCAGTCCAGTGAGTCTTCGGTTTCGAGGTCGAATTTTCCGCCTTTGTCCCTGAAAGCCTTGTATGCAAGGTATAAAAGATATACGGCTCCCGCATACTTTACGATGTTGAAAGCCAGAGTCGAGTGGTAGATGACGGCGGACAGGCCGATTGCAGTAGCAGTGGTGTGGAAGAGTATGCCCGTACAAAGTCCCAGTGTAGTATAGATTCCAGCATTCTTGCCTTTGCTTATACTCTGGGCAAGGACGAAGAGATTATCCGGCCCGGGGGCGATTGTCAATACGATGGCTGCACCCAGAAAGGATACGATAGTCAGGATTTCCAAAATCATCTCTCCTCATCAGTTTATATTTTCTCAATATTAACACAAACATGGGGGATAGACATCTCGTGATTTTTTTAGACAGAGTACTATGATAGTATAAGTTTCAAAAGCTGGTGAAAGGGGAGATGGAAATGAAAGTTGGAAAAATCGCGGTTATCGGAGCAGGAAATGGGGGAATCACTGCAGCTGCCGATCTCACAAACAGAGGCTTTTCAGTTTCTCTGTATGAGTCACACGCTTTTTCCGAAAATCTCGAGGGAATCAGACAAAGGCGTGGCATAGTGCTTCAGGATGGGAATGGGGAAAAGTTCATCGATTTTACGGATGTCACCACGGATATTGAAGAGGCAGTGAGGGATGCCGAAATCATCATGCTGACGGTTCCAAGTTTTGCGATTGAAAATATTGCCGGCCAGCTTGCACCAGTCGTTGAAGAGGGGCAGGTCATACTTTTAAATGGTGCAGGCTCGATGGGCTCTGTAAGATTTGTGAACCGGGCAAAAGAGATGGGCATTGAAAAGTCATTCGATATAGCAGAGACGAACTCACTGACATACGGTACCCGTGCATTTCCGGATGAAGCGCGGGTGGAAGTTTCACTCTATGTAAAGCGGATCTTCCTTGCTGCCTACCCGTCATCCCGGACCGGACATATCCTCGAAATTTGCTCGGAGCTGTACGACTGCTTTATACCGGCGGAAAGTGTGTGGCATACGGCACTTGAGAACGGTAATCCGGAAGTGCATCCCGGCCCGGCGCTTTTGAACGCCGGACGGATCGACTACTCAAAAGGGGAGTTCTGGCTGTACAAAGAGGGGATCACGGAACACACAGTCAGGCTCCTCAGGGCGGTCGAGCAGGAACGGATGGCAATCGGCAGCGCTCTCGGCTACAATCTTGAAGATGCCGCACAGAGCCGCGCCGGCAGGGGATACTTCAAGGATGACGGACGGAGCCTGCAGGAACTGTTCAATACAAGTCCGGTATATACGAAGATCAAAGGTCCCGTGTCAATCGACTCCAGATATTTCACCGAAGATATTTCAAACGGACTCGTACTATGGTCGGACCTCGGGAAGCTGGCCGGTGTCGAGACACCGAATATTGATGCGGTAATTACACTCGGCGGGACTTTATTGGCACAGGATTTCCGTCAGACCGGACTGACTCTGGACAAATTGGGATTTTCCGGCATGACGCCAGAAGAAATATTGGAGAGTGTCTGATCGACGAAAAGGGGTGGATGTATGAAGAGAGAACCGACATTTTTTGAATCGATTTCGTGCTTTATCGTACTGGGTGCCGTCGTTGGAATCGGATTCGGGTATTACGGCATCCCGATCCAGCCGCTTCTGCTGGTGGCAGCTGCCTATGCCGCACTGATTGCTCTGAGGGTCGGTGTTTCCTGGGAAAAGATGGAAGAAGGCATCATCAGAAGGTTGAAAACGGCGATGCCTGCCATTTTCATACTTTTCTCGGTGGGCATCATTATCGGTACATGGATCTACTCCGGCACAGTACCGATGCTCATCTACTACGGTTTGCAGATCATCAGCCCTACATATTTCCTGGTGACATCATTTGTCATCGTTGCGGTTGTTTCTGTGGCGACAGGCACTGCCTGGGGTTCCACTGCGACAGCGGGCGTCGCACTGATGGGCATCGCAGCAGAGCTTGATGTTTCACTTGCCATGGCGGCGGGCGCCGTCATTTCAGGCGGTGTGTTCGGGGATAAGCTCTCACCGCTGTCCGACACGACCAATCTCGCACCGCTCGTCGTCGAAGTGAACCTTTATGAACACATCAGGCACATGCTCTGGACGACGGTACCCGCTTCAATCGCCGGTCTGATCGTTTGGTTTTTTGTGGGGATAAACACCGATTACTCCAGTGCATCCACCGGCAATGTTGAGGGGCTGCTGGCCGAACTGGATATGATATACAACTGGAACGTGTTCATGCTGATCCCCTTTGCCATCATCCTGTGGGGCGCATTCCGGAAGAAGCCCGTCGTGCCGATGATGCTGCTGTCATCCGTTGTGGCTGTCGTCATCGGCATGCTGTCAAACGGCTTTACGCTGGTGGACGGTATGACGTCGATGGCGGACGGATTCAGCGTGTCTATGATCAACGCACCCGGTGTTGATCCGGCCTCGCTGTCTGAGAATGTCACATCCCTCATCGTGCGGGGCGGCATCTTTTCGATGACGACCATCGTCGTGACGATCTTCTGCGGCTATGCCTTTGCAGGCATTGTCGAAGTGGCGGGATGTCTGGATAAGATATTGGCTACATTCTCGAAGGCAATCGAATCCACGTGGAAGCTTGTCGGTGTAACCATCCTCGGCAGCATCATCATCGTATTCACAGCCGGCGTCGCCTCGATTTCAATCATCATGGTCGGCGTGCTGCTGCAGGACGCTTATGCAAAACAGGGACTGCACGCGAAGAACCTGTCGAGGACTTTGGAGGACTCCGGCACCATGCTGCTGCCGTTCGTCCCCTGGGGCGTATCCGGTCTGTATTACCTGGAAGTCCTCGGCGTCAGCGTCGCGGATTACTGGCTCTGGGCCATTCCATGCTATCTGTGTGTCGTATTCGCAATGTTCTATGCCGGTACGGGAATCGGCATAGCGAAGTCCGAAGGACAGGCAGCCGTTAAGGGTGAATAAAATACATGATTTGATTGAAAATGGAATCTCCTGACATTTGTCGGGGGATTTTTATTATTGGTAAAAAAATTACTTTTTTTCGCAGGGACGTTTGCAGTTTTATAAAATCTGCATTTTGCGAGATTAAATAATCAAATCGGCTGAAATTGTGCATATATAGAGTGAGGGGATTTTTATTTCAAAGGAGGGAATTTATGTTTGCTACTGACAGAAGGAAGTCGGCCGGCCATGCCCATCTGGAAATTCTGGGGAAGCGGGCGGCACTTTCCGGGAAAGAGAAGCGGAACTTGGAGAGATACAGATCGGGGTATGAAGGTGAGATGGAATATGACCGGGTGCTCGATGAAGTTGGGCATGAATCGATGTATGTTTTCCGCGATATATGGCTCGGTATCGGCGATTCGAAAGTCCAGCTTGATGCACTGATCGTTGCCGACAATCTTTTGATTGTGAATGAGATCAAGAATTACAGCGGTAATTATTCATATGAAGATGGAGTCTGGAAAGTCAGGAATCAGCAGATTTCAGAAGATCCGGTCAGCCAGATTTCGACCGCCGCCAATAAACTGCTGAGGTTACGTTATGAATCCGGGCTGCAATTTGAAGTGCAGAAGGAGATCGTGTTTGTCAATCCGTATATGATTTTTGGTCCGACGGATTATAAGAATGGGGACCTTTTCGTCATGCGGAACCGGTTGAAGCAGTATTTCCGGAATTTCCATAACAATACCTTCGGCCGGTCGGCAAAAGTTCTTGCAGAAGAAGTTGCCAGGCGGATCATCAGTCCGCCGCATCCTGCACCCAGTGCAGATATTAGCCGATTGAAACTCGGGATAAACTGTTACAAATGCCAAAGCTTTGATGTTTCAAAGAAGCGGTTCTGGTACGAATGTCGGCAATGCGGATATACCGAACCATTTGAGCGGCTTGTTGTACGCTCGGCGATTGAGTTTTCAGTTTTATTTCCGGCTGAGAGGGTGACCTGCCGGGCTATCCATGAATTTCTGGGGAAGTCTGTCAACTACCAGACCATTCAACGCAGGTTGAGCCGTTACTTTGTGAAAAAAGCGGGTGCCAGGCAGAGTCATTATATAGTGGAAGGACATGACCTGGGAAAAATCCTTGCGGCAGTGAATTATGATTCAGTATATGAACAGGATGTTGAGTACATGTCAGATAAGCGCCGAAAGATATTCCAGAAGTATCTGAATGCGTGATTTCGTGTACGTGAAAGGTGCGTATCACATCTACGAAATGGAATCGAGTACGTGAAAGGTGCGAATCACATCTACGAACCGGGATCGAGTACGCGAAAGGCGCATATCACATCTACGAAAGAGTATCGTGTACGTGAAAGGCGCGTATCACATCTACGAACCGGGATCGAGTACGCGAAAGGCGCGTATCACATCTACGAAAGAGTATCGTGTACGTGAAAGGCGCGTATCACATCTACGAACCGGAATCGAGTACGCGAAAGGCGCGAATCACATCCACGAAAGAGAATCGTATCCTCGAAACATTCCTCTTAAGGCTCAAAAATAAAAATATAGACGCACATAAAGGGCGGATGACTCAAAAATAGTCATCCGCCTTCATGTTCTAAACAGTTCTTTTACATACTTTACAGAGTCTTAAACGTCACTCACTTGGCAACAAGTTAGAGTGTAGTCAAGGAGGTTGAGTTGATGAAGAAAAAACGGTGGTCTCAACTATTTATAAAGTTTGGAAGAGATGAAGCGATACAATTTTTTGATCAGTACCACAGCACGGTGCCCTTTGACATCATTTCAGAACCGACGGAAGGCCTGACGATGATCAAAGTAAGGGAGCATGCGAAAAACAGCCTTTTCTACATGGGTGAGCTGCTGGTGACTGAAACGAAGATCCGGCACGGGGAGACGGTCGGTCTGGGCGTGGTCAAAGGCTCGGATGAAGAGTTGAGTATGGCGGTCGGGTTCATCGACTTGTGCTTCAATCTCGGTCTTCTGATTGATGAACTTGAAGATATACTGGATGCATTGGAAATGAAAGAGGATATATATATCGAAAACAGGACGAAAGAGATTTTGAAAACCAAAGTCGATTTCGACATGATGACGGAGTAGGGGGGACGGCTTATGACGACAATGGTCCATAATACGCAAAAGCATTACCGGGAGCTGGTGGATCTGTTCAGCAGACCGGGGGAGGTCAGGATTTCAACATTCGATACGCCGAACTTTACGAGTTTTTCAGATGCAACACTGGCGACGGTACTGACTTTATTCGACAATGAAATTTCTTTCCACACACCGGAACAAAAGGATTACATCGAGTTCCAGACGCTGACAGGCGGGCGATATTCGGAAGACCTTTCTGAAGTCGATTACGCCGTGATCAAAGAACACGACCTGACGGGAGCGCTCATGATGACGATAAAAGCAGGCACACTCGGTTCTCCTGAAAAATCGGCCACACTGATCATCGAAGTGGACTCGATCGGTGAGGGGCAGAAGTATTCACTCAAAGGTCCCGGCATCAAGACTGTCAATGAGATAGAGATGACGTTCGATCCGAAATGGATGGGGCTCAGGACGGAACTCTGCAGCGAATTTCCGCTCGGCATCGATCTGATCCTGATCGACCGGCACAACCAGCTGGCAGTGATTCCGAGAACGACGATTACGGAGGTGATATAGATGGGCTATGTTGCGGTCAAAGGCGGTACTAAAGCGATTCAGGCATCCGTCGATATGTATAAGCATAAAAAGCATATTCCCGGAATGGACATCAGCACAGAGCATGTAAAGGCGAATATGAACCAGCTGATCGACCAGGTGATGTCTGAAGCGAGTATGTACGACAGAAATCTGGCGTCACACGCCATAAAACAGGCCGAAGGTAAT
>Ga0079226_10005039_pt1 | contig 10107 bp, 13 predicted proteins | sample Poulit2014_FD_76345 | JGI IMG/M metagenome (GOLD analysis project Ga0079226, IMG submission 76345) | Agricultural soil microbial communities from Georgia to study Nitrogen management - Poultry litter 2014 | ecosystem: Environmental > Terrestrial > Soil > Agricultural land | place: USA: Georgia... | reverse complement strand
TCTGAAATGCTTTCTTTTAAACCCTTCATATCTTGCTGTTAATTCTTTAAAATAATTAGAATCAAATACTAATACTTCTTTTTTAAGAACTGCATATTGTCCTTGATCAAAACCTAACGTAGCAAAAGAAATGATACCTAGTGTAGCAATGATAATAATTAATAAAACACCCAACAAGGAATTGGTTCCTAAAATAAAATAAGGCTTAAGTGCTAATGCGAAAAGTCCAAAGCCTATTGCAACATGATTTGCAGTCTTTTGTGAACTCAATAAAAAATTCTCTGCCATTTCTTTACTAACGTAATAACCATCTTCCTTATCATCACTGTTCTCAGAAGACTCTTTCAATAAATAATCAATAGACACATCGAAGACATTTCCAATCATTAGTAGTTTTTCCGTTTCAGGGAATCCCTGGTCATTTTCCCATTTACTTATTGCTTGCCTAGTGGTGTTTAATTTTTCTGCTAAAGCCTCTTGGGAAAGTCCATTCTTTTTTCGTAACTTAACAAGCTTTTCTCCAAAATTCATTTGTTGTAACTCCCTTCATGTTATTAACCATATTGTATAAAAGATTGATAATTTTTTCTATCCTATTCTAGTTGCACTTTGTCAACTTGTAGTTGCGTTGTTGTTATCTCGTACTATAATTTGAATATTCCAAAATCCCAAGTGGATTTTTATTATAATTATTGTTTTAGTTCTTAACGGCAGATGACTTTTATGATTGTAATCTTTCCCACAGATAAGATACCGTTTGTCCGACAACCGCCATGATTAACAGGGAACCAATTATAAGCCATAAATATTTCATATCCGAAGCAAGATTTCCGCCACCATAAATTAAACTAAAATAACTACTCACGCCATATGTCGCTGGCAGAAAACTACCAAGTCCCTGATAAAAAGAAGACAATAATTCACGAGGTACGATTGCCCCTGAGCTTACTAATTGTGTTGCTGTTAAGGCAATATTAAAGATCATGCCGAGATTGCCAAACAACATTACAAAAACTTGTGATAACGCTAAAAAGCTAAACATTAAAATAGCTTGAAAGCCCCAAAAGGCGAAAAAGTTATGATCAATTTTAATATTAAACAAATGCATCAGAGAAACTGTTAATAAGGATATAGCGATAGCCACCACGATATTAATGATTTGTCTTCCAATAAAAAGTGCTGACCTATTATATTCACTTTTTAACTTCGCTTCCGAGAATTGCAAATGTTGACTAATAAGCATAGCGCCAATATAGGAAGCTAATACGATTAACAACGGGACCATCGTGACGGCAAATCCTGCTTTATCATTCGTTTTCATCACGTTTGCTTGCATAGGAGTAATTTTGGTGTTCTCCTGCACTAATTCTACTACTTGGCTTGCTACTTCTTCGACCATTACTTCCATCTCTTCACTTGGAGATTCAGCCGTTATCATCTGCGGTATTGTTTCTACCAGTTGTGTATTGATTGTTTCTCGGATTTGTTGATTGACTTGTGCGTTCAGTTTATTCGCTGCTGTTTCCATCATTTGTTTTGTTAAGGTAGGAACTGACTGATTGATATAATAATCGATACGAGCATTTTCATTTGCCTGTAATTGTTCTGTCATTTTGTCAGGCAGACGAATAAGCATATTAATACTTCTCTCATTTAATTCCTGCTTTGCTTGAGGTAATTCCTCAAACATTGTTACTTGAAATGGAGTATTCTCTTTTAATTCATTTGTTATTTTTTCCCCAAGTACAGAATCTTCATTTATAATACCTATTGTAAATTGATCTGTTCGATCATAGACACCATCATAGCCTGTTAACCAGACAATAACAAAAATAAGTTGAAAGGCGATAGCTGCTGAAATACCTAATAATGTTTCTCTTTGTTTGAAAAAACTTTTTAATAATTTCATATTAATTCTCCTCAATTTAAAGCAAGCACTTACTTGCATTGTGTGTAAAAAAAATTACTGAAGCGATTGGATGAAAAAGTCTATATTTTTTTCAATAAAATCATCAATCGGGAATTCTCCTCCTGCTGGATTAATTCTTGTTTTCATTAAAAAATAGCCAAAGTTAATAAAAACAAAGTTTGTTGCAACAGTAGAAGGATTTACTTTTTTTATTTTTTCCTTTTTAACCATCTTTTCAAAATAATTTTCCAATAACCCTATATACTTTTGTGGTATATGTTTAATTAATGCATCTAATTCTGGAAATTTACCTGCTTCTTTTAAACTTAGTAAAATGACTGTTTTCTTTTCTTCCAATAAAAATTGATATTCCCTTACTAGCATTTTTAAATCTTTTTCCACTTCCCAAATAACCTTTTCTTCAATTGTATTTTCGAGCAAATCAACGAATCCATATTTTTTTATTATTGCTTTCACAATTCCTTTTTTATTTCCAAAATGGCGGAATAAGGTAACTTCGTTTAAGCCTGCTCTTTCAGCAATTTCCTTAGTTGTTGCTCCTTTATACCCCTTTTCATTAACCAGCTCTTCCATTGCTTCGATTATTCTGTCCTTTGTAGAAACATTCAAATGAGTTCCCTCCCTTAATCAACGCAAGTGACCACTTGCACTCATTATAAGAGTAGCTATCATTTCTGTCAACCAATTATTACCTAGAGCTTAAGTTAGCCTCCATATTATGTGGATTTTGCCACAATTTAAAATACCACATTCAAACTAGTTGTTGAGTAGATGTATTTCATGTAAAAAAAGCTCTTTCAGCTGTTTGATAGTCTAAGATTTTACGTGGATAATGATTCACCCATTGTTGGATTCTCTTGATTGTTTGATTGGCTGTGTCGGCAATCCGTTTGCCTTTCGGAATAAATCTTCGTATAAGTTTGTGTTGATTTTCCTTTGTGCCACGTTCATAGGGCGCATAGGGATGAACAAAATAAACATCTCTGATACCAGATAGCCTCTCGTAAATACCCGCAAATTCTGAGCCGTTGTCTGATGTAATCATTTTAAATAGGTGACTAGATTGATCCCCTAAGCGTTTATACTGTTGATCCATACCTTGATCAACAGCATCCTGCGATTGCTGATCAATTTTGAAGATCATTTCAAAGCAGGTTTTACGTTCAACTAGAGTCAATAAGACCGGGTCCATTTGGTCCTTTGCACCAACGAGTGTATCTATTTCCCAGTGTCTAAATTGTTGGTGAGGGGCACTTCATCCGGCCTGTCTTTAATAGGACGGGCCGAGTACTCGGCGACGTTCTCTCGTTTTGAGAGAATTACTTCTAGGTTTGTGTGAAATTTTTCAAGTAAATCAACATTTTTAGTTTTCATAATTCCACGATCAATCCAAGTATAAAGTATGGATGTACAAGGGATCAAATCCTTTGGGAACTGATTATTCTTCCTAGCACGTCCAACAACAGTATCTGAAGACCAACCATTCGTTAACATTTTATCGTCTGTCCAGTTCGTAAACAAGTCACTCACTAGACATTTAAGCCGCCTACCATAGTTCAGTCGATTATTAAGATGTGTTTAATGATCGGCATCAGCTGAGTACGTAGATTGATCATATTCATGCACTTTATCATTATGTACTTGTCGTTGCTTAATCGTTCGAACAGTTCCTTGATTGACGGCATTGTTGATTGTTTGTAGGGCTCGTCCCAGGATATGGGAAATTTTTCGACTTGAATAACCAAGATCCTTATAAGCTTCAATTTTTATGCGTTCTTCGCAGGTCAAATGTTTTCCTAGAATCGTTTTCCTTAGGGCAGAGATTTGCCGCCGACTTCCTTCAGGTAGCACCTCACGGTGGCACCCTTGTCTTAAGCTAACCGTTACTACTGCCTTCACGGCTCAGGACTTTAATCTTATAGAATATGTGCATGCCTTGCACACATAAAAATAACTCACATAAGTTTGTGGGTTATTTATGATCCACCCTTCGGACTTTATTTTTTTAAAACAAACTGTTGTCTTCTTCTACCTCTGGTAATTCATGAATGTACACTTTGTTGTCAATGATTCGCTCCCTTTCTTCATCTGATAGATTTAAACTCTTGAAATCACTAAGCCTATCAAGGAACGTACCCAACACCCATTCACCATCATCATCTTTTTTAATAACAAACACCTTTCTATCTCTACCTAAAGTCTTGGTACTTGTAACTAAGTTATATTCCAAAAACTTAATTCTTTCTTCATCTGTTTCTATTTCTTCTATTTGTTCAAGCATCGCAGAACCGACACGCATATAAATTGTTCCGTACCAAAAATGTCCTTCCGATTCATCATATAAATCTTCTAAACGATAAAGTGTATAAAAATCACCAGCAAAATCAAGAGCATCTTCGTAATATTTGTAATGGAAACGTTCGGTAGGTTCTTCCCCTTCTAAATCTATACCATACCCCTTTATATTTTCTAATGTTTTATCCGTTCCTAATTCTGCTATTCTTTCAAAATTATTAGTCGCAAATGCTTTACGAACTTCTTCTGCAAATTCATCGGCTTCTTCTAACAACGCTTCATATTCTTTATCAGTATCACCTTCTTTATCATTACCTTCTACAACATCTTCTACATATGGTTCTTCTACCCTTGTTGTTTCATCACCAGATGAACATGCACCTAGCATGAACACACTTATCAAAGCCATTAAAATAACTATTTTTCTATCCATTTTCTTCACCTCTGTTTTTTATTAGATTATTAATATTACTAAAATAAGACGTACAAACACATGACTTCATCACACTTTTAAATTACTATGAATGATAAAGACACTATCGAGATTATTTTCTTTTGCATAGGCTTTTACCACACCTTATCTATAATTATTTATTTCAATATAAGGAACCCCTAAAAAAATTTGTTTACCGCTTTCAATCACCAAGTTCTCTTACCTTCAAAATAGGTTTTATTTATCTGTATAACATATTGTCACTGTTATTCATGTAACGATTTCCATAATCACTCATATGTTGTCAGTCACTTCCTGAATTAATCTAACAAACTAGTATTCAGATTTTCAATTCCTATTTTTGTACATACACAACGTGTTTTCTTAGTTTATTACCGATTAAGAATCTGAATTTCATCATCACTTTTTACACTTGAGAGAAAAAGGAATCTTTATTTTAAAACTTTATAATTTTACTTATTATTCAAAAAAAGATGACTGTATATGTGGTTTTTGTCGGAACAACCCTACCACTCTCATCATAATACCCATAAAAAATAGGAGCAGTTCTCCAACCATATTCATACCATTTAGAATTGGGATCTTGATAAACTTTGTTAGCCCACGCTTCTGCTTCTTCGCCTGTTGAGAACTCTTTTCCACTATTCCCTATCTTAGACGCAGGGAATCTAACAATCTCTCGTTCTTTTTTTGGTTTTTCTTTCTTAGGTTGTTCCTTCTTAGGTTGCTCTTTTGGTTTAGATTGTTGTTTTGGTTTACTTTGGTTATTGTTACCTGCTGTACTCTTATTACTTGATCCCTTACTTGCAGTTTGAGTATTCGATTGAGTTGACTGACTTGTATTACTGGACTGTTGGTGTGCCTTGGCAACACGTTTTTCTTCTGCTTCTTTTTCAGCTTTCGCAATGGCTTTTAACTTATCGTCTACTTTTTCAAGGTCTTTTTCCAGAGACTTTTTCAGATCTTCATCTTCAATATCTTTAACTAACTTTACTACTTTATCGTAATCCTCTTTTGTCACATCGTTTTTAACCTTGTCATCTTTATTAAAAAGTTTTGACATTGCTTGCTTTGTCTTCTTCTCATGTTCTTTTTGAACTAATTGTTGTTCATATAGATCTTCTATTTTTTCAAGTTTAGCTAATTGACGTTTATAAAATAACTCTCTATTTTCAAATTCAGTAACATGCTCTTTTACTTCAAGATAGGCAGATCCGTCTACTACACCATCTTCCGATACAAGTGACAACATCAACTCCCTGAATTCGTACATGCGAACTGCCGCACCTAAGTCTGAAATAACTGATTCAATTCGTAATGTGTTTTCTTCACTAAATTCATTGCCTTCTTCTGCTTCTAATAGTGCTTCAATTTCATCAAATTGCTTGGAATCTACATTTTCAGCTAAATCCGTTTTATCCTCATTGAATAGTAACTCTACCTTTTCTCCGATGTTTGAAATACGTTCAGCATCCTCTTCATCCTTGTTTGAACAACCGATTAATGTTGCGACCAACATAACTGCTAACACAATCATTGCGATTTTTCTAATATTCATTGCACATCTGTCCTTTCAGTTAATCCAGTATGTTTAAATTCGAATGATTTTTGCCTTTTATATCACTATACCAATGATATATAAACCAAATCTAAACATTTAAATTAATTTCTTCCATAAAATCAGTAACACATTCCATCTACAAATAGTGACTCTTCATTTAACTCATAATCCTAAGTTTTTTCTTAATTTATTATTTATACGAATAGTTACATATGTAGCAATAATTGTGTGTGTAATACGAACTATCACTACACCTATAATCAGAAAGTTCATCGCAGTAGGATTGCCTGAACCAAATAAATTATCTACTAATAAAACACCGCTAACATATAAAAATACATTTAAAATTAATACTATTGCAAATCCTATTGTTGTGATATACAAATAGCCAACTGAACCAAACATGAATGTTAATAGAAATGTTATGATTGGATTCTTTTTTATGTCCCTGTATTCCAATTCCAAATAATCTTCTTCTGTATATGTGACAGGTTCTTCCTGATAAGGATAAACATATTTCTCTTTATATGCCTCCTCTCCGTAAACCTCACGATATATTTTTTGCTTCTCAAATTCACTAGTTTCTTTCTTCGTCCTTTGATAATCATAGACTTGCCTAGCAGTACGTCCTATGAAAAATCCTATGATAAAGTTTATTGCAGTTCTGTACATCTGTTTTCCCCTTTTCTTTAAAACGCGTTTTAAAATAACTATCCAAGGCAAACAAACCTTCTAATTAAGGCTATTTATTCCGAGTGACAAAGAATCCTTTTCAGCACTAATTAAACTGGGGTTGAAGTGAAGGTAATTACCGACAATTATTAATAATTTTTTACCGACTGTTTGATTGATATTATTGATCATTAATATTGCGATTTCTTTGATACATGCTGTAACTATATAACGGATTGTTGTTCATTAAACTTATTAATTCCTCGTGTCTAATAAAGTCAATTACTTCGAGCGCCATTTCCAATGTATCTTCTAAACCAACATAGGTTTGAACTGATTGATCCCGCTTCATCATTTTCATAGCACCATTTTTAATAACCTGTCCTTGACCTTCTTGAATTTGGAACATGTAGCGTAAACGTTGAGGTTCAAATTGAATCGTTAAAACTCTCGCACGTTTCGTTTTTGGGCTACCACCATACTTCTTATATCCATTTGGAAATAAATTCATAAACATACCTGTTTTAATTAAATCAAACACCATTTTAGTGGTTGATTTTGGAAGAAATGCTTGCAATTGATTTCTTGATTTACCATATTCATTAATTACGAAAACAATATTTCCTTTGTATATCATTTCATTATTCTTTTCCCGGTGATAGTACAATGCAGAGTTAATGTCCATAATTGAAACATGTGTAGCTGTTTTGAAGATTTTAACTTTCTTATCTGAACCCACTAGTCGATTTATCACATGTACCATTCCTTTCAATTTTCACCTTTTGTTTCTAATTTTATATTCACGTAAATCCTTCAGAAAAATAAATATACAAAGATCGAGATTTACTATGTGTCATTTTATCTAGTATTTATATTATATAATGAATTTTTCCAATCCCTATATATAGTGAAATAAACGAAAAAAATAAGGCTCCATAAATATGGAACCTTGTCATATCAACATTTATAATAGAATAAAGAAATTCAAATTCAATAAAACACAAATCCATCTTAAGGAAATGTAAATAATTATCACTAATTGAAAACATGACTTAAAAAGTCTCATTTATTACATTTAAATTTTCTCACCGGCATCATGAAAGATAATTCATCAGTTCTTCTGCTGGTACATGTATATATTCAGTATGATGGACATTTCTAAGTATTTCTAAATAATTCATTCGATCATTTATTAGTGCCAGTATCTTTCTACCGTCTTTTTCGTAATGTTCCTTCCTGTAATACTTTGCTCTATGGAAATTCACTAAATTAAAGTCTAAAAAGTTTGCCAAATAGTATTCTTCGCCATTATATAAAACGATATGTTCAAAATCCGCTTCGTAGTTTACACCTTCTTCCTTTTCAACCTTGTAAATGTCATATTCATCTTCCAAAAAATTAAATAGCATATCTCCTTCTGCATAGTTAAGAAGGTACTGTAAGCCATATTGAAGAGGTAATACCATAAACGTGTTGTAGGTGAATATTTCAGCTTTATTCATCATGATATTTGTTACTTTTAGGAACATTTCTTTTGTTGTTGTGAATAATGCAATATTTTCAAACTTATATCTATTAATTTCACCAATAATTCTTCCTATATATTGTTCGCTCATTTCAAACTGAAATTGAAATATATAAAAGGGATATTCTCTATTAAAAACCGGACTTGAAAGGACTCCGTTCAAATTATCCGTCCTATTTATCCCATATTTTTCCTTCGACTCCCTACTTCCATACACTCTCCAACCATGTTTCGTCATTTCATAATGTACATCATTGAATAATATCTCTATCGGTACTCTCACATCACTCACTTTTAAATCTTCTGCATTGTATTTCAAATCAGGATAACCATTTTCTTTTAATATTTTAATACCCTTATTGCTGATTCGATAATATCTACCCCTAATACCACTTTCATTTGTGAAACCTTTTATATCACCAGTAAGTATCAAACCTGACTTGAAAAGATTTGAAACCAACTTATACATATAACTTTTCTTGTAAGTAAACCTAGGTGTTAATTGATCAATCGTTAATACCCTACCCTGATATAACTCATAGAGTAATTTCACATCACGTTTTAAGTTATTCTTGTTTTTATAACGCATAAATTCACCACTTTCTAAATAAAGTTCATCTATCTGTCAAAATGCCTGTTTAGAGAGTGTTACCTAACCGTTACACAGGTAGCCCACTCTAAACTTACCCTTGAAATGACTTTTTTCTATATCTGTCTATTTTTTCATAAACCTATATAAAACAAGTGTTTATAGACTGTTTTTATGTCGATTTCGACACGAAAAAGTGTGTCGAAAGGTAGGTTTTTCTATATGTTCGATTTCGACACGGATTTCAACCTTATTTACATGTCGATTTCGACACGAAAAAGGTCTATTTTTTAAGTTGTTTTTATTACTTATAAAAATGCTTATTTACATATATCTTTATTTCCATATGTCCTTATTTCCATATGGTGTAACTATGTTTTTTTTATCTTTTTCACCTGATGTTTCATTGTCTTTCATCTCTTTTTTCCTTACTTCAATAAAGGATTGTTTGTTCACTTTTATGCACTCAATACATTTGTATTTACTATCATCGGTTAATAGCTCCTGCATGAAGTCAATATAGTTCTCTTTTTCCACCACGAACACTTTTAAAATCATCTAAAAAACCGATATTAGTATTAGATACATACTTCCAATTATCATCAACTATAATCCTTGAATGTCTAATAGCGTCCTGAATATACTTTTTGTTCCTATTCTCCAGATCCCTTATGACTGAATCACTAAAGTATTGGCAAAATATGATGAACACTTCATTAAAGTAATCTTCATAATCATCAAAATTGAACCCAGATATTGTTGAGTGGAAGTAAAAATTAGCCATAATGCTGTTGTACTCCGCATCTTCTATAAAGTGTGGTAGCATACCATCATAACTGAACCTAAACACCTTGTAACCATTGACATTTAAGGGTTTAACCTTTGCTGACGGATAAACTTTTGTTTGAATAACTGAATCTTCATTACCGTGATTAAGGTTTATTTGCCTCATTATCCCTACTTTTAACTTCTCTAACAAAATTAGTTGCTCTTTTAATTTCTCATTTTCATTCCACATATCGCTTCTACAACTCCTATCCACTATAAATACTTAATTAAACAAGATGTAATACATTTTTGG
>Ga0079226_10005038_pt1 | contig 10109 bp, 9 predicted proteins | sample Poulit2014_FD_76345 | JGI IMG/M metagenome (GOLD analysis project Ga0079226, IMG submission 76345) | Agricultural soil microbial communities from Georgia to study Nitrogen management - Poultry litter 2014 | ecosystem: Environmental > Terrestrial > Soil > Agricultural land | place: USA: Georgia... | reverse complement strand
TCTGTTTCTTCAAATGGAACTTTCTTGTTCGCACCATATACTGAACTAGAAGATGCATAAATCAGATGGTCTACTGGATAGTGTCTACAAGCTTCTAATATATTAAAGAAACCAGTAACATTACTTTGCATATAAACATCTGGATTTTCTAGAGAGTACCGGACTCCAGCTTGGGCTGCTAAATTAACTGCAATATTAGGTTTGTGCATTTCAAATATATCCATCAAACTATTTTTATTTGAAATATCTTCTTTTATAAAGGTGAATTTAGGATATTCTTTCAATTGATCTAATCTCGTTTGTTTTAAATTTACGTCATAGTAATCATTTAGTTTATCGATGCCGATTACATTATAGTCTGAATCCAATAGTTTTTTGGATAAATAGAAACCAATGAAACCAGCGGCACCTGTAATGAAATAAGTCCTAGTTGTATCTGGCGAGATATTAGTCATATATATTGTCTCCTTATTTGGGTTTGATCATGTTATTTGCAAAACCTAGTTAAACGCTCTTCTTCCTTCTCCCTTTAACCATTTTCATTACCTGATCACGTATCCATACTACATCTTTTCCTAAAAATCTTTCTGCATTGATTTTTACAAGGATCCCCATAAATAATAAAAACAGTATACCCGTGAGGAATATCCTGATAAAGGATGGCAGATAAATAATGGTAGATAACTGATTAACTAAAAAGTAGCTTACCAATGATACTACTCCCAATAATATTCCTGGAAAATGGGCCAGTATAATATCTTTAATAGATAAATTTACAAACCGCATACTTAAATTAGTCATTAAGCAATAATTAAGAAATATAGCAGCTAAAACCCCAAATGATAATCCCATGATCCCCCAGTGTTGACCAATCCATGCTCCGCAAAATACTGCTAAAGCATACACAATTTGTCTCCATGCTCTACGATATACAGCACCAGTCGCACGTGCTAATGAGTCACTAATTTTATATCCAGTACGGAATACGAGACCAATTGATAATACCTGAAAAGCCGGGACAAGGTCTAACCACTTTTCTCCAAATAACAATCTAACAATATCCACGGATAATAAACACATCAAAATCCCAACCGGTATTGTAAAAAAAGCTACCGTAGTTATTCCAACACGAAATGAACGGGATAATTGATTTTGTTTCTTTTGTATTTGAGCCATAGCCGGAAAAAGAACCTTATCCATGACTTGTCCAAATAAATTAGTAGGCATCACCATCAATTGATAAGCACGTTCATATAATCCCAATGCACCAGATCCTAACCATCTTCCAGCCACTAGCTTGTCAGCTTGCAAGGCAAACTGGTTACTCAAACGAGCTATGGTGAATCCCCCACCAAAAAAGATCAATTCTTTAGCAGATTGTAAGTGAAATTGTGGTTTCATATTATGTTTCGCTAAAGTTATTAACAGTATACTTTTAACTATATCTTGTGATATTTTAGCATATACTAATGCCCAATATCCGAATCCAACAACTGCTGTACCTATACCTATAATTCCATATAGTATGTATGAAAATACTTCTATACTAGCGAACAATCTGAAATTCAATTTACGCTGTAATAAAGATTCTGAAACTATTGAAATACCTTTTAATAAAAATATAACTGACATTACTTGTAATACAGTTGTCAATTTCTCCATATTAAAAAAATTAGCTATCAATGGTGAACTAATGTATAAAAGTATAGCAAAAATGATGCTTAAAATTATTGTTATAGTGAAACCGGTTCTTATATGTGATTGATTTAAGTTTGGTCTTTGGATTAAAGCTGGACCAACTCCCACCATTGAAAACGCTGTTGTAAACGTAATTACTACCATTGCTGCACTCACTATCCCAAAATCAGAAGGCATCAACAATCTTGCCAAAACTATGGTTACAATAAATTGCATTATTGCTTGAGAGCCTTTACCCGAGAACATCCAAAACAATCCCTTAAATGTTTTCTCGGTTAAAGTTGAATCTTTTTCCATTAACAAATCAACACCTTTATTATCAAAAGAGCGTTTATCTTGAATCAAACTCTTGTTAGACATTTCTTCTGATTCTTTTAATATTTTATGGATTTTTTAATATATAATCTACCACTTTTTCAGACGCTTTTCCCGTTTCATAGAATCCATAAAAGTCCATAATTTCTTTACAATTATTTATTACAACATTGTCTTTTATTTCATCTATAAATTCTAATAATTCTTCCTGACTATTAACAACAAAAAAAGGTGTTTCTTCAATTGGAATATAAAGTTCTCTGTCGTTTTTAAGATAACTCTCCCGATCTGGTTGAAAGAGAATTACTGGCTTATCTTTTAATACAAAATCACCTGCAGACGAGGAATAATCGGTTATTAGCAAATCAGAAATTAGTAAAATATCAGCCATATCTTCATATGTACTGACATCTATAACATCATTTGTTGTTCCCTTGTTAAAAATTAATTCTCTAACATTGCTATGGGATCTAATTAAACATATCCAGTTACAGTTGTATTTAACCTTTAACTTATTAATAACCTCAGATAAATTTATTTCTTTTATATCTTGTTTTCTTTTGTTATCTTTTCTAAATGTAGGTGCAAATAAAATTATATTTGTATTTTTATCTATCCCTAATTTTTCTTTTATAATATCTTTTTCTCTATTATCTCCATTAATTAGTATATCGTTTCTAGGGCTTCCATACCTTAGTAAATCACCATTATAACTAAAAGCACTTTTTAATAGTTTCTCACCAAATTTTGATCCTGTGGTCATAACATTACAAATTTTATTTTCAATTATATTTTTGCCTTTTCCATAATCATACAATATCTTTTTAAAAGCCCTATCGCCATGCCAAGTTTGGAGGTATAATTGCTTTTTTCGTTTTAATATATATTTGGGTAATTGACAATTACTTACCCAAATTTGTGCTGTGTACCTTTCGTATAGGGCTCGTAAAGACTTTTTTTTAACCTTGATAACATAATTAGGAATATTATTTATTTTTTCGTATGGTTCTAAAAACAACCAAATTATTTTAAAATTTGGATCCTTTTTATTTAATTCCTCTGAGATAGCTCTTGGGTTACAAGAATATTCCTTCCCATTAAAACTTTCAAACACAATTTTTTTATTTTCAATTTTACTAAATATGTTAAATATAAGAAAAAAAGTAATATGTAATATAGTTCTAACAGTCGCACTAATTATATGAGTTCCAGGAATACTTCTTAGTTTTTTTCTCATTTGAAATAAACAATCCTTTCCATTGTAATGGATTAAAAAAATCAAGCTTTTTTACCCAAAAATAATTTCTCAAATTCTCTTCTATTAACGAATTTAATAAGAACAAAATATATTACCGTATTTAAAACAAATAAGTCTGATGTGTCACTTTTTGGGCTAAAAAATTGCGAAACTTGAAACGCATTGCGTAAAACCCTTCTATATGATATACACTGATACACAGAAATTTGTCAAACATCACCAACAGTATTTTGTAAATTAGTTATACACATTATTGCAAAGACCAAATCTATATATGCAACGTATTACAAGGGCATATTGTTATTTGATACTGAGCCCCTGTAAGTATGGTTCATGGGACAGGGAACCAGGTACCTAAAGGGTTCTGGCTTCGCCAATAGAAGCTATTATACTTGCCCCTCGCGTCAAATTTTCTATTTTTATTATGTACCTTTTCTTTGCAAAGTTGTGTGGTTATCGTTTTAAAGTTATGTATTGTATTTTGCAATATAATACTAGTGTGAACATCCTGAAATATAATCGAAATTATTACATCCGAAATAAATTTAAATATAAAGAAAATGTCTTTTTTTACCTTATGTTTTAGTAGTTATAATCTAATATTTTCCCTACTTGAATTAATCAATAGTTTTTCTAATCTTTTTGCTGCTAGTTGCCAATTGTGATTACGATTGAAAGTTTCAAATATTTCTTTTTTATTGTCATTTAAATAACTAATGATATCTAAAATATTATTCATGTCTTTTTCGAGTACTACTCCTATGTCATATTTAATAATCATTTCCTGTAGGAGTCCTAACTCTAGACTTAGTAACGGCTTTTTTAAGTACGTTGCATTATATACAGAAAAAGGAACCGAATAGTCACTATAGGCCCTCCAGTAAAAATCAATAAATTTACTCAGGTATTTTTCATTTATTTGTATCTTTCCCTCTAATAATAATACGTTTGAGTTTGATAATAATTTTTTATATTCAATTATGTCTGTTGATTTCATAAAAGTTCTTAGTGGTCCACCTATTATAATCTTAATATCCAACCCCTTTTCTTTTCCTTTTTTTATTAATTCATTAGTGTAAAATAGATGTCTAACCTTATTATTTGGATTTCCAATAGATAACCCTACTATTGTATTCTCTTTTTTATTCTTATTTATAAAAGAAATAATTTTTTGATGCATGCCATCTTTTTCGTCTACTTTTTCGTAGAAGTTAGGCTCTCCAAATGTAATATAATCTAATTTATCACTTTTAACTTTCAGAAAATCCTCAGCATACTTTTTCAATAAAAAATCTGTCACAACTATCTTTGATGCTGTTTTTATAATTGTCTTTCTTCTGAGTTTAGTGAGAAGAGGATGATGTTCTTTTGATTCTTTGTCCACATTATGACACATCCAATAAATTTTCATTTTAAGTATCTTCGCTAATAACACTGTTGATAAATCAGTGCATGTTCTTAAAGTTGACCTACTTAGAGATTTATAATCATTTAAATATCGAATTATTATTGCTTTTGGTTTTTTTTTCTTTTTTATTGTATGATATAAACATGAAATTGGCATTTTCATGGGAGATCCATCTATAGTAACTAATTCAATTTCATCTGAGAAATGCTTAGAAATACTATTTGATTTTTCATCGTCTTTTTGAATTAAAGCATACATAAATTAACCATCCTTATACATTAGTGGTAATACAAAAGCAAAAATTGTCCAAAATATATATTCAAATATTAAATCATTAAAATTTAACCCTATGAAAAATGTAGTACAAGCTAATGAGAAAAATATTATAGTAATATTCTTATATTGCAATGATATTGTTATTATTCGTTTTGTTGCAATTAGCAAAATAAATAGTATAGTACTAATGAAAAAAAATAATGCAATGAGTCCAAAAGTGCTACCCAAATTCGCAAAACTATTATGGGCATACATATTATTAAAACTCCATTTATTAAAAGTACCTGGTCCTGCACCTAATATAAAATGTTCTTTTGCCATTTCTATCCCGCTTAGTATTATACTTAACCTTCCGTAGTCTCCATTTAATTGGCTAGATGTATCTTCAAAAAACCTCCTTATAATCCATGATGAAATAATTGAGTTGCTAAAATAAGTTAGTAGAATGTAAAGAGATAAACTAAGGATTGATATAAATATAAATATAAAAATTGTATGCTTAACTCTTTTAAATCCCGTAATTGTAAAATACTTTAATATTATCATTAATAATGTGAATATAATAATAGATAACAGAGTTTGTCTCGATCCAGCAATAATTGTTATAGCAATAAATTGAAAAAAACTGAAATAAGATACCAATTTATATTTTGGTGTAATTTTAAAAACTAGTTTACCTAATGATATTGAATTTACAATAAACATCCCATTCATTATTCTAGATAAACCAACTGATACATTGTCATTGATTTCATTTCTTATTTGCCAATTATTTTGTATACCTACATCAATTATAACGTTCAAAAAATACAAAAAGAAAATTGTTGTTAAAATAAACGCTAAAATAACTATGGTATTCACTATTTTATCTAATGAACTATTATCTAAAGGTTTTATAATGCCATAAAAAACAATAAAAATGAAAATAGACAATAACAGGTTAATTATTGGTATATATGAGATATCTTGTTGAAAGTTAGAAAAAAATATTGAAACTAGCCCGATTATGATTAATATGTATAATAAAAAAATAAAAGGAGCAATATTAAATATATTAATCAATCTATCTGATAGAGATAAATTAATTAATAAACATAAAATAATAAATAATCCTACTTTATTAAAAGTAATAAAGTTGGGCAAAAATAAATCTGATCCATTTAATCCGAAAGCAAATAAAACAAAAACCAATGATATCAATTTTAATTCTACATTCCTTGACAGCATCACCCCATAACTCCTTTCTAATTGTGGCATGAAATACAGAAGATATTATTATAAAAAGAATAAATATAATTTCATAGCCCCTCATATCTTTCAATTTACTGATTAATACGTCATTTACCAATAGTATGTTTTTCACGAATAAGATTTCTACCTGAAATTGAAGGGGGGGAATTAAAAAACTGATGCTGCTACTGATTAATAGATTTACCATATGAGCGGCAATTATCTTTCTAATTATTATTTAAAATTAATTGTTTATAATAATAAATTACATACTTAACTCTTTTAGTACTTTTAAGAATCCTGATAAGAAATTTGAGTTTTATTACAGAGTTGTTAAATATATCCAACCTTATATTATAATCATCAAGATAGTTAATATATTCTAGAAAAACATTAAACCTAATCTTTTGTATCTCTATATTCTTATTAGTGACTAAGGAATTCTCAGATTTTGTAACTAAATAAATGACTCGATTATCCGCTATGATGTTGGTTGCTAAATGACCTGTTATTGTTGAAAAAAGAACATCATTCGATACTATTTCTTCTTGAAATTGAATGTTATTTTTTTTCAAGAAACTAGTAAGATATAATTTAGACCAAGGTACATAATATGTATATCTTAACAATCTTTCGTTTTTAGTGTTTGTGACTTTATTATAATTTTCTACTAATCTTTTATATTTTTCATGTCTTTTGGATTTTCCATTGTTTATTAGATTAATACTTTCAGGGGAAAAGAATACGATATCGTATCGAAGTCTAAAATACTCTTTTACTATTTCATAAAAATTTTCGGAAAAGTAGTCATCACTATCAGCAAAAAGAATATAAGTCCCTTCTGCAAATTTAATTCCTATATTTCTGCATGCTCCTGCCCCTTTATTTTTTTTATTATTATAAGAAAATAAAACATTATAATTACTATAAATTAACTTAACTTGCTCATATTCATTCACGTATTTATCACTATTATCATCTATGACAATTATTTGAATATCATCCTGTTTAGGTATGCTTTCCAATAATTTGCTTAACATTTTAGGTCTATTATAATGTGGTATAACAATGCTTAGATTGATAAAACCACCCTCCTAATCGAATATTATTTTTGTTATCAAATAATTCAATAATGCGTACTGTTAACTATCAAATCATATAATTAATATTATCGTGTACTTTCAGCCTTTTCCCAAAATGGCTTTGCTTTACCTGTTAATATGTTAAAAACCCCATTCCATTGTGCTATTAATGTAACGCAATAATAATAAATTATTGATAAATATTTGTTATTTGACTTTGTAATTAATTTAATTACTGCAAGTACATAAAATAATATTTGAAACATAAAAGTCAATTGAAAAAATATATTTTCGTATACTAACAGTAGATTTGTTAATAACACAAAGAGGTGTGACACCATAATAAATATCTACAAGTCCTATGCCCTAAATAAAAAAAGGAATACCATTTGTATTTAAATATATTCAGAATCCGTATATTGGGTAATATATTCTTTAGGATTCTACGGTTCATACGAACCTTCCGTTTAAACTCGTCTTCAATGATTTCTCCTGCTTTTTCATAAGCAATTGCTTCAGGATTAAATAAAGCCCTCTTACCTTGCAATGCGAAGTGTCTGGGCATATTACTATCGTGTCCCTGAATAGGCTCAAAATCACAATATTCATCATTCCTGCAGGCGTATATAGCACCATTTCCCGCAGTGATTGTTTGTATATCACTTTCTATTTTTCTTAGCCCTGTGTCGCTATCCCAATAAGTAGTTTCCGAATAAGTAACATCGCTAAAATTTTTATTTGTAAATTCTAACTTGCCACAAACATAACAAATACTATCTGATGTAAATGCTGAAACTAATTCTTTTATCGAATTTAATTTTAGGATAGAATTTGCATCTGTCATAACAAGGATTTCACTACTTACTGTTTTTTGTGCTTCATTTTGGGCATTTGTTTTTCCCTTACGTTTTTTTACTTCGAATAAACGAACTCGATGTTCAGGATTACTATTTATAAATTCTTTAACGATTTTATTAGTTTTATCTGTGCTATTGTCTGACGCAACTAAAAACTCTATTTTTTCTTTTGGGTATTCCAACTGTATAATATTTTGTAGTTTTTCGAGTATTACTTTCTCTTCATTGTGAGCAACTACCATTATCGTGACAGTAGGTTTATAAGTATAATCTTTTTTAAGGCCACTTTTTCTATAAAGCCTTTTGAGTACTTTTAAAAATAATGGGTAACCAATCATAGCCCAAAAAATTATGAAGGCATTCAAATAAAATATAAAAATTATGAAGGATTTCATTTTTTCACCTACTTCTAAACTAATAATGTCTTATTTAACATCCCGAAGCTTTCTAGCAGGAACACCTGCATAGACACTGTTTTTTTCTACGTCTTTTAACACTACTGATCCTGCGCCAATAACAGTATTTTTCCCTATAATAGATATACCTGTTACAATGGAACTCCCTATACCGATAAATACTTCGTCTTCAATCACTATAGATGCTCCAATCCCACTTTGTATTGATACTAAACAGGCTTTACCCAATTTTGAATGATGAGCTACGACAACATGAGGACTAATAATGCAAAAATCATCAATGGACACTTCCGTCCAAATATATGCATTAGCTTGAATATATACCCCCACCCCTATTTTGGCACTTGGACTTATTACACATGTGGGGTGTATTAGTGTAGGCGTAATTCCACCAACTTGATTTATTTTTTTCATAATACTATGCCTTAATGAATTATTACCAATAGCAACAATAAATTGCTTTTTATATATATCTTGAGATGTTAAATTAGAAAATTTACCTAATACTGTGATGTCATTTATTTTCTTTGATAGCTTTTTTTCATCTTCATCATAGAAACCCTTCACTTTATATTGCAATGTTTGCGCTAGTTCAAGCATCACTTCTCCGTATGTGCCTGCACCTATAATATATACTTCTTTTTCGTACATGACTTAGCTCCTTTACATTACAATCCAAATATTTCATGATGTTCCCTTAAACTTATCCATTGTTACAGATTCGCTATTATTAACTCCCTCTCTTTTAAAAACTTTCAAAATTGTTTTCAATACAATTATAAAATCTAATAAGAAAGAAATATTCTTAACATATTCAACATCATATTCAAACCTTTTTTCCCATGTAGTCATATTTCGTCCGTTTATTTGTGCAAATCCGGATAATCCCGGCCTAACGGTATGTCTTTGTTTTTGAAAAGAATTATAAAGAGGCAGATATTCTACTAATAAAGGACGCGGGCCTATAAAAGACATATCACCTTTAATAATATTAAATATTTCTGGCAATTCATCTAAACTAGTGCTCCTTAATGCTTTTCCGAACCTATTATGCCTCATTTCATTAGGTAGTAAATCGCCATTTTCATCCCTTTCATCAGACATCGTTCTAAACTTATACATGGTAAATATTTTTTCATTCAAGCCAGGTCTTTCTTGTTTAAATATAATAGGACTTCCCAATTTTAACTTAACCAGTGTGGCAATTAATATAAATAGTGGACTGAAAAAAATTAAGGCAATTGATGATAAAATCAAATCTAATGGTCTTTTTATAATTTTTCTATAAATGCCTAGTTTGGTATTCATTTCTTTATCAACAACCCTTTTATTATTTGAACTATCCTTGTCAGATTTTGATTAGTTATTTTTGTATCTGAGGGTAAACATACTCCAGTTTCAAATAATCTTTCTGACACATCTCCACCTACATAGTCATATTTCTCAAAATAAGGCTGTAAATGCATTGGCTTCCATACAGGTCTTGCCTCAATATTTTCTTTTTCCAATGCTTCAATGACTTCAATTGGTTTCAACGAACCATTCAGTGTAATAACACTTAACCAGCGA
>Ga0079226_10005037_pt1 | contig 10110 bp, 10 predicted proteins | sample Poulit2014_FD_76345 | JGI IMG/M metagenome (GOLD analysis project Ga0079226, IMG submission 76345) | Agricultural soil microbial communities from Georgia to study Nitrogen management - Poultry litter 2014 | ecosystem: Environmental > Terrestrial > Soil > Agricultural land | place: USA: Georgia... | reverse complement strand
TTCCGCTTGATTTGAGTTCGACAGCTTTTCAAGATTCCGTATGGAAAGCGCTCATGGAAATCCCATATGGAATCACTCAATCGTATCAGGATATAGCCGATAAGATTGGAAGACCTAGGGCCGTTCGCGCTGTCGGAACGGCAATCGGACAAAATCCTGCTTTGATCATCATCCCTTGCCATCGCGTCATTCGCAAAAATGGAACATTGGCGGGGTTTCGTGAAGGAATCGAGATGAAGAAAAAATTGTTGAAATTGGAAGCGGCAATATGAAAAAATGACTGTCCTATCAGTTGTCGAAAAGAGAAGTAGGGAAATAGCCTGTATTTGTACAGTGTACGAAGAAAATCAAATCCCGCATTGATGGAAATCAAGAAAAATGGGCATGGAAAGAAAAATCTCCAGAAGACCTTTTTAGTCAACTGGATTTTTTGTTTGTAGACGGTCATTTTGGTCGGACGCAACTTCATGAGCCGGCCCAGCGTCAAAGTCATTCATGTTTTCCAAAAGCCCATTTTTTCTAAGACGTTTATGTTTCGCTTATGTTTCCAGATACCGGTATAATGTCGATTTGCTAATGCCTGTCTTTTCCCTGATTTCTTTTAGCGTATAATTGTTGCTTTTGTACATGATGATTGCTTGTTGCACGTTTTCATCCGGTTTCCGTGGCCTCCCTGGCTGGATTCCGCGTTTTTTCGCTTTGCTTACCCCTTTTTTCGTCTTTTCGCTTATGCAATCGGTTTGAAAAGCGGCGAGGTGTTTCACGATGGAGCGAAAGGAGTAGCCATCACGATTCCTCGTATCGATGCCTTCTTGGAGCGAGACAAGGAAGGCGCCTCTGTTTTCGATATGGTCCAACAGTTCAACCAAATGGTGGGTTGAATCAGCTAAAACGTACAACTTTGCCACGACAACGACGTCATTCGGTTTGAGCGTTTTCATCAACTCGTTCAGCTCTTCTCGTTTTTTTGCAGAAGCATGCACTTCAGCGATAATTCTTTCACAATCTTCTTCCATTAACAGTCTGCGCTGCGCTTCATTTTTCAAATCATCTTGCAGCGGTCTTGCATACCCGATCAACATAGGTGCTCCTCCTGTTCATTGCTTTTTTTATTATAGCACATTCCCTAAACAGTTCCTTTTTGGGAAGGAAAATGGTACACTAGTTTTTGTTGCTTTTTTTGGAAACGGATAATATATCAAATCAATTAAATAAAGGAGTACGATAAAGTGGTAGAAACAATCAAAAAAGAATGGTTTTCGAATATCCGAGGCGATGTGCTTGCGGGAATAGTCGTAGCACTTGCATTGATTCCGGAAGCCATTGCCTTTTCCATTATAGCAGGTGTGGATCCGATGGTCGGGTTATATGCCTCTTTTTCGATTGCCGTCATTATCGCTTTTGTCGGCGGAAGACCTGGAATGATTTCTGCCGCTACGGGTGCGATGGCCCTGCTCATGTTGCCTCTCGTCAGGGATCATGGTCTGGAATATTTGCTTGCCGCAACGATATTGACTGGAATCATTCAATTGGTCTTCGGCATTTTCAAAGTGGCCAAAGTGATGAAATTTATCCCAAGGGCTGTCATGATCGGTTTTGTCAATGCGCTAGCCATCTTGATTTTTATGGCGCAAGTGCCGCATTTCATAGGAATTTCCAATCTCACATACGTATTTGTTGCAATCACGCTATTGATTGTCTATATCGTGCCAAGGTTTTTTAAAGCAATTCCGGCCCCGCTCATCGCCATCATCATTCTTACTACAGTGGCAATCTACGGGAATCTCGATTTGAGAACGGTCGGCGACTTGGGGGAAATATCCAAAACACTTCCTGTATTTTTAATCCCGGATATTCCGTTTAATTTGGAAACGCTCATGATTATTTTTCCTTATTCATTTGCGCTCGCAATCGTTGGCTTGCTTGAGTCTTTGCTTACCGCATCGATTGTAGACGATATGACGGATACGGAGAGTGACAAAAACAAAGAAGCTAGGGGCCAAGGCATCGCGAATATCGTCAATGGATTTTTCGGGGGCATGGCAGGTTGCGCGATGATTGGACAATCGGTCGTCAACGTCAAATCCGGCGGTAGAGGAAGGCTTTCCACATTTGTCGCTGGGGCGTTTCTCATGTTTTTGATTATCGTGTTAGGTGATTTGGTCGTGCAAATTCCGATGCCGGTTTTGGTCGGGATCATGATCATGGTATCCATCGGCACGTTTGACTGGTCATCGTTCAGCTATTTGGTCAAAGCGCCGAAAACAGATGCGGCAGTGATGCTTGTGACCGTTATAATCGTCGTTCTGACAAGCGACCTTTCCAAAGGGGTCATAGCCGGCGTCATTTTGAGCGCAATCTTTTTCGTAGCGAAAATCTCGAAAATCAAAGTGTCCGAAATGAAAACGAAAGAGGGTTTCGGTTTCAAAGTGAAGGGTCAATTGTTCTTCGCTTCAGTAGAAGACTTTGTGGACGCTTTCGACTACGAGGTGAAAGATATGAAAATAACGATCGACTTTACCGAGGCTCATGTATGGGATGATTCGGCGGTCGGCGCAATCGATAAAGTCATCCTGAAATATAAAGATAACGGAAATCACGTCGTCATTCATGGTCTGAATGAATCGAGCAAAAAAATGGTTGAAAAATTAGCAGTAAATGACTTATGATAACGTCAATGAATGAACTTAGTTGTCTATGACAAGGAGCGGAAAAATGTACAAAAATATTCTATTGGCAGTAGACGGTTCTGAACATTCTCTTCGCGCAACGGATGAGGCGATCAAAATTGCTAGTTTAGCAGATGGTTGCCACATCGATGTCATTTTGGTCGCTGAATTTTCCAAAGCAAAAAGAGATGTGATCCACGCATCGGGAAAAGAGGAGCTCGAGTTATCGAGACGCAAGAAAATAGCCCCTGCGACAGATCGGTTGGAAAAAAACAACATCTCTTTTAACGTGCAAATTTTGCACGGAGAGCCGGGCCCGACCATTGTAGAGTATGCCAATAATGGAGACTTTGACTTGCTCATCATCGGGAGCCGCGGCCTCAATGTGTTTCAAGAAATGGTCCTCGGAAGCGTAAGCCATAAGGTTGTAAAAAGAGCCGATTGTCCGGTGATGGTCGTTAAATAATTCATCCTTTCCGTCCACTATGATGCAGATGCATGTAGTGGGCTTTTTTCTTACAATTTTTAGAACAATCTTCCTGAAGTATAGTGATATGCAAACGTTTATGAGATAATAGAATTGAAAGGGAATAAAAGGAAAGGAATGAGCGTATATGGGTTTTCATCACAATGGCCTGCATCATATGATGGGGTATAATAGCTATGGAATATTTTGGTTCATTCTGACAGCCGTCCTTCTCTTGATTATTTTATTTTTAGTGTATAAATTAACCCAAAAAACGAAACAAGCCGATATTCATGCAGTGAATGAAAGCGACGCACTTGCCATATTGAAAGAGCGCTATGCTAGAGGCGAGTTGACCGATGAAGAATTTGAGCGAAAAAAGGAAATATTGGGTAATTAGTGTTAAAAGGCTGATCTTCACTAAATAGTAGTGAATCGATCAGCCTTTTCAATATATAGTAACTTTTCCCTTGCAGGGTGAATTTATAGTCATAAAGGATAGATATAATCATTTGCGCTATAGGATGATCTAATCATTTTCCCTTTTTGCTATGTGAACGCAACTTGTCTTCGCGTATAATACGTTTAGTTATCTGAACATGCAAAGGGGATTTTATCATTGAACAAACGAATCATGATGCTTTTCGTATTGTCTATTTTTTTATTGGGAGGATGCGTTTCGACATTAGATAGCATGTTATCGGATTCCTCACCGAAAGATGTGCTTAGAAAAGTGGAAGAAGCGCATAATGAGATTCAATCCGTTGAAGTTTCGTTTACGGAAAATATGCAAGAATATACGGATACGGGACATATCATCATCGATGTCGCCAACAACGAGTCGTTTATAACGTTAGAAGAAGATGATTTGTCGATTTATATCAATGAAGATGACTTGCTCGTAGAATATGTTGATGGCGAGGTTGAATCTTGGGCAGATACTGGCATATTGGCAGACCTTGAAAACCGAGTCGAATTTGAAAAAAATCCGATTGCTCACTATAAAGAGCTCGATGAAAACATATTTGATAAATTCGAACTTTCTAAAGAAGATGATCGCTACATCCTTCAGTTTGAAGGGAATGAAGCTGACAGCGAATCGCTCTCAAAGGCACTCACTTATTATGAAGCCGGGCTGGAAGATTTCGATGAGTCAGTTGATTTCCTTGATATGGAAATCATCTCTTTCAGTTTGACATTGACGGTTGATAGTTCTACGTATCTATTGGAAAAAATCGAACAGGATTTAACATACAAATTTGAAGAAGATTCGGACGAAACGGTCGCTGAAATAACGCATCAATACAGCAATTACAATGATGCTGGAGAAATAACGCCATTGGAAGCGACAGTCGAGGACGGGGAAGGACTCAACAAATCATCAAATGGCGGAGCCTCGAGCGGCGATTTGAGCGATGAAGAGAAAGAATTGTATGAGGAAGAAGCGGCAGCCTATTTGGATGCGCTCATTCAAGCGACAGTGTTCCAGAATGCGGAAGGGTTCGTCGAAAAAGCGCCGGATTCGATGACAAAAGAAGATAAAGAGGCAGAAGCCGAGATTCAAAGAGATTTTTTCAAAGAGATGTATTCGCAAAATACAAAAACAAATATGGAAGGCTTAGGAGTTAGCGATGAAGAAATTTCCGATTTGACAGACGCATTTCTAGAGGCGCTTTCGATTACAAAATACGAAATCGTCGGTGCGGAAGCCATTTCTTCGGAAGACATTGTCGTAACAGTGTCTATTGAAGGATTGGATGATGCAAAAATATACGAAGAAACAGATGAACAACTGTATGACGAGTTCATGGAAAATGAAATGACAGAAGATGAGCTTGTCTCCAAGAACATGGAGCTGCTGACAGAAAATTATAAAAAGGAAGATGCAGTACTGAACCCAGTCGAGGTCGAAGTCGATGTGACGAGAGAAGGGGAAGGGTCTTATTTAGTGATGTTGCAAGATCAATACCTCGTCGGCGGATTCGTCCAATAATAAATCAATCATGCAAGTGGAAATTGCGTCTCACCTGTTTTTTTCGACAAATCCCATGAAGTTATATCGAAAAAACATTATTTTTGCAGAATGTTGCTATAGCCGGGGAAATATTCGCAGATAATCCTTAAATATTTATATAAAAACAGCCAGTCATCCACTACCATTATCATTGCTGTATACAATGTATGAAGGAAGGTAGCGATAATATTTTTTAAAAACGCACTTCTAGTATGCTTGAAGCAAAACGATTTAAAAGAAGATTGTCCACTCATTTATCCCACCATGCTACGGCACTGTACAATGTTTTTTGATGAGGCGAAATGTTTTCAAAAGACATATCTGAGGCTACAGCGATGTAATGGTTCAGGAGATCCATTAGTGAAAGAGTTGACTGAGCTTACCTATCAAATTAAGGTGTAAGAACTCTGGGTAGAGACAAAGTAAAGCAAGTGTATTATTTTACGATTTAATATTTGAAAAAACTCCTAGCAGCTGAAAGAGCGACTATATAAAAATTGTTTGTGAAAACCAATTAGAAGTGTGAGAGGGTAAAGCGAACATCTCCAATGATGTTCGCTTTATGCTTTTGAAGGAGTAGACATCTTTAAATTCAGTGGTTATTTCTAAACGATGAATATCCAGAAATTCAAATATTTGTATATCGAACAAACGAACCCTTCCATTTTTAGGATATTATGGTTAAATAAATAGTGGTAGGACTAAAGGTTAACATGAATATCTGAAAAACAATTAAAAAATGAAAAAAGCCATCCATGATAATGAATGGCGGAGACCGTTCGAGCGGTCAACATTTACGCTTTAAGCTTCAGTGTAATTTTAGATAGTAGTAAAATTCGGTTATCATATCACATCAAGGTTAGAAAGTAATAGTTGCTCAGGCAACCCTCACCAAAAACGTGAGGGCTTTTCCTTTTATAAATACTTCCTCGCCTTTTTTGTATTTGCAAAATGCACTTTTGCTATTTTTTCTAAAGCTGCTTCGCCCTTCGAACGGATTATCTCCGCTGCAATTTTATCTACCTTTTGAGAAGCGCCTTTCATTAAATCCATGCCGGCCATCATCGACAGTCGGTCCATTTCTTTGACGAAGCTGGCGCGGGCGATGACCGATCCTGCTGCGACTGCAATCGAATGATGTTCCGCTTTTGTCATGAAGTACGTCTTATCTGCTAAAGACATGCCTTCACTCGCAATATGTTTTTTGTAGACGGACGGGACGCAGAACTGATCGACTAAGATGCCTTCATAAGGGGCGTCTCCAATTTTTTCCAGCAATCGTCCGATGACTGCCTGGTGCAGCATCGCCTTCATTTTTCCTTGCGACCAGCCTTTTCTTTGCAAATCATTGTATTTTTCATTATTTAGCACCATTAAGGAATATGGAATATGGAGTTCGACGAGTTGTCGCGACAATTTATTGATTGTTTTGTCCGTAATTGCTTTTGAATCTTGAATCCCCATGTCTTTCAATAGATCAATCTGCTCTCTCTTGACGTATACCGCACACGTCGTAATTGGTCCGAAATAATCTCCTGTTCCTGATTCGTCCGAGCCGATATGGCTGCTGTTGAATAAAGATGCCGGCGGATCGTATGGAGAATGCGGTTTTGCTCGGCTTGCCTTTTTTGCATCCGGCTTAAATGGCAATTTGTTGCTGCTCCATTTATTCATTTCCGCTTCGGGGTTCGCTCCTTGAAATAGCACTTTGCCTGATTTATAGGCCGTAATGACAGCATCGTTTGTTCGTGCTCTAAAAATGGCGCCTTGGGGCGGATTTTCCAATGTTTTTTCATAAGCTTGCTTCATTTTCATAATTTCTCGCTCTGGAAAAACTTCCGTGATTTGTCCCATTTATTCCACTCCGTTCACTAACGCGTCTAAAAGTATATACCGTTTCCTAAAACTCATTTTCATGTTAAAATTAATTGTACACTTTTTAGTCTTAAACGGTAAAGGATTTGGCAAGCAGTTTGCTTTTTAGGAGGAACTTTTTGTGACTCAAAAAAATGAACGGAAAAAAATCGATGTGAAAATAAATAGAAGGAAGTACACGATTGTCGGGACGGAATCGAAAGAGCATATGGAGTTGGTCGCAAAATTGGTAAATGATAAAATGAACGAAATCTATGAAGCGAATAAACATTTGGACACTACAAAACTTGCAGTCTTGACAGCAATCAACACAATGAGTGACTATTTGAAATTAAAAGCAGATTACGATGATTTAGTGACTTTGATAGAAGAGGAAGAATAAATGATATCATTAATTATTTTGTTTGTGCTTATTTTTGGATTTTTCATGGGGTTGAAACGAGGATTTGTCTTGCAGTTGATGCATTTAGTCGGTTTTATCATTTCGTTTGTCGTGGCAAGCCTTTATTTCCGCAAACTTGCCAGCCATTTGGCATTATGGATTCCGTATCCGGAGCTAAGTTCGGATAATGTGTGGGCCGTATTTTTGAACAGCATGCCGCTAGAAAATGCATTTTACAATGCTATCGCTTTTGCAATCATTTTTTTTGCTACGAAAATTATTTTGCAAATCATCGCATCGATGCTTGATTTTGTCGCCAATATTCCAGTGTTAAGATCGATAAATAAAATATTGGGTGCGGCGCTAGGCTTTGTGGAAGTGTATATTATCACGTTTATCATTCTGTTCATTTGTGCGCTTTTGCCTGTGGAAGCTCTTCAAGTGAAATTGAAAAGTTCCTTTCTTGCCACATTGATTGTCGAACATACGCCGATACTGTCTGCGGCAATGAAAAACATGTGGTTTTCGGAAGTGTTGAGCAGTTTTATATGATGGATAAGGGAGACTGATTGCGTGAGGGATCAGTCTTTTTGCGTGGATAAGGGGGAATATGGACGATGGAATTGAATAAAAAAGATCTCGTTGGCTTGCTTGAAAAAGTCGCGATTTATTTGGAACTGAAAGGAGAAAATCCATTTCGCATCGCTGCTTATCGCCGTGCGGCTCAAGGATTGGAACGGGATGTCCGTTCATTGAAAGAAATTGAGGATTTCACTTCCATTCCAGGTATCGGGAAAGGCACGAATGATTTGATACAAGAATTTTTAGAGACAGGCTCATCAGAAATGTTAAAACAGCTGGAAGAAGAAATTCCGGCAGGGCTTATTCCGCTCTTGAAATTGCCTGGCCTGGGCGGAAAGCGTTTGGCCGTCCTGTATAAAGAGCTGGACATCGTCGATGCGGACACGCTTCGGGCTGCTTGCATCGAAGGGAAAGTCGAAAAAGTGAAAGGCTTCGGCAAAAAAACGGCAGAAAATATTTTGAACGCATTGAGCAATCAATCAGAACGGCCGGAAAGGCTTCCGATTGCTTATATGCTAGGGCTTGCCGGCGTGATTGAAACTTATCTCGCTGCGATTGCGGAAATCGACCGCTATCATATCGCCGGTTCAGTAAGGCGTTTGAAGGAAACTGCGAAAGACCTTGATTTCATCATCGCGACAAAAGAAAATGACAAGGTGCGCAAACTGCTAGTCGAGATGGATGTCGTAAAAGATATTATCGCTAGCGGCGATACGAAAGTTTCTGTAACGCTAAATGACGAATACGAAGTGGATGTCGATTTTCGCCTTGTCGACGAAAAAGAGTTTTACACGACGCTGCATCATTTCACCGGGTCGAAAGAGCATAATGTGAGAATGCGGCAACTGGCGAAAAAGCGCGGCGAAAAAATAAATGAATACGGCGTGGAAGTGGAAGAGACGGGAAATCTATTGCATTTTGATTCAGAGGAAGCCTTTTTCAATCATTTCGGCGTCGATTATATTCCGCCCGAAATGCGGGAAGATAAAGGAGAAATTGAAGCGTTTAAAGATAAGGTCGAGCTTCTCCGAGGCAATCAAATCCGTGGAGACTTGCACATGCATACGACGTGGAGCGATGGCGCGGAATCGCTTGAAGAGATGGTGAACCATGCCCGGATGGCGGGTTATGAATACATTGCAATCACGGATCACTCCAAATTTTTGCGGGTCGCTAACGGGTTGACGGAGTCTAGGTTGCGTAAGCAGCGCGAAGAAATCGAGCGATTGAACGATAAATACGATGATATCCGTATTTTTGCTGGAGTGGAAATGGATATTTTGCCGAATGGGAAATTGGACTTTTCCGATGATTTCTTGAAGGAAATGGATGTGGTCATTGCGGCAATCCACTCGAGCTTCAATCAGTCGGAAGAAAAGATTATGGACCGTCTTTACACGGCGCTTGAAAACCCATATGTCGACATCATCGCTCATCCGACTGGGAGGATAATCGGACGGCGCTCCGGCTACAAAGTGGATGTTGAAGCCTTGATCCGGCGCGCAAAAGAGACGAATACGGCGCTTGAATTGAATGCGAATCCACAGCGTTTTGATTTAGCGACTAAATGGCTGACAGCCGCCCAAGATGCTGGTGTGACAATCGCCATCAACACAGATGCGCACCGCGGCGGGACGCTTAATCATATGGATTATGGGGTTAAAATGGGAAGAAAAGCATGGCTAAAGCAAGACGCCGTGCTGAACACTTGGAAAATAGATAAATTGATAGCTTATTTGAATCGGAACAAATAACGTTGTCCTTAAGGAGAATGTTTTATGAATGAACGCACATTGAACGTATTGGAATTCGATAAAATAATTGATTTATTGATTGAAGAGACCGCTTCTTCCGTCGGAAAAGCAGCGGCGCGCAATTTAAAGCCGGAAACCGATATTGAAACCGTGCAGCGGTTGCAAGACGAAACGGACGAAGCGCTCCACATTTTGCGGCTTGATGAAAAGGTGCCGCTCGCGCAAGTTTACGATATTTCCGAGAGTTTAAAAAGAAGCCGCATCGGGAGCATATTGGATACGACAGAATGCTTGCATGTGGCGCAAACAATCTATACTGGCCGCAACTTGAAAACATTTATCGAAAAGTTGGAAGAAGAGCTGCCGTT
>Ga0079226_10005036_pt1 | contig 10110 bp, 8 predicted proteins | sample Poulit2014_FD_76345 | JGI IMG/M metagenome (GOLD analysis project Ga0079226, IMG submission 76345) | Agricultural soil microbial communities from Georgia to study Nitrogen management - Poultry litter 2014 | ecosystem: Environmental > Terrestrial > Soil > Agricultural land | place: USA: Georgia... | reverse complement strand
CGTACAGGTCAACCGCCTGCTGGCGGAACTCTTCGGAGTAGTGCTTCCTGGCCATGGTTCATGATCTCGCTTCCCCAGCAGATGCTGGAATCAGCGTGTCCATGAACAAGGGGCAGGCCCCCTACTTCCAGGACAATGCAGCGGGCACGTCGCCGGAGCCGATCCAGCAGATGTTCGCCGCCGGCGACGCAGCCGTGCTCGTCACCGGCAGCTACCACATCGCCGCGATCCGGCAGCTCGGTGCTGAATTCCCGGTGGACTTGTACCCGCCCATCACGGCGGATTCCGACCCGAAGTACACCGGCACCTACACCGCGACGTTCATCCTCGGGATCAACGCCGCCTCCGAGGTGCAGCCCGCGGCCACGGAATTCCTCCGGTTCCTCTCCGACCCCGAGAACGCACAGGCGTATGCCGACGCGACGGTCCAGCACGTGACCGTCACAGGCGTCGAGTACCAGAACCCCGATCTCAAGGCGATCTCCCCGTGGCTCGACAAGGAGGACATGCACCTCGCCGCCCGGTTCCAGTTCGATGACCTGGACATCCGCAACGCGGTGGAGGAGTCCTGCATCAAGGTCGTCGCCGGATCCGAGCCCGAGGCAGCAGCCGAAGAGGCTCAGGCCGTCATCGACCAGCGCCTCTGACCCGAAAACGTCACCGGCCCGGGCGTCACGACGCCCGTGCCCCGTCCCTCGGAGCTCCCATGACCCAGCAGGCCTCTCCGGCCGACGCACACACGCCGCGTCCCGACTCCACAGAGCACGCGGCATCTCGTCCACCGGCGCGTCGCTCCCCCGCACCCGACGGGCCCCGCAGGCGACGGCGCTCCGTCTCTGCCCCGCCGCTGTCGATCTACCTGTTCCCGCTGCCCGCGCTCGCCGTGTTCATGTTCTTCTTCATGGTCCCGACGCTGCAGGCGTTCCAGTACGCCGTGACGGACTGGAACGGGTACAGCTCGGACTTCAACTGGGTAGGGCTGGACAACTTCACCCGCGTGCTGACGGGCGACAGCCTGTTCCGCAACGCACTGTTCAACAATCTGAAGTTCCTGCTCGTGGTGCTGGTCGTGCAGACAGCGATGTCGCTGATCCTGGCGCTCGCCCTGCAGCGCAACAGCCGGCTCCACGTAGCGCTACGCGCCCTGTTCTTCTTCCCCACGATCCTGAGCTCCGTCTCCGTGGCGTTCGTATGGAAGTTCATCTACGGCCCCGGCTTCGGGCTGGGCAACTCGATCCTCGGAAGCCTGTCGTCGATCCCGCAGGCCCTGGGCCTGGATGTGGACCTCACCTCCGCCTTCCTGGGGAACGATGCGATGGCGATCTACTGGGTGGCACTGGCGCAGTGCTGGGCGCACGTGGGCCAGCTGATGGTCATCTATGTCGCCGGGCTGCAGTCCATCCCCGCCGAGCTGTACGAGGCCGCAGACATGGACGGTGCCGGCCGCTGGCAGCGCTTCCGGTACGTCACCTGGCCGCAGCTGGCTGCGCCCACAGGGATCGTGATGGCGTACACCACGGTGCAGTCCTTCAAGGCCTTCGACCTGATCCTGGGGCTTTCCGGGCTGCCGCCCAAGGCGTCGATGGACATCCTGTCCACCCGCATCTACACCAGCTTCGCGAATTCCCAGTACGGCTACGCCGCTGCGGAATCCGTGATCTTCATGCTCCTGATCGCCGTGATCACGTGGCTGCAGCGCCGCGCGATCAGGGCCGTGCACCCGAGCGAGGACTGATCCCATGACTTTCACTCTCGGCAGGCGTGCCCTGCTGCTCGCCTACTCGCTGCTGGTCATCGTGCCGCTGCTGGTCGTGGTCTTCGGCAGTCTGAAGACTCAGCCACAGCTCTTCGCTGACCCCTTCCTTCCTGGCACGGATCCGCAAGTCCACAACTACACGGACGCCGTCATGAACCAGGGCATCGGCCGGGCGATGGTCAACAGCATCTTCGTCACCGGCTTCTCCGTGGTCCTCACCCTGCTGCTCGCCAGCCTCGCGGCCTTCGGGATCGCGCGGATCCCCGGGTGGAAAGGTGGCCTGATCTTCACCTTCCTGATCCTCGGGATGGCCATTCCCGCGCAGGCGAACATGATCCCGCAACGTGTGCTCTTCCAGAACCTGGGGCTGCTGGACAGTCTGCTCGGGCTGGTCCTCATCAACATCACGTTCACGCTGCCGGTGGCGACGTTCATCATGGGCGGCTTCATGAAGACCCTGCCGAGCTCAATGTTCGAAGCCTCCGCGATTGACGGTGCCGGCAACTTCCGTGCCTACCTGCAGATCGCGCTGCCGCTATCCGCGCCGTCGGTCGCTGCGACTGCGATCTTCCTGTTCGTCATCCAATGGAACGACCTGCTGTACCCGTTGCTGTTCATCCAGTCGCCGGAGAAGCGGACCCTGCCCCTGGCGCTGCTCAACTTCCAGGGCCAGTTCCTGACCAACTACCCGATGCTGTTCACAGGCGTGGTCATCGCTTCTCTGCCGATCGTGGTCGCCTACGTGCTCCTGCAGCGCTACTTCGTCGCCGGTATGACCGCGGGTGCCACGAAGGGCTGAGCCGCATCGCGGTCTCCACGCAACAGCCAGCCGCCGCGTTGCGGGCCCACCAGCTCTCACCTCACCGCTTCTCGCTTCTTCCTCCGGAGGTACTCACCGTGTCCACCCAGTCCACCGGTCCGTTGCTGGCCCGACGTGTCACCGGAGCCCGGGCCGATGCCACAGGCGTCGATCTCGAACTGGCCGCCTACCCCGGAGTGCACCTGGACGGTGCTCCCGGCTGGCTCACCGGCGAGGATCCGAGGGCTCTCGGCGTCGAGCTGACCATGCCGAACCTGCCGCAAGACCTTCAGCTGCCTGACGACACCCCACAGACTCACCGGTTGCGCGTGGACGCCCTCGCTCCGGACCTGGTGCGAGTGCGCTCCGGCTCCCCGGACCACGCAGTGTTCTCCGACGACGGAACGGCTCTGGGTATCGTCACCGATCCCACTGCCGGCGGCGCGAGAGCCGAAGTGCGGGTGGAGCAGGACGAAACGCGGGTGGTGCTGCGTGCCGGGACGACGGAGGTCCGGATCGACCGATATCCCGCGGCGGTGACGGTCACGCAGGACGGACGGACCATCCTGACCAGCTCACAGCGACTGCGCCAGGTCGCTGGGCTGCCCACCGCTCCTCCGTTCCTGCGGGAGGGCGGGCGCCACACGATCAGCTTCGAGCTCAGCACGGATGAGGACATCACCGGCTTCGGTGAGCAGTTCGGCCGTCTGGTCAAGAACGGACAGAGATTCGACCTGCGCGTCGAGGACGCCCTGGGGACCGGGACAGGCCTGACGTACAAGCCCGTACCGGTGTGGCACTCCAGCGCCGGATATCTCGGCTTCCTCAACACGGGGGCGCACGTGACCTGCGATGTGGGACACACGATGCCGAGCGTGCTCTCGCTGACGAACGACGACGACGCGATCGATCTCTACCTGGTGCTCGGCCGCGATGTACCCAGCCGTCTGGAGCGCTACACCCTGCTGACCGGGCGCGGCCCGCTGCCGCCCTTGTGGTCCTTCGGCTACTGGATGGGACGTTGCCGCTATCATTCCGTTTTCGAGATGCTCGAGGTCGCAGAACGCATGCGCAGCGAGCAGGTCCCCTGCGACGTACTGCATCTGGATCCCGACTGGCTGGTCACCGACCGTCTGAACACAGACTTCCTCTGGAACACGGACCGATTCGGAGACCGAGCCGAGTTCCTGGCCGCTCTGCGCGAGCACTCCTTGCGACTGTCCGTGTGGGAGGTGCCGTACATCGATCCGGCCTCGCCACGGTATGCGGAGGCGGCGGAGAAGGGCTTCCTGGTGCGCACCACTGCGGGGGAGATCGCTCACCTGCGCGGCACTCCGACGCCGGACGGCCGCCACCGTGCCATCGTGGACCTCACCGATCCGGCGGCTCGGGCGTGGTGGCAGGAGTTGCATCGTCCTTTCCTCGACGACGGCGTCGCGGTGTTCAAGACGGACTTCGGAGAGGGACTGCCTGATGATGCCGCGCTGGCCGACGGAACCCCTCCGGCGCACGCACACAACCTCTTCCCTCTGCGCTACAACGCCGCAGTCTCCGACGGCATCGGTGAACACACCGGCCGCAATCCGCTCGTCTGGGGCCGCTCCGGCTGGGCCGGCTCGCACCGCTACCCCGGCCAGTGGGGCGGGGACGCCGAATCCACGGTGGCCGGCATGCAGGCGACGGTGCGCGGCGGGCTGTCGTATGCGGTCAGCGCTCCCGGTTTCTGGAGCCACGACATCGGCGGCTTCTTCGGCCCGGAGCTGACCGGACCGCTGTATGTGCGCTGGACCCAATTCGGAGCGCTGTCTCCGCTGATGCGCGCTCATGGCCTGCGTCCCAGGGAGCCGTGGGCTTTCGGCGCCGAGGTGCTCGACAGCGCACGCGCCTGGGTGCGTCGCCGCTACGCGCTCATGCCGTATCTGTGGCAGGTCGCTGCCGAGTCTGCGGCGCACGGGTGGCCGATGATGCGACCGCTGGACTTCCACGCCCCCACCGACCGGGTGGGGCGGGGCGTGGACGACTCGTATCTGCTGGGACGCGACCTCTACGTAGTGCCGATCTTCAGCGACAGCCCCGAACCGGTCGAGCGAGAGTTCTGGGTTCCCGAGGGCCGTTGGACCGATCTGTACAGCGGCGAGACATATGAGGGCGGTCGACATGCGCGACGCCGCTTCGCGCTCGATGAGATGCCTGTTCTGGCGCGTGAGGGAGCAGTGATCCCAACCGTGGAGGTCTCCGCCGAGGTGAGCTCGAGCGATGACCTGCTCGAAGCGCCCTGGACCTTCCGGACCATCGGCGTCGTCGACGAGCCACGAACCTTCCTCGGCTTCGACGGACAGGGCGTCCCGTGGAGGCCCGGCAGCTGACCGGTCCGTGTCGCAGGGCCGACCGGTACCCCACAGACCGCGCCTTCCCGTCCTGTCCAGATCCCCCCTACCGAAATACGATCCGCGACCTCCAGGAGGCCTTCGATGACCAGTCATGACCCCCACCGCACCGCCTATCACCTGGTCGGCGGCGAACACCTCGACGTCGGCGACTTCGCGGACGTCACCGACCCCGCCACCGGGAAGAGCGTCGGCTGCGTCGCCCGCGTCGACGGGGGCGAGGCAACGCAGCTGGCTCGCCGTGCCGCAGACCGCGCCGCCGAGGCTCAGCGTGACTGGGCGAGTGCGTCTCCGCGTTCCCGCGCGAAGATCCTGCACGACGCCGTGGACCTGCTGAAGGACAGGGCTGACGAGATCGCTCTGACCCTCGCCCTCGAGGCCGGGAAGCGGCTGCCTGAGGCGGCCGGCGAGGTGGCAGGTTCCGCCGAATACCTGACGTGGTTCGCCGAGGAGGTCCGACGACCCCGCGGTGAGCACTACACCTCCGAGGACCCCGCGCGCCGCCAGCTGAGCATGCACCGTCCGCTCGGCGTGGTCGCGACCTTGACGCCGTGGAACTTCCCCGTGTCCATCCAGGCACGGAAGGTCGCCCCGGCTCTCGCTGCGGGGCACACCGTCGTCGCCCGCGTCTCCGAGAAGGCCCCGTTGGCGGTGACCCGCTGGCTGTCCACACTGCACGAGGCCGGTCTGCCCGAGGGAGTGCTCAACATCGTGCACGGCTCCGCGAGCGCCATCACTCGGACCTGGGCGGATCATCCCGCGGTCCGTGGGATCTCCTTCACCGGGTCCACCGGGGTCGGCGCACAGATCCTCGGTCAGGCCGCCGGTCGGATCGTCCGCCCGATGATGGAGCTGGGTGGCGACGCCGCGTTCATCGTGGCCGAGGACGCCGACATGGAAGTCGCCCTCACGCAAGCCGAACTCGGCAAGCTGCGCAACACCGGACAGTCGTGCGTCGGTATCAACCGCTTCCTGGTGCACCGCTCACGCGTCGAGGAGTTCTCCCGCCGCCTCGCCGAGAGGTTCGACGAGCTGACGATCGGGCCCGGCACCGCCGACCCCCTGCCGGACCTGGGCCCGGTGATCGACTCCACCCGCGTCCGGGAGGTCACCGCTCTTGTCGAGGAGGCCCTGCAGCGCGGCGCTCGCCGTCTCACTGCGGAGCGGGAACTGCCCGCGGACGGCACATGGCTGGCACCGACTCTCCTGGCCGACGTCCCCCTCGATGCGAAGATCGCCCAGGAGGAGGTGTTCGGTCCGGCCGCCGCGATCTTCACGGTGGATTCGGACGATGAGGCGATCGAGATCGCGAACTCCACGGAGATGGGGCTGGCCGCGTACGTCGTCACGCAGGACGCTGGACGTGCCTTCCACTATGCCGAGCACCTGGAGACGGGGATCGTGGGCATCAACGATGCCCTGCCCACAGTCGCCTTCACCCCCATGGGTGGGACGAAGCAGTCCGGACTCGGCCGTGAAGGAGGCACCGATGGGCTGCGCGAATTCCAGGAGACCACGTATGTGGCCTGGCGTCCGTGAGCGATCTGGGGCTCCTCACCCTGCTGGGGCTCACAGGAGCGACCTTCGCCGGTGCTGTCGCCCAGCGTTCCACCGGCATGGGCTTCGCGCTGCTCGCGTCCCCGTTCCTGACGCTGGTGCTGGGCCCCTTCGAGGGGATCCTCGTCACCAACGTCGCCGGAACGATCGCGGCCGCGTTGAACCTCTCCCAGGTGTGGCGCGACGTGGAATGGAAGCGTGCTCTGGTACTGGTGCCGACCGGAGTGCTGGGAGTGGTGCCTGGCGCGCTCGTCGTGCTCATCGCTCCATCCGCCCCTTTGATGATCGGCGTCAGCTCTGTCGTGATCGTGGGGCTCGCCTCGACCCTGCTGCTGCGCGGCCGCAGCTTGCCGAACTCTCGCGCGCTGGCCACCACCGGCGGCCTCGCCTCGGGTTTCATGAACGTCACTGCGGGGGTGGGCGGGCCGGGTGTGGTGGTCTACGCGCGGACCACCGCCTGGCCCCATCGGCACTTCGCGGCCACCGCGCAGCTGCACTTCCTCGCCCTGGGTATCGCTTCTCTGGCCGCCAAGCGGGCCCTGCCTTCACTGCCCGCGATCGGGTGGGCTGCGCTGGCTGCCGCTCTGGTAGCAGGACTCCTGATGGGCAACCGACTCGCTCTGCGGATCGAAGCCGCACTCGCGATGAGGATAGTCATGATCGTCGCGGTAGCAGGGGCAGCTGTCGCGCTCGCCCGAGGCGTCGCGGATCTGCTGTGAGCACAGCGGACCCCTGACCGCCCATCCGAACCGGAGAGCGTCCCTGGCCCGCCTCCCCGACTCCCCTCTTCTCCATCTGACACTTCACACGACCCTCACCACCAGAAAGGACGGCAGACCGATGACGCAGTGGATCGGATCGCCCGCACACAACCGTTGGCTCGAGACCGAGCTGGACCGCATCCTCGAGTTCGGCCGCGGCGCGAAGGTGCCGGGAGGCTTCGGATGGCTCGGCGCCGACGGCGAGCTCATCGAGGACAACGGCACTCATCTCTGGATCACTGCTCGGAACATCCACACCTACTCGATCGCCGCGCTCGCCGGCCGCCCCGGCGCCCGAACGCTCGCCCGCCACGGCATCCAGACTCTGCTGGAGGGCATCGCACGTGACCGCGTCCATGGCGGATGGCACGCGGTCGTCTCCAACGACGGGACGGAGGTGATCGCGCGACACAAGGAGGCCTATGCACACGCCTTCGTGGCTCTGGGCGCCGCGAGCGCGATAGCTGCGGATATCGACGGCTCGAACGAGCTCCTGGACCTGATCATCGACGTGATCGATACGCATTTCTGGTCCGACGATGAGGGCATGTGCCGCGACAACTGGGATGAGAGTTTCACCCACTGCGAGGACTATCGCGGCGGGAACATGAACATGCACAGCGTCGAGGCATTCCTGGTGCTCCACGACGTCACGGGAGACGATGTGTGGCTGGACCGCGCGATGTCGATCTCCGAGCGCATCATCCACGACGTCGCCCGGAGCAAGGGGTACCGGGTCAACGAGCACTTCGATAGCGACTGGACCCCGCTGCCCGACTACAACAAGGACGAACCCGGCGACCGCTTCCGCGCCTACGGAGGCACTCCCGGCCACTGGGTGGAGTGGTCGCGACTGCTGCTCCAGATGCGAGCGACTCTCCACGCCGAAGGTAAGCCCGCGCCTGACTGGCTGGTCGAGGACGCGGTGGGGCTGTTCGACTCCGCCATCGCCGATGCCTGGTCCGTCGACGGGGCTCCGGGTTTCGTGTACTCCGTGGATTGGACCGGCGCCCCGGTGATCCGCTCCCGCGTGCGCTGGGTGGTGGTCGAGGCGATCGGGGGCGCCTATGCCCTGTTCCGGGCGACGGGTGACGAGAAGTACGCCCGCTGGTACGAGGAGTTCTGGGACTTCTGCCGCGACTACCTCATCGACTACGAGAACGGTTCCTGGTGGCAGGAGCTGGACGAGAACAACGAGGTCACGAGCCTGGTGTGGTCCGGCAAGCAGGACATCTACCACCTCCTGCATTGCCTGCTGGTCCCGCGGCTGCCCCTGACGCCGGGAATGGCACCGGCGTTGAAGCTCGGCCTGCTCGATTCGGAAGGCGCTGCGTGAGCGGTCAGCGTCGCGCGTAGGTCTCCGCGTAGCTCGGAGCGGTAGGCCGAGCGATACCCGCTGAGGACCAGGCGCGCTTGGCGGCGCGCTTGAGCGCCTCGTTGCATTCCGCCGAGCACATCCAGCGCTCGAGGAACAGCCAGTAGACGTCGTCGCCGATCTCTCCTCCGCATCTGAGGCACAGCGCATCCGCCGTGGGGCGACCGTCAGGATGGCGGAGCGCGGCACGGAGCCACGAGCTGTACTGAAGGTCGTCAGCGAGCGCACGGGCCTGGTCCACGACGTATCCGGGCAGCCAGCCGGACCGGGTTGCGGCACGCTGCGCTCGGGTCGCAGCCTCCAGCTCTTCTCGCCCGACGGCGAGCCGCTCGTGCAGATCGTCCTCTGTCCAGATCTCGATCCCCTGTCCTGCCTCGGCCAGGTCCATCGCCTTCTGCAGCTTGCGGCTCAGCGTGGCACCGGGACGGAAAGTACGTGGGTCCAGGTCACCGCTGACGAGAATCGTGGTCCTCTTGGTCACGGACGTCTGACAGGTACCACCGAAGTACTCGACCAACGAGTGCGCTTCGTCCCGCGTGTGGAGCGTCAGCTTCCCCGTGAACACCACGCTGTGGCCCGCCAGGACATCCGTCGCCGTCAGAGAGGAGAAGTCACCCTCGGGACGGGACCCGTCGCCGGACGCTGAAATGCTCGAGCTGGACGACACGGAGGACGCGCGCCCGAGGGGGAGCGACAGGTCGCGGAGGTTGCCAGCACCGGCACGCCCGCTGAGCGCGATCGCGATTCGTGCCGCCTGGATGGCGTCGGCCTGGGCTTCGTGGTGCGTGAGATCGTCGAGATTCAGTGCTCGGGCGACGAACGGCAGGGAGTACGAGCCGAGCGTGAGGAGTCTGCGAGCGATCGGGAGCGTGTCGTACCACGCGGCGGCCGGAGCATCGATATCGAAGACCGCGCAGACCTGTTGGAGCACGGAGCGGTCGAAGGGTGCGTTGTGGGCGAGCAGATCGTCGCCGCCGATGAAGCCCATGACCTCGGGGAAGACCCGGTCCCACGCCGGGGCGTCACGGACCGATTCGGGCGTGATGCCGTGGATCGCGACGTGTCGGGGAGCGAAGTCGTCGAGCCCTTCCGGCGGTGCGATCAACCAGGTCGCCGTGTCGATCACGGCCCCTTCTCGCACCTTGGCGAGACCGACCGCGCATGCGGAGGCACGAGAAGGATTCGCGGTCTCGAAATCGATCGCGGTGAAGTCGAGTGATGGCTGCGGGGACGTCTCCATGAGCAGGACCGTAGCCTGGGCGGGGGACATTCCGGACGCGAACGACACAGGCGGCCGCCCGAGCCGCGATAGAGGCGGACCGCGGGCCCGACCCGCCCGCACCGCCCCGCTCCCACTACGCCTCCCCGCCCGCCGCCCGGTGCGTCCCCTCGTCCAGTCCGCTCATCGAGGGGTCGTAGTCGACCTGGCCGATGTCGTCCATCGAGGTCATCCAGTGGTAGAAGTTGTCGCCCCG
>Ga0079226_10005035_pt1 | contig 10111 bp, 8 predicted proteins | sample Poulit2014_FD_76345 | JGI IMG/M metagenome (GOLD analysis project Ga0079226, IMG submission 76345) | Agricultural soil microbial communities from Georgia to study Nitrogen management - Poultry litter 2014 | ecosystem: Environmental > Terrestrial > Soil > Agricultural land | place: USA: Georgia... | reverse complement strand
GCGGGAATACAATGAAGTAGAGAAATGGCTGAAGGAATGAATTACCAGAAGGGTAAATTTGATAAATAATTTTACTCGTAAATGTAAAATCTATATTGGGAAGGGAGTTTTTAACCTATGTTTCATTATACAAGAGAAACGAAAAAATCAATGGATGAAGCAATTCAATCACTTGAGGGAAGTTTAAAGGAAGAAAAATTCGGGTTACTTTGGCAATTTGATATAAAAGAAACATTACTGAAAAAAGGCTTTGATTTTAAACAACCCTATAAAGTTCTGGAAGTTTGCAATCCAAAAGAAGCGAATAACGTATTAACTGAAAATCAACTCGTAGGCTATTTCCTGCCATGTAAAATTGTTGTATACCAGGATATAGAAACTAAAAAGACCAAAATTGGTATGCCAAAGCCAACAGTTTTAATCGAAGTGGTAAATGACGAATTATTAAAGAGCTTTGCAGCTGATATAGAAAATAGACTGATTGCATGTATTGATAATAGTATTTAACATTTCTGGGAGTCGTCGGGGGAATAAACAGATGAATACTTTTTTACCACGTGCTTTGCCTATTTTTTTATCATAGATAATACCCCAGCGGGTATGATTGAGCAGGGGAGCGCAATTTATCACTAAAACTATAAAAATATTGGAGGTATTTCTTTTGTCTTTAACAGCAATGGAATCAAAAAACCTAGCAAGGAAGATTTTTAATAAAGAAGAGTTGTTTATATTGGATGTACGTAATGAACAAGAATTCGTCGATTGGAAAATTGAGGGGGAAAACATTAAACATCTAAACATACCGTATTTTGAACTGTTAGACGGAGTCGAGGAAATTAGGGATGAAATTCCTGATAAAAAGATTTTAGTTGTTTGTGCGAAAGAAGGATCATCTGTTATGGTATCGGAAATGCTTTCAGATGCTGGATTTGAAGTGTTTTACCTTAAAGGTGGAATGAAAGCATGGAGTGAACATATGGAGCCTGTGAAAGTGGGCGATTTGAATAATGGTGGTGAATTATATCAATTTGTTCGTCTTGGTAAAGGTTGTTTGTCTTATATGGTTATTTCCAACGGAGAGGCAGCTATGATTGATGCAACACGGATGACGGATATTTTCACAGAATTTGCAAATGAAAAAGGTGTAATCATCAAGCATGTACTCGATACACATTTGCACGCTGACCATATTTCTGGTGGAAGAGCCATTGCTGAAAAAGCTGGAGCAACTTACTGGTTACCGCCAAAAGATGCGGAAGAAGTGATATTTGAATATAAAGCTTTAGAAGACGGGGAGGATATTGTCATCGGAAATACCACAATTAATATCCACGCCTTGTATTCTCCAGGCCATACAATTGGTTCAACATCTTTTATAGTGGATGAAACATATTTAATGACTGGTGACATCCTTTTCATTGACTCAATCGGAAGACCAGATCTTGCTGGACTGGCACAGGATTGGGTAAGTGACCTAAGAAAGACGCTCTATAATCGTTATCGTGAGCTTTCAGAAGAACTGATTGTGTTACCTGCTCATTTTATGATAATGGAAGAATTGAATGGGGATGGAAGTGTTGCTAAAAAACTCGGAACACTTTTCACTGAAAATCATGGTTTGAATATTGAGAGTAACGAAGAATTTCGTAAATTAGTTACGGAAAATATGCCGCCACAACCTAATTCCTATCAGGAAATACGTGAAACAAATATGGGGAAAATTACTCCAGAAGAAGAAAAACAAAGAGAAATGGAAATTGGACCAAACCGTTGTGCGGTTAGATAAAAACTAATCCAAAAAGGGCGAAATCTGAATACAGATTGCGCCCTTTCTTTGTAGAGCATATTATGGAACAAGTAGGTAGTAATCAATTAGAATATCATATTATGATAAAGGGTTTGATTATGGAAGAAATAATTTTTTTATACATTGAATTTAACTCCACCTCCTTTCTTTCCTTTCCTGCTGAAAAGGTGTCATGGTTGCGGAGCTCTCAATTCCAAATACAAGATTCTTTTATTAGTGTAAAAAGAGGAGTCAAAATGTACCTTAGATACACAAAGGTGTCATTAAACAGTAAAACACCATAGATGTAAGAACTTTCAAATAGGTAAAATTATGAAGACGAATATGTTTCTTTAAAGTTACATAAATCAAGTACACACCCCTCCTACAGTACATAGGATAAATTGATAAACTGTGAAGGGATTGAGAAAAATGTATTATAATCCTTATGTGTTTCCATATCAATATCAGTATCCTTATTATGTTAATGTACCTATGTATAACGATGGAAGACAGTCCTATTACTCGACTTCTCCTAATGAGAAAAAACAGATAAACAGCTTTGATTCTTTTCGCTCTTCCCACGGTAATGGAACTAATATGTTAACAGATTATGGACCAAGATCATTTGTGGTTAATATCAATGAAGCATCAAAGCAAAACAATACATTCCGTACTGCTTTATGGACAGGAAAACATTTGCAAGTTACGTTAATGAGTCTTAATGTTGGCGAAGATATTGGGCTGGAAATGCACTCAGAGGTGGATCAATTCTTACGTCTTGAACAAGGTCAGGGAATTGTACGAATGGGGAATAGTCCAGATAATTTGAATTTCGAGAGAAGGGTGTTTGATGACTCTGCTATTGTGATACCGGCTGGAACTTGGCACAATTTATCCAATACAGGTAATATTCCACTGAAACTTTATTCAATATATGCTCCTCCTAATCATCCATTTGGTACTGTTCATGTTACCAAAGAAGATGCTATAGTTGCAGAAGAAGGTTATAGTCGTCATGGTGATAGAAATACCGATGTTTTTGACAGAACCCCAGAATGAATAAGTTGCTGTACTTTGGCTAACTTTTTATAAAAGATGGAGGGATTTATAGTGAAATAATAAAGAATGAAATTTAATTTCTTCAATGATCTAGAGCCAAAGCCTTGTTGTTCTAAGTAATTTTAAATAGATGTAACTTAAAATGATAATTTATTTACACATGTTTAAAATGTTTTTCACAGTAAAAACCCAGCTACACTCATATGAGCTGGGTTTATTGATTAATTTCATTCAATTATTTATAGAAACTGATTAAAAGAAGAATATAAATATTGATTTATCAATACACCTGTGAATTCACTAATCAAAAGTACATCCAAATATATATTGACCAATATAAAATTGACAAGTTTCACCACCATTATTAAAGGTTTTTGATCTATTACTTCTTAAGATCAGTCTTAATTGATAGGGAACAATATCTCTAAAATTAATTTTTTTTTGATATAAAACTAAAAAATATCTGAAAACTCATCTGCTAAAGTTTTCTCACTTTTTAATGGAATTACATTTCCTGTTTTATTTCTAGATGTTTCTTGCTTTGCTTCATACCAATTATAAAAATCTGACGGATTGCTAAAGATATTTTCTAGAGCTTTTTTAACAATGGTAGTTTGTTTATGTCCTGTATCTAAATGATTAACAATAGGGACTTCTTTGTTTGAACTATATCTTAGCAATTTAAATAGCACATCTTGAAGATTATCACAACGATTTTCTGATTCAGATAGCTTGCTCTTGTATTCTTGTAATCTTCCTTCGCTTTCTGTAAGTTTTAATTCTAATGCTTTGCTTCGTTCAATATTTTTATAAAATTTACGTTCAATCACAATTAATTCCCTAATCAGTGTTTCTTTATCATCGTAATGTTTATTAACAATACCGGCAAGATTTGGAACATTGTCGTTTGGAAAATCAGAAGTGAACGGTTTAGAAGCAAAGACATTATTGGCTTTATCAATCATTATTCTTCCAAGCCTATTTTTCTTTCTCCAAAAGTCTTCACCAGCTGCAGTGGGGAATCGTCCTTGTTGAACCAACTTCTTGTTGAAATGATACAAATCATTGTATTTTATTTTTCCATTCATTTGATTCTCTGTTTTAAATAAATAAATTAGTTCGTTGACCTCGTTTTCAGTTAACTTTGTTTTACGCCCTACTTTATTGACCATTATTTTGAACCTCCAGTATTTTAAGGTCTGTAATCTCTTTAACACAATCCTTTATCTGATATGAAATAGATTTTAACTTGTTAAGATTTTGAGGATTAATCCTAGAAAATTCGTCGTTGAGCATGATAGAATGTAGATTTTTCATGAAAGTAATCAACTCATAAACATTTCCTTTCCTATTAGCCAACTTTTCTCTTAGAATATCAGATTTTTCAGCCATTTCTTCAGAAGTAGTTCTCCAGTGACTACAAAAAATACACTCCTCCGTTTCACAACGTTGCTGTTCATCTGAACAATATCCGATATCTTTTAAAGGTTTTTTGCAATCAGGTGTGGTAGGAGGTCTAAACGCTTTAAGCAATATGTTATTAGGAATGTGGGGGGATAAATCTAGTGCAACTCCCAAAGTTTCTTCCTCTTTTTTATTCTCAACAGTTATACTTTCAGGATTCGAGTTAGAGGATTGCGCGAACTTAAACTTTTGTAGTAATGAAAATACTTCTGAATCTATCCAGTATTCAGTATGATGAGCATAATTCAACTGCATTGAAATAGTTTTATGGTTTGCTAACCTAGCTATTTCAATAGGTGATACTCCTTGCATCATTAATGAAAATATAGATAGATGTCTAGTATCATTCGGCTGTAGTTGGTTTTCCTGGGATATATTAAATCCGAACTTTTGTTGTACAATTTTTTCGTAAAAACTTTGAATCGATAAGTATAATTGTTCGATGTTAAAGACTTTAATATTTATTTTCTGTGACATTCTTATGGCACGAACAAAAGCTGAACTGGTTTCTAAGATGGAATTATATGAAATTAGTGTATCACTTGGACCAAACTGATCAGTCTCACGAATGTAAGTAGAAATTAACTCAAAGGTAGATTGATCAATTTGGACTTTATCAACTACATTTGGATGTTTCTTTGGATACTTATGTCTTGGTAAATGTAAATAATAATTTTCCTTTTTTTCGTAAAGACAATCTCTTTTTATCGAACAAAACTCGGAAGGTCGTATAGGAATAATGGTTGTTAGTTTCCACCAAATTATAACTGGATAATATAAGAACTTTTCATTAATCCACTCCATAGTTTCGTTACTATTGGACTTAATATCTTGAAAATAAGCATCGAGACACTGCGAAAAGATTAGTATATCTTTTGAAGGAGGTAAGGCACGATAACTCTTTTTTCTGACGATTTTTTTCTTTAAATTAAGAAGTGGTTTGATGTACACTTCTCCAGCTTCAATATCAGCATAGTCCAAGAAATTCAAAACGACAAAAATGGTATGCTGTTTGTCTTTATTCGAAATAGTTTGTGTAGATGTTAACCACTTTACAAATTCGTCAACTTTCCCTTGCTCAAATCCATTGGTATAAGTTAAAAATTTCAGCAGTTTTGAATAATAGTCGGCGACTGTCGTAATATGGTATTTCGAAACCAAGCCGGCGATCCAGCACTTTACAATGATTTGAAAGTTCTTTTGAATGTGAACGGAATCGTATGTTTTCAGTTCTTTAAAATTAAATCTTCTCTTTAAGCCAGTATTAAAATTGTCTTTATAAAAAATCCACTCTTCATCGTCAAAATTACCACTATAATGCAAGGGTTCATTTTTTATAATTTTTATAGCTTCATTAATACTCTCGGTAGTTAAAAATGTGGAATCAGAAAGAGCTCCAATTTCATCATCAATACGTGGAATAGTACTTAACCTTTCATTATTCATCTTTTCACCTCACTATTATTTGTGTTATAAGTTTTATACTTATGTATTTCAGCAATAGAAATTTGTTTCATTTTTTCTTTGAGGGCTTCACTTCCACCATCTATAAATTGATAAATTACCTCTTTGCCGAACTTTTCACCAGCCCTTTTCCATTGATCGACTTCAATGGAGAAAATATTAGCAAGTTTTGTCCTTTCGGTTTCAAATTCTTGTTTTTCTATACTTGTAAGCTGTTGAACTCTATTAGTCAAACTTTCAGCAAGGGACGAGAGAGCATAAAAATTAGGGACTGACATCGGGCAATTTCTGCATGAAATATTATGTTTGTTGCAATTCTCTATTCCTATAAGGCACTGCACATGGGCTTCTTTACTAGGTAACAATTGTGTATCCAGCTTAAACATGTATTCAGTTGCTTCATTAACTCCCATGTTCAAAATCATGTCAGCAACCTTTCTTTTTTCTGCTTGTATAGTATTTAAAAAGCCAGCAGTACTTTCAATATTGTAAATGTCTCCGAATATTTTCTTTAGTTCTACTATCTGTTCAGTTCTTTGTTCACGGTTATTGTTATTACCAAATAGCACCTCAGCAAATAGATCAGGTATATATCCAAAATGTTCTCTGATGAATAATTGATGCGTTAAATCATTTAATTCCTCTTCAGGTATAAAAATATAAATATTAGTGGTTTCAAAGTCAAAGTGTGCACGAAGACGCTGGGCTATTTCTAGTGCTGCTTGTGTGTGTCCTTTTTTTACAAGCAAGTGATATGTAAAGGATAATAAAGTGCGATTCATTTTCCTATTTTCAAATATGAATTCCTCATTAAAGCCCTTGAAAAAACTCGACTTATATCTTGATGTAAACTCGTTTCTTATGGAATTAAAATTTATCAGATACTCATAATTTGGTGTAATGGCAGCCCTACGTAATTCACAAATAACTGCTGCTGTTGCTAAAGCTAGGGTTACATCTTTCGAACAAAAAAATCGGTTAGTAGCATTCGTTTTAGTTGTTCTTAAATCTTTACGCATTACCTGATGAATGATACGACGAGCATCTTCATACTTTAAATCATTTTTCTCTAACCAATCCAAATCAATATTTGGAATAGAAAGTTCGGATAGGTTAATCTTAGGAAATCTAATAACATCCTTATGCCGCCATGCATTGTTAAGATGTATAAGCACATAAAGCCAAGAAGATTCGTAGTTGTAACTCCTTTGTCTCTTTAACTTGTCGGAAGCATTTTGAGTATTAATCTTTAGGTTTATTTGTTTTTTTACATCTTTAATAGCCTTTCTTTTATGCGAAGGTAAATTGGTGGCAAAACTGAACAAGGACTTATAATCTTCGTAATTGTAAATGGTTTTATCTTTAGGGATACTTTCCTTTTGGTGTGGATTTATGATACGTTCTAATTTGAATAATTTCTTTTTATTTTTTTCGATAAGTTTGTTATAAATCACGTTAATGAAGCTATAGAATATTTTTTGATAACTAAACGGTATATTTTCGTTAAATAACGCAAGATTAATATGATTAGCAGTTAATTCGTATATCTCTTTTTCTGCAAGAAAATCAATTAGTATTTCTGTACACTTGACATACTTGAATATGGTGTAATGGATAGTTTCAGAGCTTTCACTAGTATTTCGTAAAACTTGATGTACACGTTTTTTCCATTCTTTGGATGTAAAAGAATCTTTATTGTAAAAGTTAATATTTAAATTTTTAAGCAAGAATTCGTAGGCATCTATATTATCTACATAAGAAATAACAATATCTCTAATTTTATTTTCTTGAACGATTTCATTAACGATTGACTTAGGATAGATGTATTCTACTCTTTTTTGGGGATAAACACCGCGAAAAACAGTGGCCACTCTCTTTCTTGATTCGACAATCTTTGAATGTTGGCTATGAGATTGAAGCCCCAGTAGCTTCTGTACCTGATCTGAGGTGTAGTATTCATCTTTAAGTTTCAGCTGTTTGGCTATTAACTGATCAATAGGCTCTTTTAGATAGTAACGAATGCCACCAAAAAAGGTGTCAGTTAAGTTTTCTTCCTTTCTTAGCACTTTCCACTGAGGTTTAGTTAAATTTAAAATATTTCTTGCTTCGCTAGCAGAATAATATCCTTCTGTGTTATAAACTTTTCCCTTTATAAGTGTTCCAATGCCTTCAGTGTCATCTGGTAGGACATTATGATTATATTCTTGAATTAAAGATTCAACTATTTGTCTTGGATGGAAAACATGATGTTGAGATATGTAAATGTTTTTTACATTATTTTTTTTAAGGATTCTCACAAGAATAATATTTTTCGCATTTAACTTTTCAAGTGCTTCTTCATGGCTAATATAATCTAATAAAAATTGATTAACCGACTCTTTTGTAATGTAAATTTCATTTGCGAATGCAATGGACTGTAAAATTCCAAGATCCAATAACTTATGTATATTTGTTTTATACGTTTCTAATTTAAATTCGCGTTTGAATCTGTATTTATGACTGATTAGTTTTCGGACTGCTTGTCCAATGGTGAAGCATTTTTCAAAGACTTGTTTTTCTTCTTGTACATATTTTTTCAGTGAGTTTAGGACGACTTTGTCGACTCCGTCTAAATCAGTGACAACTTCAATAAGACCATCTCTTTTTAACCTTTTTAATTTATTAGGTGATGATTTGACGTGAGCATACTTAGGATTATTGTAAATTTGATTAAATCTAACGAGATTTTCGGACACTTCTAGACACCCCATTTGACCATTTACTTTTGTATATCGTTTGCTCTATTGAACCAAAGTCTTCCTTCGAAACAGTATGCAATTCATTCTGAAGTTCGCTAATGTTATGAATTGTTGTCTTTGCATCTACGTAATCTAAAACAGAATCAATACTAGTATCACCTCTTGCGATAGCAATCTGTAAAACACTTAATCCCATATCCAATAGAAAACTGGTATAAATTCCTCTACCAATATGTGTTGACCAGTAAGAATCTTTTAAAAATATATAGTCGTCTTCTCTACCAGTCGATTTAGCTAATTTAGTTAAGAATGACTTCTTTACCTTCTTAAATCTTTTTTCATACACACTCCCAGACATAGCCATACCATTTCTATCATAAGACAAAATCATTGGTTTCTTTAAAAAGCCATTTTTTATTTTTATATCTAAATCGTTCATGTGCGATTCATAGAAATCCCACAGTAAATCACTATCTAATATCATTTGTTTAGCTAAATGTGTTTCTAAGTAATTTAACCGTTTGGGGTTTTCTGCACTAGTATCTTTTAGATGAGAAAAGAGAATGGAACGATTATCTCTAATTTGTACAGAAAGTGATTTTCTGAACTTAACATCTAAGTCAGCACGTGTGATATTTACCACTTCACCACGTCTAAGACCTCCGAAGAATTGTAAGCATAGGGCAAAAGCTATTTCTGGAGCCACGCCTCTGGCTTCTTCTAAAAATTCGACAACCAGTTTATTTCGATTTGGCCCGAAGTCTTTGAGTTTCATAAATTTATTGTTATTATGAGTTCTAGATGGATATTTTGTTCCTAAAGATGATGATTGAAAAGGGGAGTAATTCAACCAATTCCCTTTATAATCTTGATAAAAGTTAAAGTCAATATCTTCATTTAGCAAAGATTGTTCTTTTAAAAATAAATAAAATTCCTTTATGTAGTTTTCATATTGAAAGACGGTACTTCTCTTTAATCCTTTATCAGTTAAATAAGTAATGTATCGGCTACCATGGATTAAGTTTAATCCAAATATACCTTCGTAAACTAACTGAATAAAATCTTCATCCTTTACACTAATACGGTCAATTATATAATTTAAGAAACGGCATAAGACGTAAGCGGGGGCTTTTACTGTATTGATACTCACACCTTGGTATTCATATCTACGACGAATAAAGTCTGTAATAGGGTGTGGAATAGTTACCTTGTCGATTTTGTTATATAAACCAATATTAACAACCCTTTTTTTAACGACTTTATTATCGATAAATTCTTCTATCTCATTTTCTTTGACGACAAATTCAAAGCTATTCAGATTTTCCATAAAATCTACGTCCTTTTTGATTTATTAGATCACTTATCTATATTAACCCAAATTTATTCCAGTTGGGCAAAATAAAATGGGAAAAACCCTTCAGTTATACTGGATTCTATTCGTATTAATGGATAATAACCCATAAACGTACCTATAACGCTGGAAAAGAAGTAGATGATGAAGCATTGCAGCATACGTTAAAAGAAAGCGAAGGCATTGGAACAGAGGCAACAAGAGCAAGCATCATAGAAACTTTAAAACGCCAAATGTATATTGAGG
>Ga0079226_10005034_pt1 | contig 10113 bp, 8 predicted proteins | sample Poulit2014_FD_76345 | JGI IMG/M metagenome (GOLD analysis project Ga0079226, IMG submission 76345) | Agricultural soil microbial communities from Georgia to study Nitrogen management - Poultry litter 2014 | ecosystem: Environmental > Terrestrial > Soil > Agricultural land | place: USA: Georgia... | reverse complement strand
GCAAACGAGAGATAGTGCACGTTATGGTTATTAGATGCCAAATGGCGCATTATAGCTAACGATCCATCGGTCGACCCATCATCCACAAAAACATATTCGAAGTTATATTTGGGTATCTCTTGCTGTATTTTCTGTACCTCATTATAAAATAATTCGATTGATTCCTCTTCGTTATAACACGGAACGATTATAGATAGTTTCAAAATATTTAACTCCTGTCTAGTTAATTTATAAGGTCTACTTTATTATGAACGTGATTATGTTTGAGGCGATTATAGACAATAAAGTATATTACCATCAATATAATTGAAAGCAGACTAATTGTTATTCCTAATATTAAGCCATTGGGCACATATCGTAAAGTAATCTTCTTACTATTTTGCGGTATTTCAACACCCAATAAAGTTTCTACAACTGGATACGTGTTAACCCGCTTACCATCTACCTCTACTAACCAACTCTCGTCATAAGGGATAGTAAACACAAAATTAGATTTATTTGTAAGCTGAGGAATATTTCCAGATATTTTGTCTCCTGAAATTGAATTTATTTCAATTCCACGATTATTTGCTATATTAGCCAACTGAGTCATTGTGTTGGAATCATTTGCATATAATAAGAGATTTTGGAGATCTATCTTTTCATTTAAGACTTTCAATTTTATTTCTATTTGTGTATCGCTTGGTCTGTAAGTTAAGATACTATTATTTTTCGTACTCGACACTTCTCCAAAATATTGATTATCAAAATATACGCCTACTCGCTTATTGCCAGGGCCCTTATTATTAAAATATAAATTGAGATCACTATTCATATCAAAGTTTTTAACCTGCATAATAACATAAGCTTCTTTACTTTCATCAACTACTTCAAATTCAGTCATACTTGATTCAGTAATTTCTGATAAATTTACTAATTTAAATTCAACATCTGCAGCATCCACTTTTTCGTATAGATTAGATTCATAATCAAAAAAAGTTTGTGCAATCATATTTTGATACTCAAAAGTATTGTCGAAATTTAAAATATTATCATCAGATTTTTGACTAATTTCAAAAGCTAGAGGAAAATAATTTTTATTATGATATATATTCAAATCATTTTTATTTTCGATTTTCTCAGGTACATTTCGCTCTTTATCCGTAATTGTATATTTAACACCTAACAGACTATCAGAGAATTCGCTTGAACCATTGGCATAAATTGACCAGTTCCCGTTATTGCGATATCCAAGATTTCCTAAAAAAGTTTTTACTTTATCACTTTCATTGGAACTATAGTGTGATAAGCCAGGATAATTCAATAAAAGTGGAGAATTTTCATTATAATTATTGGTCATATCTAATCGATAAAAATCTTCGTTGCTAGGCTTATACTTTTCCATAATTGTCTGATTTTTATCAACAAATGCAGTAAAAGGCGGTGCTTCATAATAAATCAATGATTTATAACTATAGATATAATTATATGAAATTTCTCCGAGTGTTATTAAAAGCAAGATGGTAAAAAATAAATTAATTGTCATATATTTTAAAGATAGTAATATCAAAAGAATAATAACTGTAATAAGAATTAAGGACGTTAATAGCAGATTTGTATTACTTATATAGGAATAATCTTGCTGATATATATACCAAATCCCCAGCCCACCTAACAAACCTACAATAATTATATTAGGTATAGTTACTTCCATATATTTAACTTGTTCACCTATCAATATTAGTAATATAAATATAAATATAAAAGAATTGCGGTATGGGAACCAAGTGGGATCGCTAAATCCATGCCAAATTCTATTAAGTCCAAGGTAATAAAATGAGCATAGCATTACTAAAATCATGGATGAATATTTTACCTTAGTCCCTTTACTAATTTTTTTATTCATAAAAAATAATAATCCTAGAGTGAGTAATGAAATCGTGATAAAGATATTTGGTAAACCATTTCTGATTTGTTGTGAATTAGTAGAGCCAATAATAAATTTACTCATTAAATCTGTTAAACTAAATGTTGTTTCCTTAGTAATAATTTCATTTAAAGTAAATTCTACTTTACTAGAACCACTATAAGAAGCTAAAGCAGGCAACCAAATTATAGAAGAAATACCACCTGCCAGTAGTGATCCTAACATAAAGTCGAGGACTCTCTTTAAATAATTTTTCATTTTAAAATTACTATCTAATAAACTGCCTAGATTAGTTGCAACAAAATAAATTACAGAGAATATGCATACCATAAATCCCAAATAGTAATTAACAATTATAGTTAGTGCTAAAAAGATTGTGTACCAATAAAATGAGCCTTTTTCTACTATGATATCTATCCCCATAATTACTAAGGGTAATAGTATGAGAACATCTAACCACATAATATTCTGCTGATAAGCAACCACATATCCTGAAAATGCATACGTCATAGATAGCAAGATATTGGGTAAATTAGGTACTTTCTTAAATATTAAGTAGCCTGACATCGTTAGGGCTATAGCTGAAGTTTTTAAGATTGTCACAATTGATAATGCTAATGGAAAATTTGAAACATCGAATAATAACAGCAGAAAATTAAAAGGACTTATCAAGTAATATCCAAATAAGCCAATCATATTTCCTGAAAGTGTCTTTGAAAATGAATAGATTATACTGTCAGTTCCCTCAAAAATACTTTTGAAATATGCAAAATAACTCACATATTGATTCTTCAAATCTGTAGCTAAAACTGATTGTTCTCCGAATGGAACTATGCCTAAAATGGCGTAAATTAATACCAACATTAATGCTGTTATTATAAACATAAAAATTGGCAATTTAACATTTTTAATTATTTTTGCCCATGATAAATGCAATATAAACACCCTTTCTCCTCAATACTTTAATTTTTTCGAATAAATCGTAAACCCAGATCTTTCTATTCCTTACTCTCTAACCACATTTTTCTAGAAACGAAATTCCAGAGCATTACAATGCATGTTGCTATAACTTTAGCAATAATATAATGAATATATATGATATCTACGAACAGCCACATAAAAATTTGATTTAGGATCAACCCTACTGCAGAAAGTAGCAAAAATAATAAAATCTCAGTGTGTTTTTTAGAGGCATCATAGCGACTAAAAAATACAAAATGCATACTTGCTATATAATTAAAAATTGTCGATATGATAAATGAAATAGCCGCTGAAAATAAATAAAAGACGCCAAAGTATTCAGTTAATATCGTCAGTAATAAAAAATCGATGACAGTTGCTATAATACCAACTACACCAAATTTCATAAATTGATTTAAAATTTTTTCATAACACTCCTTATTTCTATTTGCTATAAATTATTGAATTTTAACCTAATTGTAACGATAAGCAATTTTTATCTAACAATTTAAATATTAGTTAGATTGTTAGATTGTTAGATTTTTAGTTATTTAGATTTAGATAAGGATTCAGAACGTAATAATTAAATTTAATCACTATTCATGAATCTCTCTAGATCCTAAGGTTTAAACCTTTTCATAATTATGCATTATGTTTTATTATCATGTTTCTTTCATTAAAGGGCATTACTTTTATTTTAGTCTCTTAAAAGTTACACAATGGTCATTCACTACCTATCCTTAAAATGTAGACAATTCTGATATTTATATTAATATGATTCATGACAATTCAGTGCTATTTTTACAATATGTTGAATAGCTTTCATATATCCATAGGTTTGATGATAATGAAGCTGGATATTTAATTCATCATAGTATTAATTAGACGACCCATCTGAAATTTTCAAAATTTTGAGTTACGCTTACTGTAACGAAAGTATTTTTATTAGAATTGATAATTATTATCATTAGTTCATTTGTTACAAGTCACTCTATTGCAAAAATGTCATTTACACATAAATACAACAATTATATACCACTAATATTAAAAAAAGCTACCTATTTTACTAGGCAGCTGCTTTTATAACATGAGCGATGTTTCACTTTTATTGATGACCCCAAGAAGAATTGAACTTCCGACACCTCGTTTAGGAAACGAGTGCTCTATCCGCTGAGCTATGGGGCCACGACTTATTTAGTTTATTCTAAATTCTTAACATAATCAATAAATTCATGATAATTATTAAATTTTGGTTGATTATATTCTAAATCTTGAGCGAAAGACGCAATATTATCACCATTCGCTCGGACATTAACACCTAGTTCTCGAAGCCCTTCTAAATTACCAGAATAATAAAGCGGATAAAAATCACCCATTTGGCCTATTTCAGGATAAAATCCAGTAGCTTTAAAATATTCTTTTGCATAAAAAACGGCTTCAGATAATAATTTACCTTGTCTCTTTTCAGCATGTGTATTTAAATCAGTAATCACTCTAGCTGGATTTCCAGCTACCACCACATTACTAGGCACATTACCACTAACTACTGCTCCAGCACCGATGATAACATTATCACCGATTGTAGCACCTGGTAGAATTATAGATCTAATACCAATAAATACATTATCACCGATTACAGTTTTTTTCGCACTTGTAACGGTTGTTCCACCATTAGCTAATCTGAATACTGAACTAGAATAATCATGCGTCAAAATTTGAGTATCTTTTGTAATTTTACAATAATCTCCAATACTCAATAGGTATGGCCTATTTACATCTATCTGTGTTGATATAGGATCAAAGAAATATGTTCCTTCTCCTACCTCAACTCCTTTGGATTTTAAGTAACTAGTATATTTTTCTGAACTATATTTATTTGGAAAAGCAATTCTAAACAAAAATTTTCTAATTTTTAAAACTAATTTCATTTACTTTTCCTTTCTTTTTGACTAATTTTAATCCAGAAGTAAACATAGATAATCAGATACACAGCAAGATAAGCTAAAGAGTATGTAATAAAGAATGGTTCAGGTTTTGAAATTGCTAATATATTAAATAGAATAGTTAGGATTATAGATATTGACATCAATGCACCATTAACTAAAATACCTAATTTTGTCTTATTCACGATATAAATTGTTCCCATAATAGGTGTAACAATAAATCGAGCTAGGAATACAGGTACTAATAATTGCAAATATGTTCCTGCAATACCCCACTCTGCACCAAAGAAAATTCCAAAGAACCAAGGTGCAATAACTGCTAGGACTATACCTATTGGAAATGCAATACCAAGTAGCATTGTAGACGTCTTCTTAAATGTCTTATACACATTCCCAGTATTTTTATACTCTAATGTAGCCTCTTTTAAATATACTTGACGAAGTGAGTTACCAATAACAGTAATCGGTACACCTATCAATCTATTTGCTAATGAATAATAACCTGTTACTTCTGAATTATACAGAAACGAAATCATAATAGGTAGTAATTGTGTAGAAGAAATACTTAATAACTCTGCAGGAAAAGCGTATTTAGGATATTCTGCATACTGTTTAAAAGTGCTAACCAATTCTTTCAAGTTTGGTAGTTGGATTTTATATTGGACTTTTATAATCATATATACAACAACCGCAACATAAGATAATAAATTACCAACTATTAATCCCATATATCCAGTATTAAAAAATACTAGCCCTATTTGAGCTACACCCATTACTGCGACTTTCGCAATAGATACAATTGTCATATCTCTGTATCTTTGCTCACTAAGCAAGGCTTGGAAGAAGGTTTCATAAGCACCAATAAACCACATAGAGATTGGAAGAACCCAGAACCAATGAGGAGATTCAACACCAAAAGTCGCATTCAATTCATTAGGGAAAATTAAAGCTATTATTCCTATAGCAACTGCAAAGAATGAAGAAGTACTTAAACTTAGTTCTGTTAATCTACTTCTTTCGTTATTTTTCTCTGTCATTGCGATTGGTGTCTGTAATCTAAGCGTCGCAAATACTGCTCCAATCAGCAAAAAGGAATTATAAATAGAATTTACACCAAACTCTGAGGGTGAGTATAATCTAGTTAAAACAGGAGAAAGTAAAAAAGAAATCACTTGAGCAATCGCTGTACCACTAAATAGTACAGAGAAATTTTTAATCAACGAATCTTGCTTCGCTTTGTTAATTAAATTTTTTATAGCATTCATTTACTATGTCTCCTTGATTAGTTTTTTAATATGTTTAATTAAAAATTTAAACGCATCGCGTGTAAATTTAATAGGACGTTCTTTTAAATTAGTGGCTAATACATTTAATCCTAGCTTATAGTTGTTGTGATTAATGTGATTCCAAAAGGTAGATGCATAGTGTTTACTATATATATCATCCTTTAATCCTGGAGAAGCTGCATCTAACTCCGCAATTTTACTTTCAAACGTTTTGAAGTAAAAAGCTTTTAGTTCATCTAACCTTTTACCATACATTCTATTTTCACCCTGATTTTTACCACTATCCAGCAAAATCTCTGATATATATCCGATAGTATGATTATCAAAAAATCTGAGCATAATCTCATAATCCTGATGTCTTTTGAACGATTCATCAAAGCCATTTAAATTTTTAATCGCTTGACGTTTAAACATTATACTTGATGTCATTGGTGTGTAATCCATTAATAATAGTTCCTTAGTTAAACTACCTGCATATTCTGGATATATATCCACATTATCTTTATTCCAACCACAATATACAGCATCAAAATTAGGGGTATCTTGTAAAAATTTTATTTGTTTTTCTATTTTATCCGCTCGAAATTGATCATCATCATCAAGGTAACAAATATATTGACCAGTAGAATGTTGAAATCCAGTATTTCGTGCTGCAGAAGCATTTATATTCTGCGTATGTTGAAGATAGTGAACTCTACTATCTTCAATATTTCCCATTAATTCAGATGTTTGTTTACGTGAATCTGTATCAGGATCATTATCATCCACAACTATTACTTCAATATTTTTATGTGTACTATTTAGCACTGATTGAACAGCTGCCATTAATGTATCCGGTCTTCCATACGTTGGGATAATAACAGATACTAATTCGTTGTTATCCAAATCATCACCTACTCATTTGCTTTCATTAAAATTTTATTATGATAATTAGCTATTTCTTGTCTTAATTGATTATCGCTTCTACTCTCTCTTATAGTTAGTGGCCGCCATTGAAAATCTTGAATATTATACGGATCAGTTACCATAAATCCTGCAAATACTACGATAAACACTGAAACTACGAGGATACGAGTTAGATATCCAGAGAATAAACGTAACATGTTGATACTTAGAGCTAAAAAGACAATCTCAAATATCTTAAAGTAAAAACTTACTCTCATGAACGGTGCAAATTGGAAACTAGCTCCATAGAAAAGCATGTACCAAATTAACCCGTTAAATAACATTTGCATTTCTTTAGTACTTTTTACTTTCATGTTCCAAATTACAAACATTATTATTACCATCATAAAATAAAACTTAAAGTAATGAAAAATACTTAAATTCACATTGAATATGCTATCAATATATCTTGAATAAGCACTAAATAATGGTAATTTAAAGATCATTGATACATTAAATAACGGTAATATAGAAGCGAGTAGCAGTCCATATAAGGCAGTTACTTTATTGAATTTTACTTTTAAAAATAGGAATGGCACTACAAAGAATCCTGAGATATGAAACAGCCCGCCCACAATGCTAGTGAAAATAGCTGTTTTATACTTATTTTGATAAGCATAGTAAAATGCATTAATAAAGAAACTAATTGCCATAAACTGTCTTACTTGAGACATTTGCGCAAAGTATATCTCTGAAAACATATAAATATATAAGACTAACGATACATTTGATTCTAGCTTTTTGATGAATCTAAAGTTATTTATTAGTGTGATCAATAATGTAACAAAAATAAACAAACCGAAATAAATATTTAGACCAGCAAACAACTCTTGTAGTCCAAAGTATAAAGGTTCTCTACCAATATGGCTTCTAAGATAATAACCTAAGTAATTTGGAAAGTCAGTTCCAACCATCCAACGTTGTCCGAAAACAAACAAGGAATATATAAATGTTGATTTGAGGAAAAAATCTTCGTTCTTCCGTAAATAACTAATTAAAAATAGGACATTTACAGCTATTATATGAACAATCCAAATCATGTAATTCCTCCCTTTAAATTATTCGTTGACTTGAATAATTTTATGTGAAAGATTATCCAATTTCATTAATTTTATTTGAGTATTAAACCATTTTCTAGAAGTTTCATTAGGTAATACTACCATGATTACTTCAGTAGATTCTGTCGTTAGATTTTTCACACTATCATCTGCTATATTGGGAATCACTTTAAAATCATTTTCGCTAATTTTTTCTTGGATATCAGAAACATTTAAGCCTTTACCATTTTCAGAAAGAATTACCTTATTTTTAAAGTAAGGGAAATTAACAAAATTAGCAATTTCATCAGAATTATTTAATTTCTCATCGTAAATCATAAAATCTAAACTATCATCAATTGCATAACCGAAGGCATAATTTAATTTTTTACCGAATAAAGCATTGATTAAAGCTAATCCAATACCCACTACAATACCTAAAATAATACCAATTACAGCATATTTAATTAGGGATTTTATTGAAATACCTGTTTCTTCCTCTTCTTCATCAATTTGTTTATCCTTAACATTGTATGGACCATCAAATACATACAAATTGTCTTCATCTACAAATGGAATTGAAGAAAGTTTTCCGTAATAATAAGTCGCAAGTTTTTCGTTTAGTGATTTATCATCTGAGGATGCCACAAAAGTTAGTAAACCCGTACTGTTACTTTGAGTTACTGAAATAATCTGAGATTGTTCCATTAGCTCAGCTGGTAAAAAGTTAGATAATACTTGTTGATTTTTTTCATAATTCTCCAGCTCAATTTGTTTTAGATCTATACCAGCATCTGAATTAAGCATCTCTAATACATTTGGAGAGCGGAAATATTCTTCAATAATCCCCTCATTCGTGTACATATTCCCTTCTGCATCTTCGATGTAAAAGTCGAATGCTACTGCGGTTTCAATCGCTTCTTCTTCTAAAGCTTCCAAACCCTCTGGCGCATTATTAGAAGAACCTGTCATAAAGGCACCAAGTCCACCTAGTACCAAAGCGAATATTATACCAAAAATTGCGATGATCTTGATATTATCTTTTAAAAATCGTTGAATTTCTATCCAAAGCTGCATCTTTCTACTCCTTATTATTTATATCTTTTTTTATATTCCCTTTTTCCACTATACATTTTTCTAATTGCACCCCACATAGTCGAATCTTCTTTATATTCAGAATATTTTCTTAATGCAAATTGTAAGATGAGTAACCAGTATAATTTATTAGTCATATTATAATACCGGGCACCAATTGCTTTAAAGTGTTTTTCATCATAACCTCTATGCCAAGATGAGTCACTAATGTCTACTAGACCTATTTCAATAGGTAAGTATAAAATTTTTAACCCTTTGCTTAAGGCCGCATAGAGAAAGGTACTTTCTTCCCCATTTGGAAAGTCAGTACCTGCACCTATATTCTCATTGAAAAATATATTATTATCTATGATGCTTCTACGTTTAAATGTTATTTCAACAGAAGATATTTTCATTGAAGAAAGATAGTTCTCCCAATGCGATTCTGTTCTAAAGGTTTTTTCCCGTTTTGAATTACCGAATCTCTTCACTTGGAAAGCAATGATATCAGCTTCAGGATTTTCTAAATAAGCCTTCTCAATCACTTCAGCATAATCACTATGATATTTCATATCGTCATCGGCGATTACACAGATATCTGCTGTTGCGTGTCTTAAAGCCAAATTTCGACTCTTACTCAACCCTGTTTCAGGTGTAGAAAATATTTTGTTGGTATAGCCATTTTTTTCAATCTCTACGTAATTCTCAAAGGTCCTTTGATTGACAATCACTGCATCAGTACTTAGATTTAACTCTTCTATAATTTCAAAATCAGTACGATCCATCGTGGCAACAAGTGTTTCAATTTTCATGCTTATACTCACTCCCTAGATCCTTCATTAAATTCTACGTAAAATTGAATTAATCACATAATGACAGAAATAGTACACGGCTTTTAAAAAAGGCAGTTTTTCTAGACGATAATAGGTGTTCCAAGTTCTTTTTAATGCTTGAATCTTATT
>Ga0079226_10005033_pt1 | contig 10113 bp, 11 predicted proteins | sample Poulit2014_FD_76345 | JGI IMG/M metagenome (GOLD analysis project Ga0079226, IMG submission 76345) | Agricultural soil microbial communities from Georgia to study Nitrogen management - Poultry litter 2014 | ecosystem: Environmental > Terrestrial > Soil > Agricultural land | place: USA: Georgia... | reverse complement strand
TATCTCCAAAATCACTAAACTCAAAACCCCCATCTTCCTCTGACCCATCTCCAAAATCTAAATCGTCTACATCATCTAAATCTTCTTCTTTACTATCTATTCCAAAAACTTTCTTAATAATACTTATCGTTTTTGTATCTTCTTTATACCCAAACTTTGTTATTAAGGTCGTTGTTACAAACAATACCCCTCCTACAATTAACTGTATCTCAGGTGTAAATATTGTTTTTAAACCTATTAACAAAGCTAATAATGCAGTTAAAATACAGATGATATTTATCGTGTTTAATACCTTTATAATTCCTTTCCACTCTTTTACATTCGGAAAATCCTCCGTCATATCTTGAAAGACATATTTAATCATAAATAATGGCGAACGGAAAAATGTTATAAAAGGATTATCATGTTTCCAACCCATATCCCCTTTTACACCACTTCTATCTCCTGCACTCCCAAAACTATCTAAACCTCCAGAGTCATCCCCTAAAAAGTCCTCTCCTCCACTATCTAAATCAAAGGCATCTCCAGCTAAAAAATCCCCACTTCCAATAAGTTCATCTTCTTCTCCACTCAACTCTAACTCCTGTGCCTCTTCTCCCGTTAGAAGTTTTTTATTTAGAAAGTTATTCATTTTAACTTTTTCTTTTCTATATAAATTCTTATCTCTAAAATCTATCATTTAATGACCGCACCTCCTACTTACTACTATACAATTTCATTAACTTTATGATCTCAGGCAAATTAAGTAATAACATAATGCCTAAAATAATAAATAACGTAAACCACGTTACCGTTACAGGAACCACCGGCTTACCATCTGACTCACTCTTCCTACCAAATGCATAAGCAAATAACAACATAAATATTATTGATATTACATCTACTAATAACCTCATCTTCTATACTTCCTTTGTAAATACGGATTTGGTAAATATGGATGCCCATATAACCTTTCCCTTTCTTCTTTTATCTCTTTTAAAAATTTCCTATAAAAATAATCCATAAATTTATACCTTTCACCATTTACTCTAGGATCTGTTCGTCTAAAACGTCTTCTTACTTCTCTCATTGTCTTAGACTCACGTTCCCCTAAAGGTACTTTATAGACCATTAACTCCCCTTTTACCCTCTCGTAAAAAAATGGCGCCCTTACCTTAACATTCTCCTTCTCCGTATTAACGTATATATTAATTAACTTCTTTTGTAATAAATAATCTTGATTTGCTGGCTTCAACATTTTATACACCTTCTCCCTTTATTTACTCATTCAATATTTCACCCCCTCTTTTATTTCCATATAAAAAGACCACCTAAATTATTTAGATGGTCTTTCTCCCTTTATCCTTATTTTGTTTTTAACGTATTCCTAAAAGTTTATCGTCAATACTCTCAATCAATTCATCTAACTTATCACTCGTATCAATATCATCCGTTTCCCCCGAAATAAGTATTAACCTCTTCTGAATCTCGTTTAATTCTCTATATAACTCTTCATTCATTTTATTTTCCTCCTAAATAATTATGTTTTATTTTTTATATACTCTTCTTTTAATTTATCTAACTTTTCTTTTTCAATATCTCTTTTATTCTTTTCTTGTTGTTCTATACCTTTATTATAATTTTCCATCCATAACTCTAACTCTTCCCTATACGGATCTTCAAAACGACTTATTGTTTCCCTATCATAATTTATCTTCTTTCCTGCCTTACTTACTTCAAACCCCTTATAGACAAAAATTATGGTATTTTCCTCTACTATTAAGCATTTATCTTCCGCTATTTCTAAAGAAATCGTACCTGAATCCATTTCATTCTCTTTTGTATACTTTAAAAATTTATCGTAAATTCCTTTAATCTTTGTTGCATCATATATTAAATATACAAAAATCAGATTTAACAAAAAGGCTACTAAAATTAATACTGCTTTAATCATCTTCTATTTCCTCTCTACTCTTTTTAAAAAATCTCTTTAAAGGATATAATTCAAATCTAAATATCCCATCTCCAATTTTAAACACACATCCATTCCATATTACCTGTACCAAAAAATAAATAAGTAGTATATAACCTAAAATATCTAATATTATCATTTCTTTTACTCTTCCCCCTTACCAAAATACTTCTGAAAATAATCTAAAGGTAATTGTAATTTAGGATATAATTCCGCATGATATGGACAATAATCCATATGTATTACTCGCAGTGAACATTCCCTACACATTGGTATGTTACATGGCTCCGCTTCCACCTTTAAACCGCTTTCATCTTTCTCTTGTTTAAAATGTATTGGAAAATCACATAATACCTCTACCTCTTTTTCTTTACATACCACACACTTTACCTTCTCTTCACTCATCTTTATCTTTTCCTTTCTTCTTTATCCTCTTATTTATATCTAATGCTTAGAAGTAAGATTATTATTACTGCTATGTATATGATTAGTAATAATGTACTGTAATAATTAATCATTATCTCTATTAGTTCTTTCATTTGTATCTCCTTATTACTTTTACTATTATTATTATTTCTATTTAATATTAAAAAACATTACATCTAATAATTTCTATTAAATGTAATGTTTTATTTGTTTATTTCTTATTTGAAGTTCTATTCTTCTTACTGATAGTATAACTCGACTCTTTACTCTTTTTAGATGTTTTATTATCCTTTGCCTAATCTATTTTAATATTATCTGTTTTTTTCCATAATCCTTTTGTATTTTGGTACTCATCTCTATAATCCCCAAAGTCCGCACCTTTTTTCTTCATTTCATTATCTCTTTTTTCTGCATCTAATAATCCTTCTTCTACTTCATAATCCTCATGTTTTTCAACTGTACGTAATCCTGTACTTTCCCCATGTTCATCTTTTAAATCAATCGTTTTATACAATGGTAACTCTTCTAAAGCAGGATGAGATAACATTCTCAGTAATGCAGATTGTCCCTTATAACGCACATAGAAACAATATTTTAAACCATCATTTGTACCTTGACCCTCCGCTACACTAGATAACTGATTTAAAACTCCCCTCGCATTACTTAAATCAAACTCTTGTATTAGGTTTTCCATATCTCGCTTCATTAACGCACCTATTAAGAACATTGTTACTCCACTCATTATAATAGATGCATTCTCTTGTACATGATCATCCATACTTTCCGTTAAACTAATTAATTCACTAGGTGAGTTTGTTATTAAATACGTTATCATACCTTGTTTACGTCCACCACTTACAAACTTAGCTATAATATCTCCTGAATAACGTAACTTTAAATATCTCTGTAGCTCCTCTAAAAATACTACCGTTTTTCTATTATGTTGTACGTTATAATGTGACATTAATGTTGTTATATGACTCGCAAATAACTGTCTTAACGCTAATGACCTTTCATCTTCCGTTGCCTCTGCAGAACTTCCCATACCAAAACTAAATACAACGTGTTTTTTATCTATAATTTCCTGTACCGAAATAGACTCCTTAAACCAATGCTTATATACTTGCCCTTCTTCAAAATAAACCATTAATATATTAATTAAATTCTTTAACTCATCTTCTCCATGCGTCCTACGTTCATCTTGATATTTTTCATGATTTAAAAAATCTACAATTCTCTGGTATATGTGGAAAAAAGTTATTCCTTCACTATTAATCCAAGACTCTTTTTCATTCGTTACCCCAAAATCTAAATATACCGATTTTATAGCAGATGATACAATCGCTCTCTTTTCCCCAGACATTCCCTCATCTACATCCACTAAAATATCAAATATTCTCATTGTAGATGTTACTGCAGTCGTTTTTAACTCCTCATCAATCGATTCCTTACCCGTAAGCCGACCAATTACCATTGTATTTACAAATCGACCACTTGCAGATGTTAATGAGATTATATTTGCACCAATAACTCTTGCTAAAGGAGTATACTCCGTTCCCTCATAATCATACACTACTGTACTAAATTGAGGATGTAAGGGATAGAACGTATATAACATCTTCGCAAAATTACTCTTCCCTTGCTCCGTTTGTGCAGTTAATAACACGTTATTCGCTCTAGATCCGTGTAACATATCAAAAGTTACTACCCGCCTAGACATGATATCCACACCATGATATATACCATGTTCATCACCTATTACACCATGCGTTGGAACGGTTAAACTACTTATCGTCTCATCCGCAAAAACACTCTTCGGATTCATTTGTTTTATTAATGACTCTCTACCCGTAACCATAGGAGTGAATGTTCTCATGTACTCATTCGTCTGGATAAATACTCCCTTACTTTTGATTTCTTTAGTATAGAAAAACGCTTTTATTGCTCTATCTGCCTCATCTAATACATCATCGGATGTTGCAACCAACTCTATAATTATATTTGTTTTGAAAAAGGACGCTTTCTCTTTCTCTACTGCCTCTTTCATATATAAATACGATCCCACTTTATGTCGCGTATCTTTCGTATGCTTATCTGACTGTAACTCATCTTCTAAAGACTTATTTTGTGCCTTTCTACTTAACCTCTCATAATCCCTTGCCCAAATCCTAAACATACCTTGCATTCTTCCTTGTGATAAATCTACCTTAAAATTCTCACCATCTGCAATACATGTTACTGATACGTTTTCATCTAACTGATTCGCTTGATTATAACCTACAACTGCCCTATCAACTTCTTCTCGTAAATCAGAGATAAATCCTCTTTCTATATTTTGAGGTAACTCTAAAAAATATGGTTTCTTAATCCCTTTGTTCGTAAATACCCTATTTACAGAATAAAAGAAACTCTTATCCCCTAATACCTCATCTCCCTCTAAAGTATCCTCAGGACTATCATTTCTACCTTTTGTTACCCAATCCGCAAAAAGCCTTGTATATAAATTCATTGCATCAATAGGACCAAATGAATAACCCTTTTTCTCTGTTTTATTCAGTTTTTCCTTCTTAGAACCTTTCTTCCTAAATAATGCCATTTACTCTCACCCTTAATTTATGTTATTTACCCACGTTTCAACTTTTCCTCTTAATATCCCTTCCCTGTTACTCGACAACTTTGTCCTATCTATTTTGTTATCATATTTAATATCGTAAACAGTATTTCCATCTAAAGCGATTGGACTTCCTCTTAGACCATATTCCTCAATATCTTCTTCTTTCCTTACTACTGTCATAACACGTTCTTTTGAGATAGATGTTGCATAGTATTCTTGATTCTTCATATAATCTACTATTATTACCATATCTACCTCCCTCTCCCATATCCTTGCCCCAGCAAATACATATGGATTAGGATATAACCTAACTATCTTATCCTCCTCGGGAATATCTTCAATTTTACTCCATAATGGAACTCCCTCGAAATACTCACTATCTAAACCATCATCATGCTTTAAGATTATTAAATGCGTTCTTCCTCCATACTTTTCGGATAACTTCTCGAAAAATATTCTAGCTGCTTTTCTAAAATAAGGTAACTGCTCAAATACTTTAATGTAGTATAAATCTAACTTCTCAAATTGATACCTATCCACATTTAAAGTTCTTCCAATCTCCCTTATTCCATCTTCCCCTTCTCGCATATACTTTATATCATCTTCTAGACTTCTCACCTTAAACTTCTCTTGTTTGTACTTAATGTATAAATTAGATAATTGACCCTCAATATCTTCTCTTTCTTTTCGTTCTTTTTCTAATTTTTTATTCATTTTTACAATTTCTTCTGAATCTACTCTCGAAACCATCAAATCTTCTTTTTCTTTAATTAAATCTCTAATACTATTTTCTTTTCTACTTAACTTTTTATTTAGTTTTCGTATCTCTTCTTCTTTTTCCTTATATAATCCTAAATATGAATCCCTCTCGACACGTACATCTGTTAAATCCCCTAAAGCTATATCCTTTTCTTCTCGATACTTCTCACTTTTTACCTTCTCATTTTCATATAACCTTTTTACTTCTTCTAATTCTTCCCTTAATCCTTCTAACTTCTCTACCGCATCATCTCGTTCAACTTTATATACTTTTTCAATATCTTGCTTTAAACCATCAATTTTAAACTCTAATCTCTCTTGCTCTTTTTCAGATGCCTCTATTTTCCCATTTAACTCTTTTATCGTTTCTTTTTGTACATCTGACTCATACTGCAATTCCTCTAATATCGTTCTTTGTTCTTCGTCTTTTACATAACTAATTTTATCTTTTCTTTCTTGATTCCTCGCAAACTTAACAAACTCCATTATATCTACAAAACGATACGCACCATTTACCGTAGGGTCGATACCTATTTCAAACACTTTTATATCAACTACTTCTAGTAGTTCTACTACTGAAGTAAAGTTTTGTCGTATTTCAGGCGATATTTCCTTTGTTATTAAAATACTTGCATTAATAACATTTCCTCCAACATTTAAAGATGTAATTGTATCAATTATCTTCTCCATCGTACCTATTCGCTCTATTGCTCTATTTAAACCATCTTCTACTTGTTGTTTTTCCATTCTGTTTTCAGATATAATGAAGATTCCCTCATTATCCCTAAAAAATTTATTACCCTTATTTTCGTTTCCCATTTAAACAACCACCCTATCAAATACTCTTCTGTACACTCCTAAACTTATATCATCTATCCATACATAACGTATCCCCTTATGATACTGATCTTCCCAATCTTCATAGTAAGGTATTTCCCCTGCTACTCCAATCCGATCATATGGATAACCTACCTCATCTAATACATTTCTAACGTATTTTTTATTAATTTCTTTTCCTTCTAAATCTCGACTACCACGCTTAAATTTATTAATAATTAAATCTGACTTACTAATAAATTCCTCTAATACCCTACTATCTTCTCTTTCCTCTTCTTCTTTTTCTAACATAGAGTGTATATAGTTAGTGATAAAATCTTCTAACTTATAAAATTTATTCTCAATTATAAAAATATTTTTATCTACTTCATCAAAATTGTGTAAGAAATCCCTTAAATATCTGTTCGGTACATCTAATAAGACAATGTCATACACTTCTTTCGCCTCTATTAATAATGTATCAATTCCACCACTCAATGCATAAATAAAATCTTCCCCAACTTCTTCTCCTTCACTTATAGACAATACACTTAGTTTATCCGTAAACTTAACCGCACTATCTTCTATTCCAAATCCTTGCAACGCATCTACTAATGCCCTAGATGACCCTTTATTTAATTCTGTATTCCGATTGTAATGCTTGAAATATACAGATTGCATTCTCTTAATAAAGTCTAAATCTATTACTAATACTTTTTTACCTTCCATCACATACATATCCGCTACATTCGCTACTAAACCACTTGTTCCCGCATCGTTTGCACCTACAAAAGATATAACACCATTATCCTCTTGTAGTTTACTTCTATACTCCCCACTACCATCTTCTATCTTGTCAAAAAGATTCTGTAAAATATCTTCATCATCTTCTAAATCTTCTTGACTGTAACTGTTATTTTCCTCAGGATGTTGTACGTTTACACGTATCCCACTTCTTTCTTCCTCAGGCTCATCTTCCGTCTCAACTACCTTTTTACCTTTTCTTTTATTTTCTCTTTCCTTTATTTCCGCATTCCTTCTTTTGTTTTCATCATACGCTTTTCTCTTTGCAGTATCCGCATAATCTATATCCGACATTTTAGACGTCGGTGTGTTTTTATCAAAATCTAAAATATCTTCACTTACGTTCCTTCTTCTTTCAATTTCTTCCTCTGCCTCTTGCCTTAATCTCTGCTCTTTGTTTCTTCTATTTATAACTTCCTTATTATATAAAAACTGATTATCATACTCCCCATTTACAACACTTCTAATCGTATCTATCTTATAATCTCCTTTTGTAATGATTATCTGTGTTCCATGATAATACGTTCCGGGAATACCATTTACCGTACCTTTTAATTTATCGTATAAATCAGCATTTCTTGTTAATAAATATAATTTTGTATTTAAGTAGTTCGATTCCATTAAATCCTGTATCTCTACAAACTTTTCCGCTACCGTTTGCTCTATTCCATCCCCCTCATCCCTAAATGCATAATCTACTATTAATACCGAACTTAACTCTTGAAACTGTAACCCACTTGTCGTTAAATCCTTAATCATCCTATCTAAAGTTAATGGTTTGTAAGTTACTTCCAAATCACTACCTTTAAACATTTCTGACTCGAAATACCTTGTAGCTTTCTCCCCCGCTACTACTCCAATTTTAGCCATTTTATATTACTCCTCTCTCTTTATTCCCTCACCATATATAATTTTGCTATTTCACTTATGGGTATTATCCCTTCACATACTTCAATTTCAACATTCTCATTTATAAAATCATCTTTCGGTAACAAATCTTGATACCTCGTATAATACCTAATATTTCTTCTCCTAAAATACTTTACTACCTCTTTAAACTCGTTTATTTCTTTTAATGAATACATCCCCGAATCTAATAACACTATATTTTTAATTTCCCTATAATTTTCTTTGTTTTTTAATAAGTCCGTAATCATTTCTTCCCCTCGTACATCCATACCCTCATTATATTTTAGGAAGGTAGACACTATCGCATCTACCTGCCTCCCTCCTACAACCACTAAAGACATCATTCATTCTCTCCCTTACGATCTTCTTTCATTAACTCCTCTAAAGATTCTACTTTTTTATCTTCTTCTATATCTTCATCTTCTTCTATTTCTTCTTTACTTGTATTTTCTGTATTTCTTATTAAATCCTCTAAAGTATCTTCACCTGACACTACTCCATCATCTCTATCTTCATACTCATACATAATAGGACCTGTTTCTTTTTCTTGTTCTCTTTCTTCCCTTATTTCTTCTACTTCTTTTCCTCCTCGTAACTTCCTTAAATCCTCCCTAAAGTTATCACTTTCATTAAATAATTCCGTTAATTCTTTTTGTTTCTCTTCGTACTCATCATGCGTTATTCTATCTCTATTTCTTTGTTTATTTAATCTTTCTATTTCTTTATCGTATAACTCTTTGTTCGCTCTTTCTCTTCCCTTCTCAATGTTTTCATGTTTCTGTAACACTTTATCTAAATCACGTCCTCCACGACTGTCTATATCAAACTCATCTAAATAACGGATTGGCACTTCTTCTCCCTCTGAATCTACTAACCTTATAACCTCTGCAAAACTTTCAAACGGTTTAATGTCAACAGACTTTCTAATATTGTCACTATCTACCATATCCATCATTAAATAATTCTTAAAGAAATCTTCTACTTCCCTTTTATTCGCTATTTTCGGATTGATGAAATAATTGTTTGTCCCTAAAGTTTCATCTATCGCAGTCTGTAATATCTTCTTAAAATCTTTACTATATCGGGATCTTTTTACTACAATATAATCAATATATCTCTGCTGATCCCCCATACTAAACGCAGTATTAATATTTAACTGCAATTTTAATAACTTTCCTAAATACTCATTCTCTAAATTACTTAATAAATTCGCATGCCTTATTAATGACGGTTGTAACTCTGGTTTCTTCTGTATTTCAAACCACTGTACATCTAAACCATTCAAATGTAACTGCCTTAAAAACCTTTCTTTCGTTCTCCTAAAGTTAGTGTAATGCCCTTTAGGTACTCCTATTACAGAACCCCTATCCATCATCACTACTAAACCTCTTGTAGTTCCCGATCTTGTTCCCTCATATGAATAATAAATCGTTCCATCGTCATCTTTTCCTCCACCTATCTTATCAATTCCCCAAAAATGCTCTATTCCCGATATCTTATTCTCATCTAACTCCCGAATCATTTTCCGTAAACGTCTTTCCTCAAATATAATAAACCTTGCAAAATAAAAATACCCTATTAAATATATCCCTACCACTATTAATATTGGTATAATTCCTACCCCTACATCCATTAATATCCATATTGGAATGAATACAGGTAAAAATGCCATTACAGCAAAAAACATCTTCTTGTTAGATAAAAAATAGTTCCCACTACGGACTTCTACCTCATCTATCGATAATGGCACATACATATTCGTATCATCCGAAAAATAACTCATCCTTTTACACCCCTAATTCTTTTATTCAAACTTTTAAATTTTGATTATTTA
>Ga0079226_10005032_pt1 | contig 10114 bp, 8 predicted proteins | sample Poulit2014_FD_76345 | JGI IMG/M metagenome (GOLD analysis project Ga0079226, IMG submission 76345) | Agricultural soil microbial communities from Georgia to study Nitrogen management - Poultry litter 2014 | ecosystem: Environmental > Terrestrial > Soil > Agricultural land | place: USA: Georgia... | reverse complement strand
TTCATGCATTCCACGTCAGGATTTTCAAAATTAACGATTAATTGTGTAGCGCAGTAGCTTGCTTCCTTTTCAATTTTTAACTCAGATTCAATCGTTTTTTAGATAGTATCGGTGTATTTTCGTTTGGAAACAGGCAATGGTTCAGAGCATTTTTAAAAATTGTCATGCCTAGATAACTTGCCGGCAAGAAAAGATCTCTCTTACCGTATTACTGGACGATTTTTTCTGTTTTTTATCTACGTAGGATGTCTTCATAAAAGTCATCTCAGTTTCAATACTACTCCTTTACTTTCATCTTAGCAAATCCAAGCGATTATTACGATGATACAGTTAAAAGTTCATGTGTTTTTTCGTTAAATTACGTACTATCTTTTGAAAAGGCAAATGTTCCTCCGTCAGAAAGATCAGCAATCATCTTTTCCAGTTTAGAAGTACTCCGGTTCTTCTTTTTTATTGAACACACTTTATTATCTAGATTTAGTCAAATAATATTGAGTATCAATCAACTTATTTTGGCTCTTTTTCCTCAGTTCTTTGACCACGTACCGATAGGTTTTATCAGTAATCAGTAATTGTTACATTTTTGTGTCCTAAGTTTTCTGATATACAGCAGCATCTGCACCTTGGCATCTGGTTACAAGAGTATGCTTTCTCTGTATAAGTCAATAAGGAGTTCAGTGTTTATTTGAATGTGGCAGATAGACAGATTCAGCTGCGCACACTTTAGATTCAGACATACGGGAAAAAATCTATTTCATTTATGAGCTTGAAATGTTTTCATTATAAGGATCTGCCTAAATAATGAATTAAGTGTTATAATAATATTTGTAGTAAGTCGATAGATTTTTCAAAAAGAAAGAAGGGGTCTTGTGGGTAGAAAAAGATCTATTTCATTTTTACTGACAAATTCGCTAAAAAATTGTTTGATTTTTACGATTCCTTTGTTGGCTATTGGATTTATTTTTAATATTTCTTCATTAAAGCACCTTTCACCTTATCTGGTATCGTTTTATATACTGTTTTCTTCTTCAGTAATGGAAAATAATAAAAAGATCTAACAGCAGACTAAGTTTTTTAACCTTAATACCAAAATAATAGACTCGAAATTTGCAAAATCGGGCAAATAATTAAAAAATGTATCCAAAATTTAAAAAAGGGTACATTTTTTATATTTAAGTATAAAACGGGTCGAAATATTCAGAAAATTGTTAAAAATCTATTGACAAGTCCTGTTTCTTTTTGTTATGGTTTTATCAACCATTATTGATTAGGGGATTTTTTGATTATGAAAGATAGAATAATGAATAAAACATTTTTATTATTATTATGATAGGGACTCTTTTTTTAAGTAATTAAAGAGAGTCCTATTCGCATTGCATAGAGGAAAAACCTTTGTGGAATGCTTTTTTATTACTAAAAAACTGATTTAAAGAAAAGAGGATGTAAGATGAGAAAAATTGATTTTTTTGATACAACTTTGCGTGATGGAGAACAGACCCCTGGGGTGAATTTTAATACGCGTGAGAAAGTGCAGATTGCTCTTCAATTAGAAAAATGGGGAATTGATACCATTGAAGCAGGTTTTCCGATTTCTTCTGATGGTGACTTTGAAGCTGTAAAAGCTATTGCTCAAGCAGCAGATAAGATGACAGTGGCTGGTCTGGCTCGTTGTCAGAAAAAAGATATTGATCGTTGTTATGAAGCTTTGAAAGATGCTAATCATCCACAGATCCATGTTTTTTTAGCAACCAGCAATGTGCATATGAAATATAAGCTGAAGATGACAAAGACTGAAGTACTTGCTGCGATTGAGGAACATGTAAGCTATGCTAAATCACTTTTTGACAAAGTTCAGTTTTCTCCAGAAGATGCGACGCGAACTGATCAGGATTTTCTACTTGAAGCTGTTCAAGTGGCAATTGACTGTGGAGCAACGATCATCAATATCCCTGATACGGTAGGTTTTTCTAATCCGACTGAATATGGTGCTGTGTTCAAATATCTGATTGATCACGTTCATAGTGAAGAAAAAATTATTTTTTCTTCTCATTGTCATGACGATCTGGGGATGGCGACGGCAAATGCTCTTGCAGCAATTGAAAATGGTGCCAATCGGGTAGAAGGGACAATCAATGGAATCGGTGAAAGAGCGGGAAATACCGCTTTAGAAGAAGTCGCTACTGCTTTATATATTCGTAATGATTTCTATCAGGCAGAGTCAGGGATCACTTTAAATGAAACTAAACGAACCAGTGATCTGATTGCTCGTTTGTCAGGTATTTCAGTACCTAAAAATAAAGCCGTCATTGGCGGAAATGCCTATGCTCATGAATCAGGGATCCACCAGGATGGTGTACTTAAAAATCCTGAAACCTACGAAATTATTACACCGCAACTGGTCGGTGTACAAAAGAACTCCTTGCCTCTAGGAAAGTTGTCGGGTCGTCATGCTTTTGTCAGTAAGATGGAAGAATTGGGCTTTTCACTTTCTGATGATGAAATTAAAGTCGTCTTTAAACACTTTAAAGACTTGGCAGATAAGAAAAAGAAAATCACTGATGCGGACCTGATGGCTTTGGTCGCTGAAAAAACGCGCCAGAAAGAAGATAGTTACCAATTGCAGGCTGTCCAGTTGCAATATGTTTCTAATGGTTTTCAAGGTGCGGTAGTATCGATTGCTGATAAAAATAAAGCTGTACGCACTTCTTCAGCCATTGGTTCTGGGAGTATTCAGGCAATTTATAACTCGATCGATCAGATTTTTGAACAAAAACCCAAGCTTGCCAGTTATGAAATTACGGCTTTGACAAGTGGTGAAGATGCTCAGGCAGAAGTTAGAGTTTCTTTGAAAGATGAACAGACACAAAATTATATCAATGGGATCGGAGTTGATTTTGACGTCTTGCAGGCTTCTGCCAAGGCTTACGTACAAGCTAGTTCACTAATGAAAGAGGACAATGAAGATGAAAAATAAAATTGCGGTGATAGCAGGAGATGGTATTGGACCGGAAATTATGGCAAGTGCTATCGAAGTGTTAAGAAATGCCGTTGAAACTGCCGAAGAAAAATTTGATTTTCAGTTCTTTCTCTTTGGCGGAGCGGCGATTGATGAATGTGGCGAACCTTTACCACAAAGTACACTGACTGCTTGTAAAAAGGCGGACGCGATTCTTTTAGGAGCAATCGGCGGCCCAAAATGGGAAAAAGCAAAGCAGACTCCCGAGCAGGGACTGTTAGCTTTACGTAAGGAATTGAATCTTTATGCTAATATCCGTCCGATCAGCGTAAATGATGCTTTGATCGATTTTTCGCCTATTAAAAAAGAACGAATCCAGGGAACTGACTTTGTGATTGTCCGAGAGTTGACCAGTGGGATCTATTTCGGACAGCCGCGCCAGCTGAACAAAGAGCAAGCCTATGATACCAATTTCTATCAGGCAGATGAAATCAGAAGGATCATCCGTAAGGCTTTTGAACTTGCGCAGACACGTAAAAAACAAGTGCTTTCAGTAGATAAAGCAAATGTTCTGGCTACGAGTAAACTGTGGCGTAGGATCGCTGAAGAGGTGGCCTGCGAGTTTCCCGACTGTCAGTTACAACATCAGTATGTAGACTCAGCGGCAATGAAAATTATTCAGAATCCGGCCGCTTTTGATGTGATCGTAACAGAAAACTTATTTGGTGATATCTTGAGTGATGAGGCCTCGGTTTTGCCTGGTACTTTAGGAGTATTGCCGAGTGCCAGTTTTGGTGTTGCCGGTAATGCTCTATATGAACCGATTCATGGTTCAGCCCCTGATATTGCTGGTAAAAATTTAGCCAATCCAGTTTCAATGATCTTATCGGCTAGTATGATGCTGCGTCAATCATTTGGTATGGATGAGATCGCAACAAAAATAGAAAATGCTTGTTTTACGACGATGGCTGCCGGGATTCTGACGGCAGATCTGGGTGGTAAGGCAACAACGACAGAATTTACGGCAGCCCTAAATCAGCGACTGTAACAAAAGGAGAGAGTAATTATGGGAAAAACTTTATTTGATAAAGTCTGGCAACGTCATGTAGTGACAGGTGAAGAGGGTCAGTCGCAATTACTTTATGTTGACTTGCAGATGATTCATGAAGTGACTTCACCGCAAGCTTTTGAAGGGTTACGAGCAGCCGGCAGACAGTTGCGCCATCCCGAAAAGACTTTTGCTACTATGGATCATAATGTACCGACTAAAGACATTTTTAATATCACTGATTTAATTGCTAAAAAACAAATGGATACTTTACGCAAAAATTGTGCTGATTTTGGTGTCAAGTTGTGCGATAACGGTTCAGAATCACAAGGTATCGTTCATATGGTCGGTCCTGAAATGGGCTTGACCCAACCCGGCAAAGTAATTGTCTGTGGTGATTCTCATACGGCAACTCATGGGGCTTTCGGCGCTTTGGCTTTTGGAATCGGAACGAGTGAAGTCGAACATGTCATGGCAACTCAAACGATTTGGCAAGTCAAACCGAAACGAATGGGCGTTCATATCACGGGTAAATTAAAAAAAGGCGTTTATGCCAAAGATATTATTTTAGCACTGATCGCTAATTATGGAGTCAATTTTGGTGGTGGCCATGCCGTAGAGTACTATGGTGAAACGATTGAAAATCTGTCAATGGAAGAACGAATGACGATCTGTAATATGTCAGTTGAAGGAGGAGCGAAGCTGGGCATGATCGCACCTGATGAAACGACTTTTGCTTATGTGAAAGGACGTCCTTTTGCACCTGAAGAATTTGATCAGGCCCTGGCGGATTGGAAAACTCTTTATACAGATACAGATGCTAAGTTCGACAAAGTTCTGGAACTAGACGTTTCTGATTTAACTCCTTACGTAACTTGGGGGACCAATCCCGGTATGGGAGTCGCTTTTGACCAGCCTTTTCCTGAAGTAAAGAACCAAAACGATCAGTTGGCCTATGATTATATGGACCTTCACCCCGGTCAAAAAGCTGCGGATATTCCGATCGAATATGTTTTCATTGGCTCTTGTACGAACGGCCGACTGTCTGACTTAAAAGAAGCTGCAGCGATGGTCAAAGGAAAAAAGATCGATCAAAGGGTCACTGGGATCGTGGTACCCGGCTCAAGACCAGTACGCACGGCAGCTGAAAAAATTGGTTTAGATAAGATTTTTATTGCTGCAGGTTTTGAATGGCGTCAGCCGGGTTGCTCTATGTGTCTGGGGATGAATCCCGATAAGGTTCCTGAATTTGTTCATTGCGCGGCAACTTCCAATCGGAATTTTGTCGGTCGGCAGGGCAAAAATTCGCGGACCCATCTGTGTAGTCCAGCTATGGCAGCAGCTGCAGCAATCGCCGGACATTTTGTTGATATCAGTCAAACAGGAGGTGCGGCCTAATGGAGGCATTTAAAGTTTATCATGGTCAAACAATTCCTTATATGTTAGACAATATTGATACAGATCAGATACTACCTAAAACCTACTTAAAACTGATTGAAAAGACGGGTTTTGGTCCGTTTTTATTTGATGATTTACGTTACTTGGAAAATCGTAAACCCAATCCGGATTTTGTTTTGAATTTTCCTGAATATAAAAATGCGACAATTCTAGTTACAGGTGAAAATTTTGGCTCGGGTTCTTCGCGCGAACATGCTGCCTGGGCACTTTTAGGTTATGGTTTTAAAGCGGTCATCGGGGGGAGCTTTGGCGATATTTTTTATATGAATGCCACAAAAAATGGTTTATTGCCAATTGAGCTGGAGCAGTCAGCCCGTAAAAAAATTGCTGTTTTAGATCCTGAGACTGAGCTCACTATTGATTTGCCCAATCAGAAAGTGATCACTCCAGAGACAAGCTATCCCTTTGAAATCGACGCTGAAACGAAACATAAGCTTATTAACGGCTTAGACGAGATTGCCATTACACTAGAAGACTTAGATCTGATCGAAGCTTATGAAAAAAAGCTCCCTTCGTATTGGCAATAAAAAAATTTGACGTAGGGACTTTTTTCTGCTAAAGTATTAATGTTGTATTTGTGGACTTTCCACGGCTACAACCGCACAGAACAAGTTTTAAGTGCTAAATCTAGTCGCTTGGGATGGCGAGTCTAAGTTTATTATTTAAGGAGGTGCACAAAGATGTACGCAATCATTAAAACTGGCGGAAAACAATACAAAGTTGAAGAAAACCAAGTAATCTATATTGAAAAATTAGATGTAGCTGCTGGCCAAAAAGTAACTTTTGATCAGGTTGTTTTAGTTGCTGGAGAAGAAACAAAAGTCGGCAGTCCTTTAGTTGAGGGGGCTACTGTTGAAGGTACGGTTGATAAGCACGGCAAAGAAAAGAAAGTCGTTACTTATAAGTACAAACCTAAAAAAGGTTCTCACCGTAAACAAGGTCATCGTCAACCTTATACTAAAGTTACGATCAATGCGATCAAGGCATAATTAGGTAAGGGATAACTATGATTAAGGCAACTTTTGAACGTGATGGATCAGGACGTATTCATTCATATAAAATTACAGGTCATGCTGATTTTAGTGAATCTGGCTCAGATATTGTCTGTGCTGCTGTATCAGCTGTAGCGATCAGTACGGTCAACGGGATCGATGCTTTGGCTAAAGTACAGCTTGTGATTGATTCTGATGAAAAAAAGGGTGGCTATCTTAAGGTGGAAGTACCTCAAGATATTACACAAAGACAGGTCGATATCAGTCAGATTTTATTGGAAAATCTACTACTGGCGATTCAGTCGATTTGTCTCCAATACGAAGATTATATTCAATTTGAAACTATTAATAGCTAGAGGGGGTGCATCATATGTTGATGACAATGGATTTACAATTTTTTGCCCATAAAAAAGGTGGCGGTTCTACTGCCAACGGACGTGACTCAGAGTCAAAACGTTTAGGCGCAAAAAGAGCAGATGGCCAAACCGTTACTGGCGGATCGATTCTTTATCGCCAACGTGGAACTAAAATTTATCCAGGTGTAAATGTTGGTAAAGGTGGAGATGATACCTTATTTGCTAAGGTAGACGGCGTTGTTCGCTTTGAACGTCTGGGCCGTGATAAAAAACAAGTCTCCGTTTATCCGGAAGCTCAAGAAGCATAATTTTAGCAGTTTACAGCTTGATTTCTTAATTGAGATCAAGCTTTTTTTGTTCTAAAAAAATTAAGTTCGTTTTGACTGCAAATAAATGTGAATTATTTGAATAAATCTGTCTAGTCAAGCTATAATAAAGAAAGCTAATTTAATGAAGAGGCTTGTTTTGGGGGTGAAATATTTGCTTAAACGAATGGAGAAAATTTATCATTATATTGTTAAAAAAACGCGCGAAGATCAGATGGCAACAGTTACAACCAGCGAAATTGCGGAAGTTTTCAATATCCAACGTACTAATGCCAGTAAGGATTTGAATCAATTGACCCGAGAAGATTTGTTGAAAAAGTCTTCAGGAAGGCCGGTAGAATATTCTTTAAACAATGTTTCCTCAAAGGATAAACATGTTCAAAGCTATAAAGAAGAACAACAACCGCGTGTCAAGCAAACACCACAACGGATCCGCGTATCAGCAGTAACAGAAAAAGATATTTTTGCTAAGATCATTGGTATGAATGGCAGTATGAAAAATGCCGGTGAACAAGCCAAGGCAGCGATCCTTTATCCACCTAAAGGCCTGAATTGTCTGATTACAGGACCCACTGGTTCTGGTAAAACTTATTTTGCCCATGCAATGTTTCAGTTTGCCAAAGCAAGTGAGGTGATCGCCCAAGACAAGGAACTGATCGTCTTTAATTGCGCGGATTATGCGAATAATCCTGAACTTTTGATGAGTCATTTATTTGGTCACAGCAAAGGAGCTTTTACTGGAGCCCAACAAGAAAAAGAAGGGGTGATCGACCAAGCTGATGGTGGTGTACTTCTGTTAGATGAGATTCACCGCTTGCCGCCTGAAGGTCAGGAAATGATTTTTTATTTCATGGACCACGGGAAATATAGCCGCTTAGGCGAAACTGGTAAAAAGCATCAAGCTGAAGTACGGATCATTGGAGCCACTACAGAGGACCCGAATTCTACTTTATTGGATACCTTTGTCAGGCGGATCCCGATTAATATTCAGCTTCCTTCTTTTGCGGTAAGACCGGCTGCTGAAAAGATTGATTTAGTAAAAATGATGGTCTCGCGCGAAGCTAAACGAATCGAACGGACGATTTCTTTAACCGAAGATGTTGTCAAGGCTTTAATCGGTAGCGTGAGCTATGGTAATATCGGGCAACTTAAGTCAAATGTTCAGCTGGTTTGTGCACGCGGTTTTTTGAATCATATGCAAGAAGAGCAAGTGGACATCACCATGGAAGATGTGCCGGAGGGTATCCGTTCAGGCTTATTATTAATCGCTGATCATCGGCAAATGTCCAGTGACTTGTCACAAAATTTACAGTCAAAGCTTATTATTCCACCGAATGAAGAATTATTTAATATTCAAGCGGATGCTTACGAACTTCCCTATAATTTATATGATATTATCGGTGATAAAGCGCAATTACTTAAAGCCGATGGTATCGATCAGGAAACGATCAATCACTTTATTTCAACTGATATCAATGTTCACTTGAAATCTTTTTATAAAGATCATGGTTTTTCTTTTTATTCAGATAACAAATTAAGTGAGTTTGTCGATCCTAAAATTATTGAATTGACTAATCAGATTTATAGTATGGCTACAAATCGTTTAGGTAGTCATTTTCAATCAAATTTTATCTATGCGATGAGTTTACATATCAGTTCTTTTTTAAAAAAAATGCAATTAGGCGAAAAAAGAAAAGCCAACGATAATATTAAAGAAATGGTCAATGCTTATCCTCAAGAATTAGAACTGGCCAGAGAAGTCCGTCATTTAATTGGCGAGTGGTTTAATTTATTTATTCCTGAAAATGAGATTTATTATTTAGCCGTCTTATTGATTTCCCTACGTACTACTCAACAGAACGAGGGAATCGGAGTTGTAGTAGCCGCCCACGGGAACAGCACTGCTAGTAGTATGGTAGAGGTAGTCAGACAGTTATTGGATGCTCAGAATGTTACAAGTGTTGATATGCCACTGGATATGCCACCTAAAGTTGCATTGGAAAAATTAAAACAGGCCACTCTGTCGGTTGATCAAGGGGGTGGAATTCTTTTATTAGTGGATATGGGGTCTTTGGCAACTTTCAATGAAGTAATTCAACGTGAGACCGGGGTTTCCGTACGGACTATTGATATGGTGACGACTCCACTAGTATTGGAAGCAGTTAGAAAAGCCTCTGTTTTTGGTACAGATTTGGAAGAACTATATGAATCTCTGCGTAACTTTCATGGTTACTCTGCTTTAAACGAAAACGTGCTCGTTCAAGCAACTCATTTACCCAAAGCAATCCTAGCTATCTGTGCATCTGGCGAAGGGACAGCGAAGCATATCAAAAATATGATCCAGAATGTTTTTGACAAAAAGGCAATCACTGATGTTGAGGTGCTGACGATTTCAGCTGTTGATATGGCTGAACAGTTAACTGCGATTCAACAGAGTTATCATTTGATTGCTGCAACGGGAGTCGTCGATCCGCAGTTAGCGGTCCCTTTTATTAGCTTGGAGAATTTTTTAACTCATGATACAAGTCAGCTGCTTGAAAAATTATTAATGAATACGGAATTAGAATTAGTAGATATGCCAGCTACAGATCAAGAAAATACCCAAGAAATATGTTTAAATTATTTAGAGCAGAATTTTACTTTTCTGAATCCTAAGAAGATTATTGAACCTTTGTGGCAGTTTACCCGAGAAATTATGTATCATTGGGAGGTCTCTGAGACTGAACAAGGATTTTTGATCAACTTCTTGCTACATTCAGCTGGAATGATCGAACGTATTATTTTGCAGCAGCCTTTAACTGGAACTAAGGAAGAGATAAAAGATTTACAGGCAGATCCAGCGTATGCTGCTTTGCATGTGCAAGTATTATCACTTGATCGTACTTTAAATATTACGGTTCCTTTAGCTGAGGAATACTATTTATTAGCTTTGATCAAACGGCAGATAAACATCTTTTAATACACTAAATGATACACTG
>Ga0079226_10005031_pt1 | contig 10114 bp, 13 predicted proteins | sample Poulit2014_FD_76345 | JGI IMG/M metagenome (GOLD analysis project Ga0079226, IMG submission 76345) | Agricultural soil microbial communities from Georgia to study Nitrogen management - Poultry litter 2014 | ecosystem: Environmental > Terrestrial > Soil > Agricultural land | place: USA: Georgia... | reverse complement strand
TATTTTCTAATGTTACTTTTTCAGGAACTTGTAATTTCTCTATTTGATACTTTACATCCATTTTCAGTCCCCCTTTTCCCTATTCGTTATTTTTACTTAATAACATAAAGTATCTCATCATTTCATTATATTTTAAAATAAATCGCTAATTACCTTATTAAGTGTTATTCAAAAAACTAGTCCAATTCAGGAATAGAAATTATTCTGCATTAATGCCCTTTCGGTTGAAGAGCATCTTCTTTTAGCACTGGTTTAATTTTCACAACGGGCTTATAAATGTATTTTCGAAATATAACTTATTTGCTTTTTTTCTTATTTGGAATGGATGGAAAAATGAATGCAATAGCTATTACTGTTCCTATAAGATAAAAAAACCTGTCAAAGTCACTAAAGTTTTCTTGTTGAAAATGCATGATTCCTAAAACAATTGCTAATGTCCAACCCATAATTCCAAAAATAATCCTATCCTTTTTTATTCATTATTTTCTCCTTAGCAATTCGTTTTTAAGTATTCCACTTTTATTTATCGGCTTTGATTGTTGAACAAGACGATTCATCCTATTTACTATTAAAATATCAATGATATTTCGATTACTCTAGTAATTTACATTCAGTTAAAATTAGTAGAATTTAAAACAAGTTCGACAAAGCCTTCTATTGCTAGGGACAACCATTTTTTACTTTTAATCAGCATATGGGAATAGAATGGCTCGAACACTTCATTATGACTTATTTTTTAATTTTCCATTATTTATTTCTTTATCGACTGTAATAGAAGATAGTAAAAAAGCGCCACCCCCTTGATACACAAAGGTTTGACGCTTTCTCAAGTAAGTTAGTAATTCCGATTGGGCTCGAACCAACGACCTCTACCCTGTCAAGCTAAAAAATGGAATTTAAACTGGTTCAATTAAAATGAGTGGAGTTCAATAAAGTCTGGTGTATCAAGGGTTGTGGCGGTTTTAAATTTAATTCAGTAAATTGAATTTAACGTAAAAAAAATAATTATGTTAGCAAATGTGTTAGCAAGTTGGTTGTAAATGGTCTGTTATAGTGAATGTGACTGGTACAGAATAATACAGTTTATAATATAGAAGCGGAAATAAGCATCACGATAGGAAAATTCAAAGTAAAGAAATATGAGATTCGTCCGCGTGTTTCTTTTATTTTTATTTTTGGGATAATCAGTTTTAATGCACGACAAAACAAAAAATTCATTCATTAGAAGCACAATTAAAGTCATCGAATCTGTAAAATTATCTCTTACATCTTACAGTACACAAGTGTAAGGGTATCTGAATTAATTTCAATTAAACGAAGAGACATTGTAAAATATGGTCTTGTTCTTTACACCACTTAAGTTGTTGTTCTAAAAATTGTCTGGTTTATTGTTGTACCTTATCCATTTGTTCCTTCTGGTGAATATTGTTTGAGAATAGATACTTTACAAAATTAAGGCCGTTTAAATAAAATAGATTTTCAAGTAACTACTGTTTATCTTTTAAAAGCCTGATTAGTTCAATCTTACTTGCCTTAGAAATTTTCAAATTATTGGAAAAAACCAACCTAGAAATATCTAAATCATTTTTATGATTAAAATAGCATTCTCCATAAAATTCTTGTCCTATGAAATCATCCCACCCCTTCACACAAAAATGAGTTTTGTCTAATTTTTCATTGAATTCTAATTTTACTAATGGCATTCTTTTTATACCTCCCTTTATTGTTATATCAATATATTATACGGGATGGTAGTAATTTTTCCTATGTGCGTTCCAATGCCCTTATTATGACTTAATATGATTTGAACTTAAAATGCCTTAATAGGGTATTTAAATCATATGAATACTCGAATTCTCTAGCCTATTCCCATCATTTCTGCTAAATTAAAAAGGTTATCTAAATTTTAATGCTTTTTTACCCCTACTAGGCACATAGAACATTTTGAATTGTTTGTTTATCAGTATCTCGTGCTAATAGAATATGTACTAAATATTTTTGATTTTAAAAGTACAGATTCGATGGTTGTAATTGGAATTCTAATGAATGAGCTTCTCTTTTTAATTGATTGATATGATCATTTAAGTGTTCAATTTCGATGGTAGAAAGTTTATGACCAAGAGTATACTGTGCTATTTCTTTCATTTCATGGAGTTTCATTTCTATTTGTTCGGGGAGTGACAAGCACGAACTCATAAGCTGTGGGATGCTACTCGAATCGCACAAAACTCTAATCAACTGTCAACTTCACCTAGTAAGGAATGTTTTTTAATAAACTTCTTACCTTAACGTTTTAATGTGGCGAAGGGGTCTGAGACCAGCAGTTCTCCCGCTGCATTGTTAATACGCAGACCTAATGATAATTTCTCCATTGATTTAGATTTTGCATAATCCGATGCACCCAATTGACGATCCGTGCAAAACAAACATTCCAATAGAATGAAACGATTTAATAAATGTAAACTTTAAGGTTATATTCACTGCTTTTCTAAGAAAAAAATACTAGTAAGAAAGTTACACCATCATCTTTCTTGTGCTAGTACCTCTTATTTAATAATTATCCGTTACCTTTTTTAAAAAACAAAAACCTCTTTATAATCTTTTTAAAAATATAGTATGGAATTAGAAGTTCTTTCACCCTTTCATTTAATAAATAAATTAACTTATCTATTTCTTTTGTTAGACTTCCGAAACTTTCTTGTATTTGGTTAAATTCTACATTTCCTTTAAATCTATCTTTGATTTTCTCTTCTACTGAGTCTAGAAAATTATAAGATAGTTTTAAATTTCCTGGTAAAACAGATTTGTCAAGGGTCTCTTCTAAATAATAACTTAAAGGTAGTCCCTTAGATTCAACATTAAATTCTTCCACACCAACCTCTTCGTGTCTTACCTCTAAAACTTTTTCACCTAACCAGCAGACTATTTCTAAGTCCTTCATTTCATAAGCCATAAATATGTTTCCATTTATGATAATAGAATATAAACTTTTTGATGTTTTCAACTCTACATCGATTAATGTCTGCTTGTCTTTTGTCCACTTTGGTAGTTCCTCTAATAAGACTTGTACTGTAGCTTTATATATTTCATCATCAGCTTTATTTTTATAATGATTAATTGCTGTAGCTCTTTCAATTATTGTATTGATAAGGTTCTTATCTTTTCTTTCAAATGCTTCAAAGATATATGTCCGCTTTAAATCTAATAAGAAGTCCAATTTAAATAATTTTGTGTCATAAATACCAATTTCTTTGGCTCCTTTTAAGAATCTTAAAAGGGGATCATAACTGTCTTTTACTAAGAATGACCTTTTACTAAAGTTTAGAGTACGAATTGCAATGATAATAGCTACTATTCCTAATAAATTACCCATAGTTATAAAATCTCCGAATAATTCTTCAAAACAACCCCATATTTTCTTAATAACTTCAATCCAATCCATAAAGTGTTCCACCTTCTGCAATTTTTTACCGAGTAAAATTAATTTTAAATATAAAAGCCTCATCACACGAGGCTCTACATAATTGTGTCCGTGCCAGGCACCCACTGTTCATTTATGAAGAATTAAAGCATGCACTATTATTATCAACAATAGAACGTAGAGATAATAATGATAGGTGACCAATGGATTAACAATAAACTGAACCCAATTGTTTTAGTGAATGCTTCGTTATATATAGGTATAGTTTATTATGATATAGGAAAAGTTTACTTATTTAATCGAATTTCTAATAGAGGAATGTCTATCGTAGGTGTATCTATTATAATTAAGAATGTAAAGCTAGGTTGTCAGGATTCTGGATTTACTTTTAAGTTCATTGGTACGAATATTTATAAAAAATTAATAAAAATATAATCATACACAACCCGCAAAATGTAGTCAGCCTCCAGTTTATAATTAGAGGTTGACTAAAATATTACATCTTCCTTGACGCCTCCTTCCTTCTTCTCCTCCTACGAAGAATCCACTATATAGCTTTTGTCTGTATACTTTCATGACGAGCCACTTTCAAATGATTTCAATAGGAATTCCAGCATTTTATCTAATGCTGGAATTCGACAAAATTCAGGTAGTTACACTAGGCACTTTTCTCTTTCCTTTCTACCTTTCTAATATTTGGAGTTAGGCATCTATGCAACTAATTCACCAAATACTTCCCAAAATCCATATCTAGCTGATCATGCCATTTTCTGAATGATGGTATCAGCGTAAATTGCAACACCTCATTCACCTTACCATACGCACTTATTTCATACGATTGCACTGTTGCGTCCAGTCCTTTTATAATCTGTGCTTGCAAGGTCTTTGCTTTTTCAGATAATATGTCATCTTCCAACCCTATAATAGATGTCTCTACTCGCTCGTAGGCATATACAATGTCCTTGAATAACGAAATTGTCGACTCAAATCTACCCTCTTTAATCTGTTGCTGCACATGTGCCAGCCCCTCTTGAATGATCTCAACCAAGCTGATGCACTGCCTCATGACTTCACGCTTTCGTTCCATATCAATCGCTCCTCTGTTTTTCTATACACGTATACTTAGATTATCGGCGTAACTTTAAGTAAAGTGAATACCTAAGTTCTAGTTTTAAAGATTTATATACTTATTTTCAAAATAGGCAAAACCTTTTTCCTTATACCTAAGAATACCAATAGGATGTATGTAACTGTTCTTCTAACGAATGCACTTCTTCTTTTAATTGATTTAATTGACCATTTAACTCTTCAATTTCAATAGGAGTAAATTCATGTTCAAGAGCAAACTCAGCTATTCTTTTCATTTCATGAAGCTTTATATCTATCTTTTCTAGGATACGATCTTGTTCCTTGCACCATTTAATCTGTTCTTCAAGAAACTTCTTGGCTTCTTGTTGTCCTTTATTCAGTATTTGTTCCTCCTCTAGAATAGCACCTTAAACTACCACCTGCTAAAGCAGGTAGATTTGGACATGAATGTCGATGACTAAAGTCATTCTTCAGGCTAAAGTCCTGCTTAAAGCTCTTATGCTAAAGCACACTCTAAAATTGACTAAACTCAATCCTCAATTCTAAATATGTCGTTCCGTTCTTCACTAAATTGGTTTGCAATATAATTACTAATTGTTTCCTCATCTACTGTTCCTACTGTTGCACAGAAATAGCCTCTTGCCTATAAGTGCTGACCCAAATTTTTCTTTTTTTCAGGAAATTGATCTTGGAGTAGTCTTGATGATCTACGTTTTAGGTATTGCATTAGTTTACTTGGAGCGAGACTGGGTGAACACGATTACAATAGATGTATATGATCTTTTCCAACACTTCCTTGCAAGATTGTAATGCCTCTTGCTTCACAACCTTGTCTGATTAACTCTCGGGTTCTTATTGCTATCTGTCCACGTAATACCTTATATCTATATTTCGTTACCCAGATTACATAATACTTGATATCGTGTACTGCGTGGCTATTCTTCTTATATCCGTCCATACTTTCACCTCATATCCATAGTATGGACATCAAAAGATATGGCTAAAAGCTGATACCGTCTAAAGACGGTGGAGTAGACCACGCATTTGGAAATAAAAGCCGATTTCTTTCGTCATCGTGCGAAAGTTTACTTCATAAATGACTAGACTATATCTTCACCATTTATCTAATGCTGTCATTCGACAAAATTCGAGGAGTGACAGTCACTGGCAAATAAATGCTTTAAATTTAATTTGATGCATGCTCTGTTGTATACTTTTTTAGGTTTTCTTCGTACGATATTGCTTGTTTTAGATGGGAATTAGCTTCATCATCTACGGAGGCTAAATAACCTCTAACAGAATTTTCAATTCGGAAAATTTTGCTGTTCACATTACCTATAAGCACATAATTTTCTTTTGATATATAGCTAGGGTCTATATCTAGTAATCGTTGAATCACTTCTTTTATTCTTAGAATTGACTTTTCTATTTCTTGTACTGGGTCGACATTATAGTTGTTACTAGGTTTTAATATCATTTCTGAGAAATAAACTATACTATTAACATTATTATATATAATATTCAAATGACTACTCAAGAAAATTTGGTACTTATCTTCCCTAACTTTTGTATTTTCTCGTCTCTCATTATCAGAATGATCAATTTGAACCCTTACAGCCTCAACTGATCTTTCTCCCGCCTTTCTTGCACCCCAATAAGCGCCAAATACTGTTGCTATACCACCAATGCAGATAGCTAATAAGGATTCAAATCGGACAGACCAGAATCCAGTAGGTTCTGTAAAAATATCTGTCACAGCCTCCCACAATTTCCTTAAGTCAAAATATAGTTCGTGTGCCTGTTAAGACGGCACCAATGACTTTACTATTATTTCTTATATTCTTTAGAAACTCTGGTTTTTTCGTTATTTGTGTCTAATTCAGCATTTCCCTGATTTACAAGTTTATTAATTTTTCCCTTTAATTCATCTAGTCCAATATCTATCCCTCTGTTATATAAAGCTCGCCAAACGCTCTGAATTAGAGTCCATTCATTACCAAACTCATTTTGTATAGTATTATACAGCGTTCTATCATTTAGGGGTACTGTTATTTCTGCATATATTCCACTATTATGAAGTGTATTCTTCAGTTGTAATTGTAATTCATTTCTTTGTTCATCTGTTTTAGCTAACTCAAACTCTTTTAAGATTTTAGAAAGATCTTTATTCGTCCTTAGAAGTTTCTCATTGTCCTTTTTAAGGATATCAGAAACATTCATTAATTCTTTAATATCATTTGTCGCGATATTAAGTTTCCCAGCTGTTTCCATACTACTCTTTAAAATATCATTTAATTGTTTAGTATTTAAGGATGACTGAATAAATGAAAAAATTATTGCTATTACTGCCAAAGTAATCGATGATACTGTTGTCAATAATGCCAACTGCGAGTTCACCAGACTAGGATTCTTTTGACAAAAAACAAAAAGGAATATTAATACTAAGATCAACATCAATATCCAGTAGGTTAGATCCTTTCTACAAGGAAATTCTTCTTTTTTCTCCTTCAAAATTCCATCACCTAACTTAATTTAAATTGGAATAGACTTTTTATAAAAAAGAACCCTAACCCATAGGCTAGAGTCCTTTTCATTTCACCCACTATTACTGAAGTAACTGTAATACTCCTTGTGGTGTTTGGTTGGCTTGCTTTGCCGCTATGTCTTTCGATCATAGAATAGACTATATCTTCACCCTATATATTCTCTATAGGGGCTGGGCGCTTCGAATGTCTTTTGACATTCTACGGATTTCATCGTCATAGTAATCACCTTAGACGGTATATCCTAGTCGTTGAACGTTCTCCAAGATTTCTCTATAGGAGCTTCGTTGCTGATTGTCCATTGTTTTATTGTCTTGTTTTTCAAACCATCACGTTTACCGTTTCCAGTTGCGTTGTGGTACCAGACACTTTAGGATTTCCCAGCAATTCACCCAGTCATACTCTAGCCCGTTACCAGATTAGACGCCCGTTCACAACATTACCCTAGAAGTTGTAAAACTCCTTGAGGACTTTGCTGTGCTTGAGCTAGCATTGCTTGTGATGCTTGAGTCAGGATGTTGTTCTTAGTGAAGTCCATCATCTCTTTCGCCATATCAACGTCACGGATACGTGATTCTGCAGCAGTTAGGTTTTCAGCTGAAGCACCAAGGTTATTGATTGTGTGTTCTAAGCGATTTTGGTATGCACCAAGTTTAGAACGTTCTGCAGAGACTGTATCAAGTGCGTCTTGAATTGTTGTAATAGCCTTATCTGCAGCCCCCTGAGACGATACGTCAATACCACTTGCTCCAATAGTAATAGTTTCTCCACCTGATAATGTTTCAGTGGCTAAGATTTCATTGCCATCAACTTTCCAAGATTTAGCATCTGTAGATTCAGCTACTTTATTTCCTTTACTATCTTGTAGTTCAAAATCACTTGCACCATTTTTAACAACTTTATATTCACCAGCAGCTAAGTCTGATTTTTCATCTAATGTAGCAGAATAAGTTGCAGTAGCTTTATCAGTTGCAGTAATTTCAATTTCAGTTACCCCTGTACCAACTTCTAATTTAGCTCTTGTGGAATCAGTAGATTGACCACCATCATCTACCTCGCCATAAGCATGGAAATCTTTTCCATCTTCACTAGTTCCAACTGCTTCCCCTTGACTGTTAACTAGTACATGTGTAACATCACTAATTTGAGAAGATTCTACTTTATCGCCTTCAAGAACTGCACCATTATAGTCCTCAGCTTTTACAACCGTATATTTTCCAGTTTCAAAATTGACAGCAGTACCGTCATTATCTTGACCTTCAGTTATAGCAGCATCTAGTTGGTATGTTCCTTTTACATCACCAGCAACTTTAAGTGATTTAGCACTCATGTCACCAATTGAAAGGGAAATGTTTTGGTCTTCGTTAGCACCAATATGGAATGTACCAGAGAATTTTCCGTCTAGTAGATTTTGGGTATTAAACTCTGTTGTTTCTGAAATACGGCTCAATTCCTGAGAAAGTTGATCAACCTCTTTTTGTATCTCTGCACGGTCTCCATCCGTATTTGTATCGTTAGCAGATTGTACCGCTAATTCACGCATTCTTTGAAGAATTGCATGTGTTTCATTAAGCGCACCTTCTGCCGTTTGAATTAGAGAAATACCATCCTGGGCGTTCTTAGATGCCATCTCTAGACCTTTAATTTGTCCACGCATTTTCTCAGAGATTGCAAGACCTGCTGCGTCATCTCCTGCACGGTTGATTTGTAGTCCAGAAGAAAGCTTTTCCAATGAACTTTGTACTGCATTGTTGTTTGCACCTAATTGACGATGTGTGTTAAGTGCTGAAATATTGTGATTAATAATCATTATTAATCTACCTCCATGTTTTTTATTTTTTACTAGCAAGACCTATCCTTGTGAAATGCTAGTTTATATAAGCTCCTTGGCTTACATAACTTATATCGGATGGTGTTTAATAATGTTTAATACTTTTTTATAAAAAATTTATTTTCCCTCTTAAAATAACGAATCTTGTCGTTTAACATGTTTAAAATTTGAAAGAGGTGAGCAAAAGCAGCATGTTTATTAACGAAAGACATAACGAAAAAACACCAATAGATTTTGATGTTCTATTAAAGGCATGTGTGCAATACGGTATTTCAAAAGAAATTATCTCTCATTTTATCGTCTTACAAAGGATGTATTTCAATGAATAAGATTTTATTAGAATTGAGATTGATAGGAAGTAATACAAGACCAATTGTTGTGAAACGAAAAACGAAATCGGCATCTAGCGAAGATTTAAACTTGCAGCTTTCGTTGGATATTCCGCAAAATACGTCTGATGCAAACATAAACAAGGAATAAAATAATCCTCTTCTGTTCATAATAATTAAAAAATGAACAGGAGGGATCCCATGGGAAAGCCAAGGATAACCAAAATTAATTATAGTGAAGAAATGCCAAGAGAATCTGCCATTCTATTTTATAGAGTGATAGAAAGAATGATTATCCAATCATTACCCAATGATCCACATCTTATTGGATTATTTTTGCAAGATTCGCTTAAAGAATCCCCTAAACAAAAGAAAGGTGAGTAAATGCAAAGTAATATAAGTATTAACCTAAAGAAGAAAAAAGCAAATTATAAGAGAACAAGTTCAGGAGGACAAGATCTTGAATTGCAAATCAATTCTAATGCTGAATTTATAAAGCAGTATGATGAAGAGGATGTCCTTGAATTCACTGATTTCGATGTATCGGCTACGAACCTGTTGATGAATGATCGACCTGCACTTAACCGGATGTTCAAGTTAATTAGGCAAGGGATGATTGATACAGTTATTGTTTACGAACGAGAACGATTAGCCCGTAATGTCCTGTATGCCCATCTTATTCCAGATGAACCAGACGAAGTTGCAGAAATTTTTGAGGATGCATTAAAGGCAAAGCGAAAATGATGTTAGCAAGTTGTTAGCAATTAAGGAAAATGGGGGTCATCAGGCATCTGTTATAGTCAAAACAAAAAGCCTGTACCCCTTGATATACAAGGAATACAGACTTCTGTACTATAGTGATTCCGATTGGGCTCGAACCAACGACCTCTACCCTGTCAAG
>Ga0079226_10005029_pt1 | contig 10115 bp, 11 predicted proteins | sample Poulit2014_FD_76345 | JGI IMG/M metagenome (GOLD analysis project Ga0079226, IMG submission 76345) | Agricultural soil microbial communities from Georgia to study Nitrogen management - Poultry litter 2014 | ecosystem: Environmental > Terrestrial > Soil > Agricultural land | place: USA: Georgia... | reverse complement strand
CCTTCTTCAGTTAACTGGACACCCTTAGTCTTTTCATCATAGGTATAATCCGTTTCCCTCTTTAGAGTACTTACGAAGGAATTTGCTCTTTGATAAAGGGCTGCGGACTTTTCCGCTGTTCCAGAAATAATTAAGGGGGTCCTTGCCTCATCAATTAAAATAGAGTCAACCTCGTCAATAATTGCAAAGTTTAATGGTTTTTGCACCATTTGTTCTTTATATAAAACCATGTTGTCTCTTAAATAATCGAAACCAAACTCATTATTGGTTCCATAAGTAATGTCACTTTCATAGGCTTCTCTTTTTTCTTCCTTGGACAACTCATTAATATTTAATCCTACAGTTAATCCAAGGAATTCATAAAGTTCGCCCATTTCCTCAGCATCTCGACTTGCTAAGTATTCGTTAACTGTAATAATATGAACACCTTCACCGGTAAGTGCATTTAAATAAGCAGGCATTGTAGCTGCTAAAGTTTTACCTTCACCTGTTTTCATCTCTGAAATGTCGCCATGGTGTAAGGCAATTGCACCGAGAAGCTGTACATAGTAAGGCCGCATATTTAGTACTCTCTTTGAACCTTCACGGACTACAGCATAAGCTTCTACAAGGAGATCGTCCAGACTCTCTCCCTTTTGATATCTTTCTTTAAATTCTTCCGTTTTTCCTCTTAACTCATCGTCGGAAAGATTTTCAAAATCTGACTCGATAGCTTCTATTTGATCAGCAATTTGTTCTAGTTTCTTTAGTTCCCTCTTATTACCATCACCGAAAAGACTTTTCAACTTTGCTAACATTAATTTGCACCTCAATTTATATAAAAATTTACTATTAAATACTATATGTCACACTCCATCATAACATTAAACAAATACAGTTGACAACTCGTTCAGTTTTCAAGTCTTTAATTATATTGACGGGAGAGAAGCTAAAACATAAGTGGATTTTAAATTAATTGAAGGAAAGTAAAAAGGAGTTTCTTTTTTAAGTAGATGATTGCAAAAGAAGATATTTTATAATGTGTCTTTCATAGGCGGAGAGAAATTTGTGAGTTTACGATTTGTTTCAGCAACCATAAATACCAATTGAGCAATTGTCTCTTCATGTTGTTCAATCTTTTTCAATAAATATTTGATTTCCTTATCATGCCTGTTTTCCATATTACCGTCCCCTTCTTTATAATTATCTATCTTATGTATACAAGCTTTATACATTCTTGTCGAATGAATAAAAGTATGTTTTATAAATCAAAAAAACATTTATATCTACACTTTCTAGAGAGAAGGCATGGTTTTAGATGCACTAATTTAGATGAAGATTTCATTTTATAGAATTGCATAAAAAAAAAGTGCCCAGTGAAGGATAACTCACTAGACACCATTTTTTTCGTTTTTTAGTCCGGTTCAATTAACCCATAGCGTCCATCTCTTCTTTTATAGACGACATTTGTCTTTCCTGTTTCAGCATTTGTAAATACAAAGAAATTATGATCTAACATATCCATTTGTAAAACTGCTTCTTCAGAATCCATAGGTTTTAATGTGAATCGCTTTGTTCTTACAATTTGAATTTCATCACTTTCTTCTTCCTGTTTCGCTTGACGTGCTTCCTTTTCTAGTTCAGCAAAAATATGTTTTGGCGAACCTTCTTGACGGAATTTACGGTTAACCTTCGTTTTATATTTACGTATTTGTCTCTCTAATTTATCTACCACTAAATCAATAGATGCGTACATATCAGCGTGAGATTCCTCTGCTCTTAACAGTAGACCTGGCATTGGAATAGTAACTTCTACCCGCTGGTCAGTATTAAAGACGCTTAAACGAACATTAACATCGGATGTTGGAGTTGTGTCAAAGTATCTTTCTAGTTTACCTATTTTCTTAATCACATACTCTCTGATGGCGTCGGTCACCTCGACATTGTTACCACGAATATTGTATCTCATATATGTGTCCTCCCTTATCCTTTATATTTCTATTATACTACTTTCACTGTAAAATTTCTTCCTATAACTGTTTTTTTACAGAAAAAGAAATGAAAGGAGTTAAATTGATCCATTACTTTCTTTGATCTAGAAACATTCCATCCATGGTATTGACTGAAATATAAGGGTTTTCATAAGACTTATTACTATGTTTATGTTGATTGATTTGTTTTATTTCTTTTTTTATTTCTTCAAACAAAAGATCCACTTCTTCCTTTCCCTCAGTATTTATGAAGATAACTCTTTTTCCTAGGGGTATTTCTGCCCTTGTAAAAGCTGGAGAAATCTTTTCCTGTAAGGCTGAACGCTTGCTTAACAATCCATTCATTTGATTGAGCAGAGTCTCCCGTTTTACATGATTGGTCCTTGATTGAAGACTATTTCTTAATTTCTGTGTTAGATGTATGTACTCTTTAAGTTCTTTTCTAACCTTTGCAAAAAAGGAGTCCCAGCGAATTCAAGCTCGGTACCACCCTCATGATAGACTCCCGTTCGAGTAGCCTCTAAAATAACTCTTTCTGTTTGCAGATCAAAAAATGCACGGAGATTATTATCTTGATTAGGGATTTTTGCTAATATATCTCCAATCCTATCTCCTTCACTTACTTCTATTTCATGTTCCTGCCTATTCCCCCCTGCATCATAAGTAGCAAAAACAATCGGGGCAGCTACCCTCCGTAAAGCCTCTTCTTCCCATCTATAACAAGTTTGACAAATATCCCTCGACAACTTAACAAAGACACCATTACAAGGGGCTCAACTTTCAAGCTCCCCGATAAAGGCCAACTCCAATAGTCCTAACCTAGCAGTCTATCCTCTAATTAAAGTATAGCCATATACCTCAGGACAATGACTATCCCTTAACAAATGGGCAGCCTGCCTCAAGGTAGAACCGGTTGTATATATATCATCGACCAAAATGACCGGTCTCTTAACCTTCCTTTCTAAAATAAAAGGATTTTCACTATATATTCTATCATCCCTAGACTTTTTAGCCTGCTTTTCAGAAGTAATCCTCCGTAAAGGATTCTGTTTTTCACCCGGTAAAAATGAAGCCAACTGCTCAGCCTGATTAAACCTTCTTTCCCTTTTTCGCCCCTCACTTAAGGGAATCGGCACGATAATTGGGTCCTTAAGATCTTGAAAATTCTGCTTAAAAGCCTCCCGAAAATAATGCTTAAAAGCCTCTATTAAAATATAATCCCCTCGATACTTCCAATTTGCTATTATTTCTTGGGCAAAGTCGTTATACATAAAGATAGACACACTAGCACTTAAAGGATCCTTATTTTGGTAATGGACTTCCCACCACCTACAATCCGAACAAAGATCCTTCACTTTAGGCCGACTACAACGTGGGCAAGTCTCCTCCGGAATCATCGATAAAAGCTCCCTACAATCATCACATAATAAGACTGGCTTTGCTGGGAGGAATAAACTCCCCCATGTCGTCGACAGAATTCTCTCTTCATGACAAAATAAACAATGTTTCATCAACAATATCCTTTCATATTTTTTATATAAATCCTGCTCGTCTGTTCATGGATTCCATCATTTTTTTCGCTTCAACCATTGCCTTAGTCTTTCCATCATGAAAAAAGACAACCTCCCCGTCGGGATCTTCTGCACTTCTTCCTGCCCTACCCGCTATTTGCACAAGAGCTGCTTCATCAAAAACTAAATGACCTGCATCTAGAACGAGCACATCAACTGAGGGAAAGGTTACCCCTCTCTCTAAAATCGTTGTCGTTAATAATACTTTTAGTTTTTTCTCCCGAAAACCCATCACTTTCTCTGCCCTATCCGAATCCTTAGAGTGAACGCTTGTTATTTCTGTTTTGTTTTTTATTATTTTTTCTTCCAAAAGGAGTTTACTTAATAAGTCAATAAGCCTATCAGCTAGATCAATAGTAGCTACAAAAATAAGAACCTGTCTGTCTTTATTTTGGCGCTTTTTAAACCAGGATAGAAGAAATTTAAGATTTTGCTTTTCGTAAAGTTGTTTAGATAGTTGAAGGATTGTTTTAAATTTAGGTAGGGGGAGTGGATGCTTGTGATATCTAATGGGAACAAAGGTATGAGGGAGTTTCTTTCTCTTGATCTTGCGCTGTTCTGCCTTTCGTGGCGTAGCTGTTAAGTAAATCATCGTTCCCTTCCTAGTAAGAGACCTTTTCGTCGCGAAAGGAAGGGACTGGTCTGCATGATAGGGGAAGGCATCTAATTCATCAATAACAATGACTTCAAAGGCTTCTTTATATCGGAGCAATTGATGGGTTGTTGCGACAATTATCTGGGCCTTTCCTTCCTTTTCTTCACTAGCACCATATAGACCTTCGATTAAAATACCGTGAAAAGCTTCCCTTAGTCTTGGCAGTAGTTCTCTTACGACGTCTGAACGAGGAGTAGCTAAACAAATCCGTTTACCTAATTGTAGGGCCCTTGTGATTCCTGGGAATAGCATTTCCGTTTTTCCAGAACCACAAACTGCCCAAATTAAATGCTCCTTTTTTCCTATTTCAATGGCTGTAATGATATCGTTTGCTGCTGCTTGTTGATAGGAAGTAAGCTCTCCCCCCCAGCTACATGGGTTTTTGTGTTTAGGATAGACAAAGCTTGGTCCGCTCCATTCATAAAGGGGTTCACAGGAAGATACTCTCCCCATCTTTATACAATTTCTACAATAAAAATGTTCAATTTCACATACGAGACAAGGATACTTTGCAAACAGGTAGGGTGTTTGATTATTACATCGCAAACAGCGTATTTGCCACTTTGAGTGGGTAATGGATGGAATTTCTTTGAAGTATTTCCTGTTCAAAAGGCTTTTAAATTGAGGTGTTGGAATGGAGATTTCCTTTTCTAAAAGGAGTTTACCGTCATACTGATTAGACAATTTCTTTAGATTTTCCTCCGGAAGTACATCTTTTTCCATAACTTCCTTCCCTTCTTTTTGATTATAAAGGAGACTAATCCAAAGGGGTTTGAATTAGTCTCGGGTAATAATTAATATTTATGATACCAAGAAACCCCAATCGAATCTTGTCCAAGATGGGTTCCAATTACAGGACCAAAATAACTTATAGCTGTTTCAATCTCTGGGTGTGCTTCTTTAAATTTAGCCTCTAATTCGAGGGCAGAGGGTTCGTCATTCCCGTGAATGAAGATAACCTTTTCCACGCTTCCTTTTTTTACGTCATCTTCAAGCATGCCCATGATTTTATTAACGGCTTTCTTTCGTGTTCTAATCTTCTCAAAGGGAACAATTTCACCATCTACAAAATGTAAGATCGGCTTAATTTTCAACAAACTTCCTACTAAGGCCTGGGCACCACTTAAGCGACCGCCCCGTTGTAGGTTTGTTAAATCATCAACCATAAAATAAGCCTTCATGTTTTCTTTTAATTTATTTAAACGATTTATGATTTCCTCAGCTGTCAAATCTCCTTGCTGAGCCATTTTTGCGGCCTCTATAGCGAATGTGCCTTGAGGCAGTGCACTCAATTCTGAATCAAAGGCATATACATCCAAACCTTCTACCATTTCTCCGGCTGATAGAGCAGCCTGATATGTACCACTAATCTTGCTTGATAAATGCACGGTAATTACAGCATCGTAATTATCGTTTGCAAGAACAGTATACAGGTCAACAAACGCACCCACTGAAGGTTGCGAGGTTGTTGGTAGTTCTTTAGAATCTCTAAGTTTTTCGTAAAAATCCTCTGTTGTAATGTCAATATCCTCTTGATAGGATTCAGTATCAAAAACAACACTTAAAGGGACGATATGAATATCATATTTCTCACGCAAGTCCTTGGGAATATACGATGTACTATCAGCCATAACAGCAATTTTCATAAGAGACTACTCCTTTCGTATCAAAATTCGAACATATACTAGATATTTTACAGTAACTTTTATGATTTTGCATTAAAAGACAATATAAAGGAGTAACAAATATCTATTCTCTACGAAAAAGTATCTCTTATCTTATTTGAACCCAACCATTTTTAATTCCTTTAACGACAGCTTGCGTTCGATCTTCAACTTTCATTTTTTGTAAAATGTTACTGACATGGTTTTTGACTGTCTTTTCGCTTATGAATAAAATCTCTGAAATTGACCTGTTACTATTACCTTCTGCTAGTAATTGTAAAATCTCACATTCTCTTCGAGTAAGTAAATGTAATGGCTTGCGGTATTCAACCACATTCAACTGCTTATCTCCATCTTCTAACTGTCCTGTTGTTAATCTTCGGTATTCCCTTACTAAATTATGGGTAACCCTTGGATGTAAGAAAGAACCTCCAGAATTAACAATTTTAATAGCTTCGATTAAGGATTCAGCATCCATTTCTTTAAGTAGATATCCCCTTGCCCCTGTTTGTAAGGCATGGGTTACATAATTCTCATCATCATGGATTGATAATATAATCACTTTTATATTAGGATAAGTTTTAATTAAATTTGCTGTGGCTTCTATTCCATTTATGTTTGGCATGTTAATATCCATTAGTACAACATTTGGATTGTATTTCCCAACAAGCTCGTAAGCAGAGTCCCCATCGTCACCTTCCGCTACGACATTGAAAGTTTCCTCAAAGTCTAAAATACGCTTTACACCTTCTCGAAACAACTTGTGGTCATCAATCAAAACGATATCTATTATTTCTAATGCGTTTACCTCTGTCATAGATTTTCCTCCTACCAATTTAATCAATATTCGTAGATTTGCTTATTTTTCTGTGTAGTTATTGTATATCTTACACACTTCTAATCATTAATGGAAGAAGTTTCTGAGATTTTATTAGGAACTTTAATTTTTATTCTTGTTCCTTCCCCTAATTTTGTGTTAATTATAAGACTACCCTTGAGCATCTCTACCCTTTCTTTCATACCTTTTAAACCAAAATTATTATAGGTTGTCTCTGTTGGGTCAAATCCTTTACCATCATCCGCAATTATTATCGTGACAAAATCCTTTTTTATTTCTATTTTTACCTTGATTAGATTTGCATCGGCATGGTTTATTGAGTTTTGTAAAGCCTCTTGGATCAGTCTAAAATAGACAATTTCATATTCCGAATGCAATTTTTCAGCTTCACCAAGGGCAATAAAATCAATGCTTTTCTTTGTATACTTCGAAAGATCATCTATATATTTATCCAAGGTGGGGATTAAACCTAAATCATCAAGTGCCATAGGCCTTAAATCATAAATCATTCTCCTAACATTATGTAAGGAAAAACGAACCATTTCCCTCGTTTCTTTAATATCCTTCATAACATCCTCGGTTTTACCCGCCTGAATTCCCCGGTCAATAATTTCATAACGAAGGAGTAAATTAGCTAACATTTGTGCAGGCCCATCGTGAATTTCTTGGGAAATCTTCTTCCTTTCCTCTTCTTGGGCTTCTATAATTTGTAGCACAAATTCATTTTTTTCTCTAGCTTTTTCAAGTTCAATGTTCACTTTTTTAAAATCATCATATAAATAAGACAGGATCACTGAGATTTTATTGGCTAATCCAATGGAACGATCTAGGGTACTACTTAAAGACAGTAATCTTCTTTCTAAATCATCCCTTCGTTCCCTAAGTATTTTTTCTTCTTTTCGAAGAACTGTTAATTCTGTCTGCATTGCATGGTTTTTTTCATAAACATAGCGGACTTCTTTCTCCGAATATTTATCAAAATTTTGATTTACAATAGATAAATGCTTCTGAGAAGCTTGGACTTCCTTCTCTAATTGGTCAGCTTTTTCGATGTGATTAAGTACCCTTACTTTTACACTTTCAAGTTCCGCTTTAATAACTTCATAACTTTCTCTTTTATCTTCGCTAATCTCAAAAATTTCATCTCTACTATTTTCCACAACATCAATCATTTCTTTGATAATGAAATCCAAAGCCTTTTCAGTTTTGTTTTCATTCATTTTCTGTCACCGACCTATGTTATAATTATTATATCGTAAATTAATTTTTAATCTGCAATTTTTAAAATAATTAATTTATTAAAAGTGTATATACTTGCCATTTTATCATGATATTGATTGGAATGGAAAAAAGAAAGGGGAAAACATGTTAAATACCTACTATACAGTGAAAGAATATGGAGAAAAAGAAATCACAATCCAAAAATCCCGATTCATTGGCTATATACAAAGGGCTGAAAGTGAAGATGAAGCTCAAGCCTTTATTCAAAAAATTCAAAAGAAACATTATGATGCCACCCACAACTGTTCCGCATATATGATCGGTGAAAACAACCAGATTCAAAAAGCAAATGATGACGGAGAGCCCAGTGGTACAGCGGGAATACCCATGCTAGAAGTCCTCAAAAGACAAGACCTAAAAGATACTGTCGTCGTTGTCACACGCTATTTTGGTGGAATTAAACTAGGCGCTGGCGGTCTGATCAGAGCCTACGGTGGAACGACCACCGAAGTCATCAAAGCCGCCGGTGTTGTCAGGCGCCAGCTTATGCAAGGGGTGGCCCTTACCGTTGACTACAGCCTCATTGGTCAACTGGAAAATGAGCTTCGAAATGCCAAGTATTTAATCGACTCCATCGACTACTTAGAAAAAGTCACCTTTAATGTCTACGTAGAAAAAGGTGAAGAAGATTCATTTAAAAAGTGGATTGTTGATTTAACGAGTGATAATGTCGATTTTAAAGATCTCGACCAAGCCTATATAGAAATCGATGTAGAATCAACAAAGGAAGAATAATTCCAATAAAAAATGCATGAAGCTAAAGATTTCTCTCTAGTTTCATGCATTTTTATTTTATTCAACAAGGGATAAAGCCGCTTCATCCGCAATAATAGTTACATTAGAATGGTTTTTTAAAACAGATGAAGGAACATCTTCTGTCACTTCCCCATTAATGGTCTGCTTTAAAGCTTCTGCCTTGGACTCACCAGATACGAGTAAAATGATCTTCCCAGCCTTCATAATCGAAGCAATCCCCATTGTTATAGCTTGCGTCGGCACCTCTTCGACAGAATCGAAAAATCGTGCATTGGCATCTAAGGTTTCCTGAGCTAAATCAACGACAGCCGTCGGACTCTTAAAACTAGAACCCGGTTCATTAAAAGCAATATGTCCATTCGTTCCTAAGCCTAATATTTGTAAGTCTATTCCACCCACTGACTCTATTAAATCCTCATAACGCTGGCACTCCGCCTGTAAATCCGTAGCCTTTCCTTTCGGTAAATGGGTATGATCAGGAGATATATCAATCCTTTTAAAAAAGTTCTCCTCCATAAAATAATGATAACTATTCGGATCTTCCTCAGAAAGTCCAATATACTCATCTAGATTAAAGGTCCTTACATCTTTAAAGGAAATTTCCTTGTTGCTTGTTTTTTCAATTAAACCCTCATACATACCCTCAGGTGTAGAACCCGTAGCCAAGCCTAAAACAGAATCCTTTTGCTTTAAAATCTGATCACTTACTAGCTCACAAGCCTTCTGACTCATCTCGTCATAATCTTTTACACGAATAATCTTCATCCTTATTCCTCCTCGTAGGCAATAACGCCGCGACAAATTGTTTTTTTAATCTGTAACTGATCATCCACTATCAGAAGGTCCGCATCCTTCCCCTTAGCAATACTACCCTTCCGATCGAAAACCCCTACTTGCTTGGCTGGATTGACTGAAGCCATCTTTATAACATCCTCAAAATTAACTCCCTCAAGGGATAACATGATTCTTACCCCATCATCCATCCGTAAAATACTTCCCGCTAATGAACCCGACTCTAATTGCGCCCGGTCCTCCGTAACAATAACAGGCTGCCCACCCAGCTCATAATTACCCGGCACAAGACCCTTAGCTCGCATGGCATCCGTAATTAAAATTAGTCGGTCGCTCCCCAGGTTATTATAAATCAACTGAAGCATGGCCCGGTCCACATGAATCCCATCAGCTATTAACTCCGCCCGCAAATCATCTAGTAAAAAGGCCGAACCAACCGCCCCCACATCCCGGTGATGAATCCCATTCATAGCATTACACAAATGAGTTAACTGACTTACCCCATAAGACACCGCCCTTTCCATCTCAGCAAAATCAGCATCCGTATGCCCAGCTGAAACATTCACTCCCGCCTCCGACAAACTAGAT
>Ga0079226_10005028_pt1 | contig 10117 bp, 8 predicted proteins | sample Poulit2014_FD_76345 | JGI IMG/M metagenome (GOLD analysis project Ga0079226, IMG submission 76345) | Agricultural soil microbial communities from Georgia to study Nitrogen management - Poultry litter 2014 | ecosystem: Environmental > Terrestrial > Soil > Agricultural land | place: USA: Georgia... | reverse complement strand
TTGGATAATGGGAGGAATGGATAAAGGGAATGATTATGCCGACTTGCTACCTTTAGTCAATCGTAAAGTAAAAGCAATTATAGCCTTAGGGATTAATAATGCTAAAATAAGAAAAGCTTTTCTAGAGAATGTAGAATTCTTTATAGAAGTACAATCGATGTATGAGGCGGTGCAGGAAGCAAAGCGTAATGCTGTAGAGGGAGATACCGTTTTATTATCTCCAGCCTGTGCAAGTTTTGATCTCTTTAAAGATTTTGAAGATAGAGGGAATAGATTCAAAGAAGAAGTCCTCAAATTGAAAGGAACTAAAAGATAGTTATAAGAGTTAAAACCATAAATAAGAATGCAAAGTTTATTTAAACATATCAATGGAGACAAAACGATCTGGGTCATCATCGGGGTGATGAGCATTTTTTCATTTATGCCCATTTATTCTGCCAGTAGCAATTTGGTTTATACAGTTGGAGGAAGCACCTTTGGTTATATGTTTAAACACTTAGTTCATTTACTGCTAGGGTTTGCTATACTATATGGCGTACACAAAATTCCATATCGATATTTTAAAGGTTTATCGATGCTTGTATTACCTATTTCCATATTATTATTAATAGTTACCTTAGCTTCAGGTACGGTTATCCAAGGAGCGAATGCTAGTCGATGGATTCGGATTCCTATTGTAGGCTTGACATTCCAACCCTCTGCCTTAGCTTCTGTTGCATTATATGCGTATGTAGCACAATATCTTACCAGAATAAAAGGTGAAAAAATCACTTTTAAACAAAGCATCTTGCCACTGTGGATTCCTGTATTTATTGTATTGATATTTGTACTGCCTGCTAACTTTTCGACAGCAGCCCTTATTTTTATTATGGTACTTATATTAACTTTTATAGGGGGTTATCCCATAAAATATTTATTGTCTATTGTAGGAGTAGGACTTTTATTTTTAACTCTTTTTATCTTAACCGCTAAGGCCTTTCCTAATGCATTTCCAAACCGCGTGGATACATGGATTAGTAGAATAGATAACTTTTCGAAAGAAGGATCGTCAGATGAAAATTATCAAATAAACCTCGCAAAACAAGCCATCGCAACAGGAGGAATAATGGGGTTAGGACCAGGTAAAAGTGTTCAAAAGAATTTTTTACCACAATCTACTTCCGATTTTATCTATGCTATTATTATTGAAGAGTTTGGGTTTATTGGAGGTATGATTATTCTGACAGCATATTTAATGTTATTACTACGCATATTGATTGTAGCTAGAAAGGCACCGAGTACATTTGGAAGTTTGTTAGTTATAGGGGTTGGATTACCCATAATAATCCAAGCCATAATCAATATGGCGGTTGCAGTGCAACTTTTTCCAGTAACAGGACAAACTTTACCTCTAATAAGTAGCGGAGGGAGTTCAATATGGATGGTCTGCTTAGCATTGGGAATGATATTAAGCGTTAGCACATCAAAAGGAGAGGATCTAGATACAGAAAATATAGAAGTTGAAGAACAAAATCCATTAGATATATTAAGTGAGACCATATAGAGTAATCATATCAGGAGGAGGAACTGGAGGACATATTTACCCAGCTATTGCTATTGCAGATGAATTAAAATCACGCAATAAAGCAACAGAGATTTTATTTGTGGGAGCAGAAGATCGAATGGAAATGCAAAAAGTCCCTGAAGCTGGTTACCCTATAAAAGGATTGAAAATTAGTGGCTTGCAACGAAAAGTATCATTAGAAAACTTAAAATTGCCATGGAAACTGTTTTTGAGCTTTAGAAAGTGTAGGAAAATAATTAATGAGTTTCAACCTGATGTAGTAATCGGGACAGGTGGTTATGCAAGTGCCCCTTTGGTTAGGGTTGCTTCCAAAATGAATATTCTATGTGTAATCCAAGAGCAAAATAGCTATGCTGGAATAACGAATAAATTGCTAAGTAAGAGGGTAAATAAAATATGTGTAGCTTTTGAAAATATGGAGCGATTTTTTCCAGCATCCAAAGTGGTACTAACTGGCAATCCTGTTCGTCAAAATATAACTCAAACTTCTATTCGTCAGGATTTAGCAAGAAAAGAGATGGGGCTGAATCCCGACAGGAAAACTTTATTGGTGTTAGGAGGAAGTCTAGGAGCAAGGAAAATAAATCAATTAATAGCTTCCAATCTCGAACTGTTCGACGAACTAGACTTGCAAATAATTTGGCAATGCGGTTCTTATTATATAGAAGAATATAAACAGATGGAATCAGAAAAAGTAAGTGTAAAAGCTTTTATTTCGGATATGCCAATGGCCTATGCTGCTGCAGATGTTATTATCTCTAGAGCGGGAGCATTAACAGTAGCTGAATTATGTCTAGTAGGAAAACCAAGTTTATTTATTCCTTCGCCTAACGTTGCAGAAGATCATCAAACAAAAAATGCGCAAGCTATTGTAAATCACGAAGCAGCCATGTTGATTAAAGAATCCGAACTAGAGACTACTTTTGTAAATAGATTTATAAATTTGATGCAAAGTGATGAAATGCAAAAACGATTTGCAACTAATATAAAAAAATTAGCAAAACCTAATGCTACTAAAACAATAGTAGATATTGTAGAAAAAATAATTGAAAGTTAATGCAAAAAGAATATTCGAAATATTACTTTATTGGGGTTGGGGGTATCGGAATGAGTGCTCTAGCTAGATATGTTTTACTTCAAGGTAAAGAAGTCTATGGATATGATACCACTCAAACTGGGCTTACTGAAAAGCTTAGTAATGAAGGGGTTATTATTAGCTATAATGATGAAGTAGAGGAGCTTCCAAATCTGAATATTAACGATACTTTGATTATATATACTGCTGCGATAAACAACAAGAATCGTTTGTTAAATCATCTGAAACGAAAAGGATATGTATGTGTGAAACGTGCAGAATTCTTAGGCGATATAACTCGATCAACAGTATGTCTAGCTGTCGCTGGCACACATGGTAAAACAACTACTGCAAGCATCTTGGCACATCTATTAATTGATTCAGGAAAATCTGTTACAGCATTTCTTGGTGGAATAGCTGAAAACTATCAATCAAATTTTATCTATAGAGGAACCGAAATAACCGTGGTAGAAGCCGACGAATACGATAGGTCTTTTTTGCACTTATCACCTACAATTGCATGTATCAATAATACGGATGCTGACCATCTTGATGTTTACGAATCTGCTGATAGATTGCAAGAAGCTTTTATTGACTTCTCTAGTTTAATTCAAAATAAGGATGATCTAGTGCATCCTTTCAAATTAGATTTTGGAGGAACTCGTATAGCTATTGACCATGAGGATGCTGACTATTCAGCTCAAAATATACGAATAGTGGAGGGAATGTATCTTTTTGATGTTAAAACTCCCAATGGGATATTGAAAGATCTAAAATTTTCTATGCCAGGAGAGCATAATTTATTGAATGCACTTACCGCTATGACAATGGCATTAAAAGCAGGAGTCTCGACTGAATTATTAGCCCAGTCACTATCGACCTTTAAAGGAGTAGATCGAAGATTTTCCGTTCGATATGCCTCAGATAACAAAGTGATTATTGAAGATTATGCACACCATCCTACTGAATTAAGAGCTTTGTATAAAGCGGCGAAAACAATGTATAATAAACAGAAGATTACACTGGTTTTTCAACCGCATTTGTACTCTAGAACACAAGATTTTGGAGAAGAATTTGCTCAGAGTTTGTCTTTATTTGATCAGGTACTTTTATTGGATATTTATCCCGCAAGAGAATTGCCTATCGAAGGAATAACTTCCCAATGGTTGTTGGATAAAATACAATCAACCGATAAAAAATTAATTCAAAAAGAAATGATTTTTGATGAAATTAATGACTCTCCTTTTCAAGTGATAATAATGGCAGGAGCAGGAGATATTACTAAAGAAGTGCAAAATGTCGTAAAGCTGTTGGAATATGAGAAATAAATGGCAAATATTGCGTATCTTTTTACTTTTGATTTTAACAGTAGTGTTATATAGTTTCAGCAATAAAAGAAACCAACAACGAAATGTTAAAGACGCTCTAGTAGTATTTACAAATCCTGAACAGCTTTATATTTCGATGGGAGCTATATACAGTATGTTGACGCAAGATCTGGACACTATAGATTTTAAAGTTCAAGAAATCAGCATAAAAAGAATGGAAGAGGAGATTTTAAAACATCCTATGGTGGCAGACGCCGAGGTTTTTATGACTCTCGATGGTATTTTAAGTGCAGAGGTAACACAACGAACTCCTATTGGTAGGTGTGTAAATAAAGATGGAGTGCAGTACCTCGATCAGGTAGGAGTATTTATGCCCTTATCATCAAACTATAGTGCCAGAGTACCATTGCTGTACGGAATTGAGGATAGTATTTCGGTGAAAAACATTATGCCATTATTATGGGCTATACAGGAAGATGAATTCATGAAACAAAGTGTGGTGAGTATTATACAAAATGATAGAGGATGTGTAAATTTGCAAATTCGTCAAAATAATTTGGAAATTTTATTTGGAGAAGTCAAGGAGTTGGATAATAAATTTAGAAAGTTAAAAGGCTTTATAAAATATACTAGAGACGAAAAAACATTGGAAAATTATAAAACGATCAATCTGGAATACGAAGGTCAGGTTGTTGCTACAAAAAAATAACACATGGAAAACGATAAAATTGCTGTAGGATTAGATATTGGAACTACCAAGATAGTAGCCATGGTTGGAAAGCTTAATGAGTATGGTAAATTAGAAGTGCTTGGAGTAGGCAAAGCAAAAAGCTTGGGGGTCCATCGAGGAGTAGTAAATAATATAACTCAAACCATCCAATCTATTCAACAAGCTGTAGTGGAAGCAGAAAATGCTTCAGGAATCTCTATCCATAAAGTGATGGTAGGAATTGCGGGACAACATATTCGTAGTTTACAACATAGTGATTATATCACTCGAACCGATAGTGAGGAGGTTATTGATGAAGAAGACATAGAAGCCTTGTGTGATCAAGTGCTAAAACTAGTGATGCTTCCTGGTGAAGAAATTATCCATGTATTACCACAAGAGTTTAAGGTTGATGGACAAGATAAAATCACAGAACCAATTGGTATGTTCGGAGGCCGATTAGAAGCTAACTTCCATGTTGTGGTAGGACAGGTTGCATCGATTAGAAATGTTGGTCGATGCGTCGAAAATGCAGGACTAAAGCTTAGCTCAATAATGTTAGAGCCTTTAGCATCTGCTCAGTCTGTACTTAGTAAAGAAGAGAAAGAAGCAGGAGTAGTTCTGCTAGACATAGGAGGAGGTACTACTGACCTAGCTATTTTTAAAGATGGAATTATCCGCCATACAGCAGTAATTCCATTTGGAGGAAATGTGATAACCGAAGACATAAAAGAGGGTTGTGCTATAATTGAAAAACAAGCAGAACTTTTAAAAATCAGATTTGGATCGGCTTGGCCAGGTGAAAACAAGGAAAATGAAATCGTTTCTATTCCAGGATTGAGAGGTAGAGAACCAAAAGAAATAACCTTGAAAAACCTATCACGTATTATTCATGCCCGAGTTCAAGAAATAATTGATCAAGTCTATTTGGAAATTAAAAACTATGGACACGAAGAGCAAAAGAAGAAACTAATTGCTGGTATTGTTATTACTGGAGGAGGAGCTCAGCTACGTCATTTAAAACAACTAGTGGAGTATATCACAGGAATGGATACCCGAATAGGATATCCTAATGAACATATGGCAGGAGATAGCAGTGAAGAAATAACAAGTCCTGCCTATGCAACAGTCGCTGGCTTGGTAATGCATGGTATTAAAACTCTTAAAGATCAAGAGATTGAAGAGGAAATTATAAAAGAAGAAACATTACAAGAACAAACAACACACGAGGCTCGTACAAGTGTAGAAGAAAACGATGAAAACCTAGTTGCTGAGGAAGCAAAGGTAGAAGACAAGAGCAAAAGTTCAAAGTCGATATTTGAACGTTTTTTCGATCGTTTTATGGATTTTTTAGATCGAGCAGAGTAAAATAAGAAAACAACTAATATCAATAAATATGGACACCAAAGGATTAGACAACATCGCATTCGATATGCCTAAAAATCGGTCGAATGTTATTAAAGTAATTGGAGTTGGAGGTGGAGGTAGCAATGCTATTAACCACATGTTTAAGCAAGGGATTAAGGGAGTGGATTTTGTAATCTGTAATACAGATGCACAGGCACTTGATAATAGCCCTGTACCTACAAAAATTCAACTTGGAGTTTCCCTAACCGAAGGACTTGGAGCAGGAGCCAATCCAGCAGTTGGAGAACAAGCGGCTATTGAAAGTATGGAGGACATTAAAACCATGCTGAATACCAATACCAAAATGATCTTTATAACCGCAGGAATGGGGGGAGGTACCGGTACAGGTGCAGCTCCAATCATAGCTAAAATGGCAAAAGAACTGGATATTCTTACTGTAGGAATTGTCACCAGCCCTTTTCTTTTTGAAGGAACTCAACGAAATGAACAAGCTCAAATCGGAATTGAAAAATTACGAGCAAATGTTGATTCTTTGATTGTTATTAATAATAACAAGCTCCGTGAAGTATATGGAAACCTTGGATTTAAAGCTGGTTTTTCCAAAGCCGATGAAGTATTATCAACAGCCGCAAGAGGGATAGCAGAAGTAATAACCCATCATTATTTACAAAATATTGACCTCCGTGATGCGAAAACCGTATTGTCTGATAGCGGAACAGCTATAATGGGAAGCGCCAGTGCATCTGGATCTAACCGTGCGCAAGAAGCTATTGCCAAAGCGCTTGATTCTCCACTATTGAACGATAATAAAATTACAGGAGCTAAAAATGTATTGTTGTTAATTGTTTCGGGATCACAAGAAATTACTATTGATGAAATCGGAGCCATAAATGATCATATTCAATTAGAAGCCGGTAATAGTGCGAATATTATTATGGGAGTAGGCGAAGATGAGGCTAAAGAAGATGCTATCTCTATAACCATCATAGCGACTGGTTTTGATATGGAACAGCAAAATCAAATTTCAAATACGGAAAATAAAAAAATAATACATACACTTGACGAAGATCAAAAAGCTGTACACCAATTGTCTGCAGTGAGTAATCGATCGGCAGTAGATCTACCTTTGGCTGATTCGGTGAAGACAAGTAGTAAACCACAAATGATTGAGAAACCCGTAAAGCATACACTTTTTGATCAAGTGGAAGAACCAAAACTCCCATTCAAAAATTATATTAAAACTACGGAATTTATAAAAAGTATGGAGGTGATTTATGAGGAGGTCATCGCAGATAATTTAGACTCTTTTGATGAGGTCAACTTGACAGAATTAGATGTTGAAGATTTTGTAATTATCACTTCAGATAAAGAAGAAGCGAAGAAAGAAGTAGAACCCGCTCCTGTTTCAAAGGTAGAGAAAAGAGAGATGTTGATGTTCGATATTGAAGCTCCTGTTGCTCAAGGAAATATCCAGTCAGATACTCCACAGTCTTCAACTTCACATCAACATTCAGCAGATGTAAAACAACCACAAATAAAACGATATGTTTTAGAAGAAGAGGAAAAAAAGAAGCCTAAAGCAAATTATATAGAGGAGGAAGAAACGGATCGATTTCTTCAATTTCGAACCGAAAAAAAAATAGTGAACCAACCTTCAACCCCAATCATCGAAGAGGAAGAAGATGAAGTGGATCCACTCAACTCTCCTATCTCCAAAGTATTAAGAGAAAGAGCAGAGGAACGTAAAAGAAGTCTAAAAGCTTTTAATTATAAATTTAGAGATAATGCCTCTCGAATAGATAAGATCGAGAAAGAGCCCGCTTATAAACGACAAGGAATAGAATTGAGTTCAAATGAAGAAACAGGATTGTCCCGTACCAGCCTTCAAGCCTCTGAAGATGATATAGAGTTTAGAACAAATAATTCTTTTTTACATGATAATGTAGATTAAACCAGTAATAAACAATCAAAACATTTCGCAGGTTCTTAGTAGTAGAATTGCATATAAAGGTGTCCATAAATATATGAATGATAACTACAGGAATGGGCGAAATGTTTTTTATTAAATACTTCTGAAAAGAGCTGTAAAGCATATTTTATAAGTGAAACTTGGTGCATCGTAGGATAAATAATTATATTTGCAATCTAAAATAATAGATATGTCTGTTTTACAAGAAACTATGCAAGCAATGAAAGAAGCCATGAAGTCGAAAGATTCTAATGCCTTGGCCGCTTTGCGTGCTATTCGTGCAGCAATCACGAATGAGCAATTAGAGTTGGGAGTAGAAGAATTAAATGAAGAACAGACTATAAAAGTTTTACAACGTCTTGTAAAACAACGTAAAGATAGTGCGGCTATTTATCAAGAACAAGATAGAATAGACTTGGCTGAACCTGAATTGGCACAAGTAACTGTAATAGAAAAATATTTACCTGAACAATTATCTGAAGAAGAAGTACAGAAAGTGGTTTATGAAGTCATTGAGCAGTTGCAAGCCAAAACGATGAAAGATATGGGAAAAGTGATGGGAGTGGTCAACAGTAAGTTAGCAGGAAAGACAGATGGAAAAACAATTGCTAAGTTTGTAAAACAAATTTTGGGCGAATAATACTTAAGAATTAAACAAGGCCTCGTAGCTCAACTGAATAGAGCACTGGATTTCGGCTCCAGCGGTTGCAGGTTTGAATCCTGCCGGGGTCACAAACAAAAGCTGTCTCATCTCGAGGCAGCTTTTGTTATTAAAACCTATATTCTATCTTAAACCGTCAATGGGGTTTTTATTAGCATACTTTATTTTCTTAATCATAAATCTTAATCAATGTAGTTTTGATAATAAAGAAATGAATTTAAGAACAGAAAAAGTTCTAATTATTCTTTATCTATTTTGATTAATGTAGTATCTCCAGGTTTTCGGTGAGGAACTTTGTACATAAAAAATAGAATAAATAAAGAGAAGATAATGATTCCATAATAGATGTAGTCCATAGAGTTGCTAATGGCAGTTTGTAAAAACGTTTTGGTGGTTTGCGGAACTTGAGGGTTTTGTAAAACCTCCATGATATTTTGAGTTGCATAAGATAGGTCCTCTTTATAATCTTTAAGCTGGTAGGCTAGAGTGTTATTGAAAATTGCTCCAAAAACTGTAGCTCCCAGACATTGTCCTAGATTTCTAGAAAACACAATTGAGCTAGTGACCACACCGCGTTGTTGCCAAGCAACCATAGATTGAGTGCCCACAAGAGAAGGGGTAGATAATAGTCCAAAACCTGCGCCTAACATCACTTGGTCTATCACGATCAAATAGATAGGTTGTGGTTTGGGGATCAATAAAAATCCGATAGCAGATAAAGCCACTAATCCTGCACCGATTAATGAAGTTTCTCTAAATCCAATCCTAAGATAAAGTTTGCCAGAAAGCGCCGAAGCAGTAGGCCATCCGATGCTCATACTTGCCAAAACAAAACCTGAGGCAATAATGCCTAAACCTAGGGTAGCTTGCGTGAAACTAGGCAAAAATGCTTCAGGACCCATCATGCTAACTCCCATCATAATCATAGCTAAACTGGTAAAAGCAAAGGTTTTATTTTTCCATACCCATATAGGCATAATAGCATAAGGAATGTTTTTTTCAGTTCGATAAGTCCATAGTGAGAAAAATATAATTGTAACAATAAAGCATAAACTTTGCCAAGAAATCCATTCCCAACTTTGTCCGCTTTCTAGAAGAAAAATCAATATCAAGCTCAAACTTATCATTAAAAGAATAGCTCCTTTATAATCAATTTTAGGTTGTTTAACAGTAATCTTTTCTTTAAAAAATACAACAAGAAAAACAATAGCAAGCCCACCGATGGGAATATTGATAAAAAATATCCATCTCCAGTTAATAAATTCTGCAAGTGCACCCCCTAAAGCAGGTCCAATAATAGCACTAATACCCCAAATACTTGATAGGTAACCTTGTATTCTTGCTCGTTGTTCTACAGAATAAATATCACCAGCAATAGTATTGATAGTTGCCATAATCGAACCAGCACCGATTCCTTGTAAACCTCTAAACCCAATCAAAGAA
>Ga0079226_10005027_pt1 | contig 10118 bp, 13 predicted proteins | sample Poulit2014_FD_76345 | JGI IMG/M metagenome (GOLD analysis project Ga0079226, IMG submission 76345) | Agricultural soil microbial communities from Georgia to study Nitrogen management - Poultry litter 2014 | ecosystem: Environmental > Terrestrial > Soil > Agricultural land | place: USA: Georgia... | reverse complement strand
GTCGTACCCCTGAAGGATCTGCAGCTTGTACTCCGCCGTGAATCGGCGGCGTTTGGGTCGGTCGGCCCGAGGCCCTGTGGTCTCAAGGTCGTGCTTCGTCATCGTCACAGTCCGTTACACCAAGCCTCTCGCCCCACTCATCCCACACCAAGAACTTTGTGTCCGTGTGTCCGACTCGAGCTTGGCACAGAGGGGGCTGCACGTTGGTTCATTTCGGCGGCCCCGGGTCCTGACCACAAGCAAGGGCGACCCTCGTGGAAGGAACCAGCCGCGATGCCGCCTTGCGTTACCCATGCTGGAGTGTGCGGGATGTTCGTCTTGATTGATCCGCTGCCGATCCCGGTGGCGTGGAGCCGAAGCGCGCGGGCTCTGTTGACCCGATGTACCAACAGATATTGGTTTGTTGATATGACTTCGGACTCCTGTGAACTCCTCTGCTTGGATCTGCCCCAGGCCGAGAAGGTCCGCGCCCGTGTTCCCGCCGACGACGGGGTGCGTCCCGCCGCGGATCGCGCTCGTGCCCTGGCTGACCCCACGCGGCTGAGGGTCGCGCGTGCCCTGTACGTCGGAGAGGAGCTCTGCGTTTGTGACCTGGCCTGGGTCTGCTCGGCCACGCAGAACCTGGTCTCCCACCACGTACGGCAGTTGCGCGTCGCGGGTCTGGCCACGGCAGACACGGGCGTCGCGGTGGGTGCGATGGGCACCGACGTGGCCATCAAGGCGGCTGACGTCACCCTCATGGGGGAGGACCTGCCGGTTCTGCCGCGCGCTGGCCCACCCGCGCCGGTCCAGGGGGATCATGCTCCAGAGCCTGGTGCTCTCCGGCGGCATCCTGCCCGTGCTCGTCCCGCTGTCGGCCTTCGGGGTGCTGGGGCTGGCCGCGGTGATCCTCACCCACGAACTAGCCGAGGTACTGGTCATCGCCAACGGTGTCCGCGCCGGACGCCGCCCGTCCGCCGGAGCCGGCAGCTCCGCCACGACGCGACCGACGCCGGAGAGGGCCCAGGAACCGGTCAGATCGCACGGGGTACGCCCTTCCCACAGTGAGCACTCGACAACACGCGAGTCCTCGCTCGACGGGACAGCGCCGATCACACGGAAGGAAGGTCCCGGCCGTCCGGCTGAGGGGTGACATCCCCGGTGCCCGGTCCTCCGGGATCGGGCGCCATGAGATCGGTGGTGTTCCCCGTGGTCTGGTGCCCGCATACCTGGATTCTCGTCCGCTGGCCACCGTGGAAGTCGCCGAGTTCGCCAGGAATAGCTACACGGCTCCGGGCATCCCGGATACTGGTTCTATGCGTTTCGGAATCCTCGGTACGACTGAGTTACGTAGTGATGATGGCACGTTACTCGCCACCGGTGGGACCAGGCGGAAAGCCGTACTCACCGTGCTCGCATTGGAAGCCGACCGATTGGTGACCACGGAACGTCTCATCGAGGACGTCTACGGACACGAGCCGCCCGCCGGGGTGGCGAACGCCCTGCAATCCCAGATCTCTCGGTTGCGGCGCACACTCAGCAGAGAGGGTAGAGATGTTCTGAAGTTCCGATCAGCCGGTTACCAACTCGCGGTCGACCCTCTTGACGTGGACGCGCACCGTTTCGAGCACCTGGCGGCCTGTGGCCGGGAGGCCATCGCCCTGGGCGAATTCGACAAAGCCGCAGAGCTCTTGGGCCAGGCCCTGGAGTTGTGGCGAGGACCCGCCCTCGCCGACGTGGCCGAGGAGACTTTCGCCCAGGGGCCCGCGCACCGTCTCTCCGAGCTTCGGTTGACCGCCCTTGAGAACCTCATGACGGTACGACTGGCGCAGGGTGAGGGCCCTGAACTGGTTGAGGAGCTCCAGAGCATGGTCGCCTCATACCCCCTGCGGGAGCGTCTGCGCGGGCACCTGATGCGGGCACTGGACGCCGCCGGACGTCGGACGGACGCACTCACCGTCTTCGCGCATGGCCGCGAGTACTTGGCTGAGGAGCTCGGGGTGGATCCCTCTCCGGAGTTGGATCGCATCCACACCGCTCTATTGCGCAGCGAATCACTCCCCTTGCCGGGCGTACCCCGAGGTGAGGGGACGTCAGGTGCGGCGCCGCGCGACCCTGAAAGGCGGACGGTACCCGAACATTCCGCGGCAACAGGTGTCCCGGCCCAGCTCACCACCTTCGTCGGCCGCGTGGATGAACCGCGCAACGTCAGCGTGCTCTTGGAACAGGAGCGCTTGGTGACCTTGAGCGGTCCGGGCGGGGTCGGGAAGACGAGGCTCGCGATCGAGGTAGCCCACCTTAAACAGAACGTGTGTTTCGTCGATCTGTCCTTTGTGGAGACCGGCGCGTCGATCGCGCAAGCTGTGCTCAACGCCCTCGGAGTACGTGAACCGGGCTGGACCAACTCTTCTGGCCAACTCACGGACGAGCCTTTCCATCGCCTTCTTTGGTCTTTGCACGAACGCCCACTACTGATCGTCCTGGACAATTGTGAGCATGTGCTGTCCGATGTCGCTCACCTGGTGAAGCAGCTGCTCGACGGTTGCTCACAGCTTCGAATCCTGGCGACCAGCCAGGAGGTCCTCGGAATCACGGGAGAAGTATTGTGGCCGGTCGTCCCCTTGCCACTTCCCCCCGCAAACGCTGGAGCCGCTGAGGCGCTGTGCTACCCCTCCGTCCAGCTGCTCAACCAACGAGCGGCCGCGGTACGCCCGGATTTCGAAGTAGACGATTCCAACGTCGAATCCGTCACGTTGATCTGCCGGGCTTTGGACGGCATTCCGCTGGCCATCGAACTGGCCGCCGCGCGGCTGAACGCACTCCCTCCTGAGGAGATCGCCAGGCGTCTCGACGACCGTTTTCTCCTGCTCACCAGGGGGAGTCGAACAGCGGCGCCGAAGCACCAGACACTGCGATCCGTGGTCGAGTGGAGTTGGGGTCTGCTCGACGAGCGAGAAAAACGCCTGGCCCGCCGGTTCTCTGTGTTCACCGGGGGCGCGGACCTGGACGCCGCCCGCGAAGTATGCGATCTGGGGGACGAGACTCCGGACGTGCTCGCCGGTCTGGTGGAGAAATCCTTCATCGAGGTGACGGACAACGCGCGCCGGTACCGCATGCTCTCGACCATTCGTGCCTTCGCCGCGGAACAAGTCGCCGAGTTCGGGGAGGCGGACACGGCGCAGCGTAACCATGCCGGGTATTACCTGGACTTGATGTGTTCCAGAGAGCCCTATCTGCGGTCTGGTGCCCAGGCGGAACTCCTGGCTCAGCTCGTTGTCGAACACGACAACCTGCACGCCGCCTTGCGCTGGGCCGTCGAGCACGACAGCGAGATCGCGTTGTCGATGCTCGCGTCCCTCTCCACGTACTGGTGGCTGCGCAGCCAGCACAATGAGAGCGCGCCCTTGGCGTACGCCCTGCTCCAACGCATCGGTGACGATGAGGTACCGGAGTCCTACGCGGAGGAATATGTTCTCTGCACGGCCAACGCCGCGGTCGTCCTGGGCGACACCGTCGGCGAGGACGCGTGGCGGCGCGCCGAGGCTATGGTCGCACATCTGGCGTTCCCCCTCCGCTGGCCTTTGGTGGCGATGCTCTGGCCGACTTCGGCGGGACGGGCAGGACGTGGATCGCAGCTCATTAGTCCATTCCTTGAACGCTGTCAGGACGACGACGACCCATGGGTACGAGCCGTAACCTACGTCACACTCGGCTACCTACAGTTTTTCCAGGGCGACCCAGGTCACGCGGAGCTCGCGTTCAACACCGGCCTCGCCGCTTTCCGGGACCTCGGAGACCAGTGGGGGGTGACTCAGGCCCTGGTGGGACTCGCGACCATCACGTCCTGGCGGGGTGACCTCCGGCAAACCCTGGCCCTGACCGATGAGGGACTCACGGTCACCGAATGGCTCGGTGTGGCGGAGGACAGCGCCGACCTGGAAAGGCTCCGCGCCGAAGTCCTGTTGCATCATGATGACCTCGATGGGTCGGCGGCCGCTTTCAAGCATGCCATTGAGCTGGCCCAGCGCAGCGGCGCGCGGGGGGTGCTGCTCTCGGCGCGATGCGGACTCGTGCAGGTCGAGCGTCTTCGTGAGAACTTCACCGAGGCGGGTCGACTCTGCGAAACGGTGCTCCAGTCGGGCAACGGCACCATGGCCGGGGTTGACCCTGTCAGCATGCAACGAGCGGTAGTCGAACGCGGTCGTCTCCACGTGGGCCTCGGCTCCGCTGATCAAGCGCTGCTCTGGTTCAAGCGTGCACTGGCCGGTGACATGTCGTCATGGAACCCGATACAGATCACTCTGGCCGCCGAGGTCCTCGCTGAGATCGCGTTCCTGAAGGAGAACTTCGAGAGGGCTGCGGCCCTGCTGGGGACCAGCGTATTGGTTCGAGGGCGGCGTGAGATCTCCGGGCCCGACCCGGCGAGATTAGCTGAGAGAGCTCGACACCTGCTTGGCGAAAGAACCTACCTCGATGCCTTCAACAAGGGGCTTGCCTTGCCCAGAAGCGCGGTGAGCACCGAGATCGAGGATGCTCGCCTCGTGTACCTGTCGTGATCGGGAGACCCGCGTAAGCTGCCGGTCAGTGATCGGTGCGCGCCTCGTCAGTCATTCGGCCCAGAGTCAGCTGGACACCACGGAAGAGAGCAGAGGTGTTCACATGACCATTCTGGTTACGGGCGCGACAGGCACCATCGGCGGTGCGGTGGTCCCTCGTTTGGTAGAAGCGGGACAGAAGGTGCGTGCGCTCACGCGCGACGCGAGTCGTGCGGAGGGCTTGCATCCATCGACGGAGATCGCCGAGGGGGACCTCGGCGATCCTGAGGGTATGCGCAGAGCTCTGCACGGCGTCGACCGCATGTACCTCTTCGCTGACTCTGAGAACGTGGAAGAGACACTCACCGCCGTTGAGGAGTGCGGTGTGCGGCGGCTGGTGGTGCTCACCTCGCCACTCGGTAATGAGGAGGACCAGAACGGCAAGACGTACAACGTGGTCAAGGCGGCGGTCCGTGCCCGCAGCCTGGACTGGACCTTTGTGGAGCCGGGACCGTTCTCCATGAACGCCCGTGACTGGTGGGCCGCGCAGATCCAGTTCACAGGTGCGGTGAATTGGGTGTATCCGGAGGCGGCTCTCGCGCCGATCCATGAGGAAGACATCGCGGACCTGATCGCCCAGGCACTTCTTGAGGACGGTCACATAGGGCAGGCGTACGAGATCAGCGGACCGGAAATCCTCACGCAGAGAGAGCAAGTCAACATCATCGGTGACGTGCTCGGGCGGGCGATCCCCTTCCACGACATCGGCCAGGTGGAAGCCCGGAACATGATGGTCTCGCACGGTGTTCCCAGCGAGATCGCCCATTGGGTGCTGGAGGTTCTCGCGGAGCGAGCGAGGGTTCCGACGCATGCGACGAATCCGGTCGAGAGGTTCACCGGAAGGCCCGGGAGGACCTTCGCCCAGTGGGTGAGTGAACACGCGGACGATTTCCGTACGCCTGGGTGATGGCGGTGCGTCCGGCCGGGGTGGCCGCGACCAAGGCGGCACGTGTGCGTGCTGGCGGGTCCCGGGCCTGGGACGGGGTGCTGCCGCCCGAGACGCTGATCGCTGAGTGGCCGCCCCATCACGAAGCTCCGACCGATTACTGGCTTCCAGTCTGCCCGCGGACACCGTGTTGCGGTCCCTGGTGCGTCTGGCCAAGATCCGGTGGCGGATCGAGCACGACTACCGCGAGCTCAAGCACGGGCTCGGGGGTTGGATCACTACGAGGGGCGGACCCCTCTGTGTCAAGCTCGAGTCGGACACAGAGGGCGGTGGCGTCGACCGCCTCGATAGCGATGGCCAACCTGTTTTCCGGGGTCTATGGGGCAACGTACGTCGTCTTCGTACTACGGGAGTTGAAACTGGGCGGAGAGGGCCTTGCGGTACTGGGGGTATCCATGGCGGGGGGCGCGCTGCTGGGAGCTTCACTGACGAGTCGGGTGGTGCGGCTGCGGGGGCCGATCGCAGTACTCACCCTCGCGCCGTTCGGGTACGGTCTGCTCATGATCGTGGCCGCAGCTCCGGTGGGGAACCTGTGGCTTCCTGCCGGGGCGGTGTTCGGCTACGCGATCGTCTCGGCGATGTCCGCGATCGCGTACGTGACCTTCCGGCAGGAGGCAGCTGATCAGAGCGCTGCGGGCAGGGTCGCGGCCGCGAGTCGAGCAATCACCGGAGGTGTGTTCTCGCTGAGCGCGATGGGAGCAGTACTACTACTCACCCTGCTTCCGGCCCGCGGAGTCGTGTGGATCGCTGTCCTCGGGGAAACCGCGAGTGTAGCGATCCTGGTGCTCGCGGGCGGCCTGACGCACCTTCAGAAGCCACGGGACGCAGGGCGAAGCCTGCGGGTGAAGAGCGGCGGTGAGGGCCAGCGTACTGACCACAGAAGTTGAGTGCACTCCGGCAGTGATTTGACAGCAAGAGAGGGCCTCCGACATAGGTGTGGATTGTCGAGGTCAACACCTGAAGTAAGTCAGGAGACCCTCCGTGGCCCACATTACCCATGCCAATACCCGTCTCACACCCGCCGGACGCCTGGCGTTGGCCCGCTGCGTGGTCGAAGACGGCTGGACTCTACGCAGAGCCGCTGAACGCTTCCAGACCAACGGGAGCACCGCCAAACGCTACCGCGCCCTGGGCCAGGCCGGGATGGTCGACCGGCCCAGCCGCCCCACCACAACCCCCGGCGCACCCCCACCCGCCGCGAACGCCGCGTCGTCAAACTCCGCGTGACCAAACGCTGGGGACCGGCCCGTATCGGCGGTCACCTGGGCATGCACGCCTCAACCGTCCACCACGTCCTGACCCGCTACAGGTGCGCCCACCTGGCCCACCTGGACCGGGCCACCGGCCGTGTGGTGCGATGCTACGAACGCCAGCGGCCCGGCGAGTTGGTGCACGTGGACATCAACAAGCTCGGCAACATCCCTGACGGAAGAGGGCACCGAGCGCTGGGACGATCCCAGGGTCGCAAGGACCGCGCCAAAGTCGGATACGCCTACATCCATAACGCTGTGGAAGACCACTCCCGTCTGGCCTATAGCGAGCTATTGGCCGACGAGAAGAAAGAGACCGCCACCGGCTTCTGGAAGCGTGCCCACACCTACTTCAGCTCGGTCGGGATCACGGTGGAGCGGGTACTGACCGACAACGGGGCCTGCTACAAGTCCCATATCTGGCGGGACCTGCTCGCCGGCCAGGGAGTCAAACACAAACGCACCCACCCCTACCGGCCCCAGACCAACGGCAAGGTCGAGCGGTTCAATCGGACCCTGGTCGAGGAATGGGCCTACGCTCGCCCCTACCGGTCTGAGAGCAAGAAGCGGGAGGCGTTCACCGGATGGTTGCTTCGACACCACCCATCGTGCAGTCCAGAGGCCCGTTCCTTCATCCCCGGTTGGTGACTACAACGTCATGACCCACATCACCTAGACACCCCCGCGTTGCTACCCCTCACAGGGGCGATGAGGACCGACATCGGGGTATGGGCGCTGCCCGGCGGAATGGTGTTGCTACCTCTCACAGGGGCGATGAGGACCAGCGCACCATCCGCCGGTACCGGGCGCGCCTGGCGTTGCTACCCCTCACAGGGGCGATGAGGACCAGCGCACCATCCGCCGGTACCGGGCGCGCCTGGCGTTGCTACCCCTCACAGGGGCGATGAGGACGGCAGGGTCATGTTGGCCCGTGTGGCCACGCCCCAGTTGCTACCCCTCACAGGGGCGATGAGGACCAGAGATCAGCCTGCCGCGCGGTGTGGTGGCCAGGTTGCTACCCCTCACAGGGGCGATGAGGACGCCGTGTGCCACTCCGTGGGCCAGGACGGTGTAGCGTTGCTACCCCTCACAGGGGCGATGAGGGCCCCCGGGCCACTACTGGCACCTGGCCACCGCCACCGCGTTGCTACCCCTCACAGGGGCGATGAGGACGGTGTCGTCGAGCACGACCAGGCGGCCAGGCTCCTCGGTTGCTACCCCTCACAGGGGCGATGAGGACGAGCACACGGTGCACGTCAGCACGGGTGGTACCGGGTTGCTACCCCTCACAGGGGCGATGAGGACCCGGGGCCGTTCCTACCGGGTGGAGCTGTACACCGCGTTGCTACCCCTCACAGGGGCGATGAGGACCCGAGGGTAAAGCCGCAGGTCACAGCAGGCCAACACCCTAGGTTTAAGGCCGATTTTCAGCAGACCTCCGGTCGTGCAATCGAACCCGGCGAGTCGCTGAAAACTGCTCCCCAAGCACACTGCGCTCCCTCCGCTGCAACGCTGAGTAAAGCGTATCCTTGAGCAGACGTGCACCTGGAACGTGCCCCGTAGAAGAGATCTTCAACGTAACCTCAGCCCTCCCCACAGACAGAGCAGCATCGGCTTGTACCTGTCACCCACACTGCTTGACGAGCCTCCCCCGGCGCTCCTTACGGCCGAAGTACGCCGCGATCTCCTTCTCGTTCGGCAACTCCCCGTCTCCCGTTACCGCTCCAGAACCCACTTCCAAGCTCGAGCTTGGAATGGTGACAGGTCAGACTCGGAAGTGGCCTCGGTGTCTCTGTCATGCACAACGTAAAGAGCAATAGCCTTCGAAATATCCGATTCAGTGAGGATCTGGGCTTTCTGAGTTCTCACGTCTGACATCAACTCCGGTGCCTGCTGATCGTCTGCGGACGCAGAGCGTACGCTCCTGGCCACCGTGCGGAACGCACGCATGAACAGCTCGTAGACACCGATCAACGCGAAACTCGGCCATGCGTGGATGATCCGCGACCACATTGTGGAGTCGGCCACCGCTACGTTGGCCGCCAGCGACGCGGCCGAGCCGATGATCAACAGACTCGACAGCAGCAGACCGCCCTTACCGCCGTTGTGGATGGCTCAGCAACGTCATGGAGGAGGCGACGATGGTCGTCCAACGGGACCAGCGAGAAGAATCCATCACCGGTCACCATCCATCCAGCGACAGGTCCGCGCTCAGGACCAGCGGGCTCGGGTCCTGTGGGGGGATGGTTGAAGTCCCCCTCGGACACCAACCTTTGGCACATGTTGTGGAGGTCCGGTTTGGTCTGGGCCTCCACTTTTCGTGTGCCAGGTCGATAGGTCAGCCGCAGCCCCATGCGCTCGTAGAGGTCGACTTTGTCTTTCGAATCGGCTGCGCGGACGGCTGCGGACAGGTTGCTGAGTTCGTCGACCATGGTGGCGATCTTCTCGCGAGTCAGGCGTTCGAGTCGGGAGGCGCTCGCAAGCTCCCGTTCGGCTTCGGCGTGTTCGGCCGTGGTGGTGTTGGAGCAGTTCGTCACGGTCAGTGATCTTGCGTTGCGCGATATCGACCAGCGCGTCGTCTCGTAGAGCACGACATGCCCGCGACCGGTGACGGCGAGGACGGGGAAGGGTCCGCAGAGGAGGACGGTCCCCTCAGGGAAATGCGGTGCTCGACCTGTCCGAGGACGAGTCGAAGTCTCTGTCGTGGTTGATCAGCTTCGACGAGTTTCAGAAGGGGCGCGCCTATCAGGAGCGGACCGATATCACGCTCCGCCTCGCGGCGAGTACGTGCTGTCCGACTCGCCGGCGGACTTCCATCCGGAAGCCGCAGACGATGTGTGGATGCTGGTGGCGGTGGGCGGCCAGGAGCGGGCCCGAGGCGAGTTCACCGGTTTGTTCGCCGATGCTGGGTGGTCCGTCTCCGGTATCAGAGAGGATCCCCGTACCCGTGGCTCATTCATCGACTGCCACCCGGCTGCCTGAGGTAATTCACCACGCCCAGAGATGACGACATGTTCCACCTTCCCCAGACCCTCAGGAATCGAGGGTTCAGGCTGTTCCTCTGCGGAAGAGGGGTCGACGATCTCGGCTCCGAGATGCTGCCAGTGGCCCTGGTCGCCCTCGTCCTGGTCGAACACGGCCCCCTGATGCTCGGCTTGATCCTCGGCGTACGCGGAGCCGCCGGTTCCGTCTTCGCCCTGGTGAGCGGTGCGTTGCTGAGCAAGCTACGTAAGTCCATGGCTATGGCTGTCAACGACCTGATCCAGTTGGCCGTCATGCTCGGCTTCGCGTTCGGGCCCTCGGCCGCGACCTGGCTGGTCCTGCTGGCAGTGGTGAGCGGGATGGCCG
>Ga0079226_10005026_pt1 | contig 10120 bp, 8 predicted proteins | sample Poulit2014_FD_76345 | JGI IMG/M metagenome (GOLD analysis project Ga0079226, IMG submission 76345) | Agricultural soil microbial communities from Georgia to study Nitrogen management - Poultry litter 2014 | ecosystem: Environmental > Terrestrial > Soil > Agricultural land | place: USA: Georgia... | reverse complement strand
TTTATTGTAGGCTATTTTATAATGGAGTTAGTTGGATAGAACATTTAGTGAGAAAATACCACTTCGTTTGTCAAAATAAGTTAGAAGCCTACATCCATCTAACTCATAAATACTTCCGACGGCATTTGGTAATTCAGTGACTCCCTAGGTATGTTGTTTCGCCTAGAGGCAGTCGAAGCACCAACTGTCTGATCCGCCAGGTTGAAGTCCATATGTTTGGGCAGGCCATCCTTTCTTCACATTCCATTGGAATGTTCGTTCAGCCCACACTGGGGAAATGTACCTAGATCAGCGAAGTAGATGGCTATATCATTCCGGTTGCCATTGCCTTCCGGTTTCAATATGATAATTAGATAATTACTTTAGAGAGGTGTTAGACTGGTGTCACAACGGCACTTTTATGGCGCACGCCCACGATGGTATCGCTTTCCAGATAACCGAATTCCTCTTTGAATGCAAGATAGTCCTTCTCTCTGTCAGAGAGTGTTCGTCTGGAAGATTTTCTGCCTCTGCCTTCCTTATGATCCTTGCGTTGGAACATGCAATATAAGGGGGTGCCCAGAACAGTTGATATGATAATCCTAACATTCGCATTCACATCCAATGCCTACCCTAGGAAACTTTCTCTTCCACATAGGTCCGCTGGTCTGCGGACAATTTGATGCGTTTACGGCCACAATGTTCCTTGTTCGACTTATAGCGCCGGTAGTAGTCCAGTGCACTGCGGCCACTCTGAGAAAAGCCACAACATTATAGGACTTCTGTCGAGCCTGTCAAATCCGTTTCGAGATTTTTGAGATAGGAATATTCTGATGGAAGTAGGCTTCTATTATTACCAGGTCATTCGTGATTACTCCTATGATTTCTTTGATTGGAAATACATTTGAGTGTATGACGAGTGGCTTTTTTATCTGTCTAGCTTAAATTCATAATCAGCACCATATAAATAAAAATTTATTTAATAATTGAAAAATTAAACCAATTTTGTTAAGTTATATGTGTCATAAAAAGGAGATTTTTATGACAAAATCTAGATTTAGGAGTGTTATCATGAAACAAGATTTTTCAGAAGAAGTTGTAGGCAAAAGTTTAAAGTCTCTTTCTAATGAGGAAATGAACTCATTATACGATGACTTTAACGCAGATGCGGAAACACGTGCGTCTCCTACTATAGCAACCCCAGCTATCAAGGCAGCTACGGCAAGTTCTTACGCTTGTCTTGGTATTGGTACTCTTACTGGTATTGGAGGTGCAGCTTCTTCTGCCAATGATTGTTTAGGTTAGAAGATAACAGAATATGAGAAAACCTGTTCAGCAAGAAGAGATTATTGGAAAAAGTTTGAAATCTCTAGAAGAGGATGATTTCCGTAAATTTTTCATTGATGAAAATGACGATGTAGAAGCAAGAATATCACCTACAACAGTTTCACCCGCAAGCTTTTTAGGTAGTTACCTTGCTTCAGAAGCATTGGATTGTGGATCAGATTAGTTAAGTCTAGGGAGTGGAGGGATATATGCAGCAGCGTATATCCTTCTCTCATTTATATACTAAATAAGGAGATATATTTCATGGTAACTAATTTATATAAAGCATTATCCATTAAAGAAAGATATGATGCTTTAAATAATAATACGATCGTAGAATATAATAATCAGTCAATGGTTTATTGGAGAAGTAATATGACTATAATAGATAATTCACAATTTGATGAAATGTTGTTTTATAATGGGTTTGATGAAACTATTTTTTCAGAAGCTGTAAATTATAAAGTAGATGAAGAATTAAAGTCTTTGTATATCTCTCAATTAAATAAATTGGAATGGTACCAATTTTATATTAAAGTATTAGATTCAGTAAATGAGCATGAATACAAAATAAAAAATGAATTACATACCATTTGTCAAGATTTTTTAGATTATGCCTATAATATTGTAACTAATTACTTAAAATCCATAAATTTTAAATTTAGTTTTTCTATAGATGAAGTCGCAGATAATTTAATTAATCAATTAGAAAACACATTATCAATTTACACTTCTAGAGCAACTATATTAGATATTAATCTTAAGAGGGACGAAGGTCTTTTAGACGGAGATAACAGTGAGAATCGCTTCTCTGATTATATAGAACAGGCTCAAAGTGTCAAATTTAAAGTTAATTTCTTTGAGAAATATCCTGTGTTGGCCAGAAATCTAAGTATCACCACAATATATTTTATAAATAACATAAAAACAGTTCTTAATCATTTAAATGATGATATAGAAAAGTTAAGAAATCACTTTAAAAATAAACTAGAAGTATTAGAAGTAATTGAATTTGGTGAAGGTGACACTCATAGTTTTGGTAAATCTGTGTGTAAGCTGAAATTTCAAGATCAGACTCTTATATATAAACCAAAAAATTTAGAGATTAATAAATCATTTGATGAATTTATAACTCGTTTTAACCAATACTCTAATAATCATAAAATTAAAAATCCTGATTATCTATTAATTCACGACCACTGTTATGAGTCATTTGTCGAATATTTGCCATGTCATAATACCGATGATCTAGCTGATTATTATTATAATTTCGGAAAATTACTAAGTGTTGTTTATTATTTAAATGGCACAGATATGCATATGGAAAATTTGATAGCGAGCGGTAAGGATCCTGTATTAGTCGATTTAGAAACGTTAATTCAACAGCCTATGATTCCATCCAGAGAAAGTGGAAGTAACGGTGATTTATTCACTTTGTATTTTGAAAAAGTTACTAGAACTTTAATGTTACCAGATGAAACAAGGTATTTAATAGCTCAAGGTCAAGACTTGAGTGCTTTAGATGGAAGACATACTCCGGATGCTCTTAAAGGTATTAAAGTTATTAATGAGGGAACAGATATAATCAGATACGAAGAATCTATATTTGATATGCCAGGTTCACAAAATATACCTTATTTGTCTAACAATGATACCATTGATTATAATGAATATACGAATGAAATTATTGAGGGTTTTGAACACGGGGCAAGATTATTGAAATCAATGGCCAATAAATTCAACGAACATTTTTCTTTTTTTGATAATGTTTTAACCAGAGTAGTACTACGTAACACTTCTCAATACGATACTATTCTTAAAAATTTACAACATCCAGACATGTTGTCTGAAATGTTAGACCAAGAGAAAATCTATGAGAATTTGTGGAGCCATCCATTTCCTAACAAGGATTTAATTAGAAGTGAATGTGATCAATTGAGAAATCTAGATATTCCCATTTTCTTTAATAATACTGATTCAAAAAATGTTACTGATCCTTTTAATAATAATTTTGTTGATTTTTTCAATTATAAACCCTATGAATACCTAAAAAAATCTATAAATAACTTTAGTGATGAAGATATAAAAAAACAAATAGATATTAGCACAATACATTTTTCAGGGTTTCAACATGATAAGAAAAGTGAATTGGAAAACAGAACAATAAATAAAGAAGAAATTATTAATGATATTTCAATCTCCAAAGAGGTTGAATATATTGCAGATTCTATCATTAGTACTAGTGACTATATAGATGGGGTTCATTTGTGGTTTGCTCCATCAAATATAAGGGATGATAAATGGAGTACCAACATCATATCCGATGACTTATATAATGGTAAGTCAGGAGTTTTTCTGTTCTTTTATTATCTATCAAACTATAACAAAGATAGTAAGTATATAGATTTCTATAATAATTTAGTAAATGAAATTGATGAAGTTCAAAATGTTAGTGCATCTAGCAATTTAGGACTTTCTAGTGAGTTAGGTTATTTTCATGCAATATCACTGATTAATGATTTTGGTGAACATAAAGTAACTTTTAGGAAATATATAAGACATATTGCTAATAACATTGATGATATTGATAAATTTACGAATGCTAAAATTGATTTTATTAATGGATATCTTCCTGTTATAAATAGCTTAGTAAGATATTATGAAAAGTTTGGTGATATCAGTTATCTAGGAACAGCTTTTAAATACTTTGATAAACTTTTATATGATATGAAAACTTACGAAGCAAAGGATGGATATGGTCATGGAATATATTGTATAAAAAATACTTACAATATAATTTTTAAGTATCTTGGAAAAGAAGACAAAGATAAATTTGAACAGAGATTACACGATATAGGCGCTGTTAAATATACAGAAATGCCAAAATGGTGTAATGGTTACTTGGGTAAATATGCTTTAAATCCAATAAAATATAAAAAAGAGATAGAAGAAGTGTTATTACAACCTAACGATACATTGTGTCATGGAAATATGGGAACATTGGATTTATTAGTATCAAGTGAATCAGAAATGACTATGGATTTTATATCGAATATTATTTCCACAAAGAATAAATATGGAACATATAAATTGATGGATACACCTAAAATAAAAAATGTGTCTTTATATAGTGGTTTAAGTGGTATTGGGTATGAATTATTAAGAGTAATAAATGATGATAGCATGCCCTCATTATTGGATTTCTAAATAGTATTAAAATTGAAACGAGGGTGTAGAATGAAAATTTTCTCTTATATTGGAAGTAGAAATGCCGACTCTAGAACATTTAAATATACTGAAAAGATATTACAAGACGTTAGCTCTGAATCTCCAAAAACAGAAATTGAAATTCAATCTCCATTAACAATGCCATTAATGCATTCAGTGAATTGTAAAACTTGTTTTAATGAGGGCTATTGTCCCTTAGAAAAAAAGTTCGAGTCTGAAGATTTTGCAAAAGAAGTTAAAGATAAATTAAATTCAGCAGATATTATATTTATTTCATCTCCTGTACATTCTCACAATGTATCTTCTGATATAAAAATATTAGTAGATAGATTGTCATATTGGTTGCACATTTTTAAATTAGCTGGAAAAAAGATATTTCTACTTATTACTGCTGAAAGTAATGGGGCAAACTTTGTAGAAAGTTATTTATTCAAAGTATTTAATATGATGGGAGGAGATGTGCGGCATACTGTTTCTTTTTTAAATAGTGATAGAGATATTGCTCCTGAACTAATGTCGGAAACATCAACTAAAATATTAGAAACTATAAATAATAACTATGATATTAGATTTGATGAAACTCAAGAGATTTATTTTAAAAAATTAAAATTAATTATGCGTAGCTCTGAAAGTAATGTTTTTGAATATAATTATTGGAAAGAGAAAAGAATGCTTGAATATAGTACTTTACAGAAATGGTATGACAATGAAAGGGAGAATCAATGAGTTTAGAGGAACAAGAAACTTACGAAGTAATTCTTGACCATGAGATAAGCTATAGACATGTATTGGATATTTTAAGCGGTACTAAAATAGTCGATAAGATCCCAGAAATTGGTGTGTATTACGTTCTCAGTAATGAAAAAATCAAAGAATTGAAACGAGAGAAAAAAGTAATTAGTGTCCAAAAAGAAGCATCTGTGAGCATGGATAAAGTCCATCTTAGAAGTGCTAATAATAATCTATTTCATAATGAAAAAGAAAAAATAAAATCTATATGGGATAAACAATGGGATATTAAAAAGGTCACAAATAATGGCATGAGCCACAAGATACATGAAATATCTAACAATATATCAGTAGCTATTATTGATTCTGGAATAGAATATAACCATAAAGATTTAAAGAAATCAATACTCAGAAAATCAAAAAATATGGTACCTAAAATGGGGTATAATTCATTAGAAGAATATGAGTATGGCAAGATTGATGATATTCAAGATAAGATGGGACATGGTACCGCAGTAGCAGGGCAAATTTCAGCTGATGGAGAAATGAAAGGTATTGCTCCAGGATTAGGAATAAATATATATAGAGTGTTTGGTAAAAAAAAAGCGAAAACTAGTTGGATTATTAAAGCTATTATTGAAGCAACTAAAGACGGTAATCAAATTATTAATTTAAGCTTTGGTGAATATATTTTGTACAATGGTCTATTTGAAGATGATAAGAATGATAATACTAAGTATGATGCCTATTATAAGGCCATTGAATTTGCTCATAATAATGGATCCATTGTTGTTTCCACAATGGGAAACGAAGGGGCTGACGTTAGAGACAAAAAGTTAATGCATGAAGTTATTGAATATAAAACTTTAAAAAGCATTAAACATTATGGTGAAGTATATGATTGTCCCAATAATTTTAATAAAACTATATCTGTTGCCTCGTCACTTCCTGAATCAGAATCCGTTATTTCGGAATTTAGCAATTACGGAAGTTCAGTAGATTTTATAGCACCAGCGGGGACGCTAGATTCATATTATAAATTAGGGTATCAAGAGTTTATATCTAAAAAGAAATATGAGAATGAATGGGTATTATCTACCCATCTAGAAAATTCTTATAATTATTTTTTTGGAAATTCTTTTGCTACACCAAAAGTTTCGGCTACTTTAGCACTTCTAATAGATAAGTATGATTTATATCATAATATAGATTTAGCCGTCTCTTATTTAAAAAGAAGCTCTATAAAAAGTGATGATGCTTATATTCTGAACTCCTACTGCAGTTTGACCTATAGTTATACCTAGATTGCAAATCAATATCAATGGCTTATAAAAAGGAGTGTTAAGTTGATCTTTGTATATATAATTTTCGCAGGGATTTCACTTTATTTTGTTCTAAGGTACGCAATTAGGGATGCAATTATTGAGAGTGAAACTAATAAAGAAAAACTTGTTTATACACAAAAGAGCAGTGATCTATTTAATGAAATATGCTCAATTTACACAAAAGATTTTAAAAACATAAAACGAGCAAAAGAAATCTATAATCAATCATTTAATATATTTATTTCTGGAGAAGACCCTAAATATGTTCTGGAAAATTTGATGGAGAACAAAAAACAAATTTTATCCTTGTATCATTCTAATGAGTAGTTCGATTTAAAATTAATGTAACTACATGAAATTTGTTACTGTTCTCAAGACAACTTACAATAGTAGGTTTGCGACAATAATGATTATTCGTAAATAACTTCATGGATTCACAAGTAGGGGTGGGGACATACTCCGATTATTGCTCCCCAACCAATCCCCCACAAAGTAATGAAAATGAACGACCACCACTTTAAACAAGTATAGATATAAATGGCAGTATTAAAAGGGTTCTTACGCTAAGTTGGTGAATGTGACTATACGGATTTCAATGATTTCTGAGCATTTTTTAATCAGCTTGTCCGGTAAAGCATCCGTTGATGTAATAATTCAATCCCGCACGGCCCTACATTATTCATTTCAGCGTCTTCAACAAATCCATTACTCTCAGTTGTACCCGATTGCACTCACCGTGGGCTTGAAGTCGCTAAGCAGTTTTTGGATGAAATGTTTGGTCAACGAATCCTGCCGCTGTTATTCATAACGTATGAGTCCAATGAAACCGGTGGGATTCTTTTAAACTATGGTTTCACCGAAAAATGCTATAAGTGTATAGGCTGGATGATTAAATACTGTATCAAAACTCAGTTGATGATATTCTGTTCTGTATCGTCTGCCGGGTCATTTTGCCAAAGTATACGGCGGACATCCTGTCGGTTGCGATATTCAATGTCTAATGCCATATCTCCCCTTTTTTCTTCCGGAATGCGACGATGAAGATTTTAACGGGAGCATAAGCGCCTGTATACTCGATAGCCTGAAGCCTCCCACTCAATAACCTACTTATGATAAGTATCCAAAGGTTTGGACAGTTTCTATCCGGATCTGTCCGGTCGTCCTGTCATCTTCAGATAACGTTTGACCGTTATCGAATCCAAATTTAAGCGGCTGGAGAGTCGAGGAACCGAGTCCCCGGCTGAATGAAATGTCTAAAACATCCGGCTCTGCTTCCATTTGTCCTGGATATTTTCTGCTTTTATCTGTGGGTGAAAGCCCATTTCTGTCCGAAAACGTTGTATACCGAGATTGATACGGTTCGGCAGCACTTTCCGAACGGTTTTGAATCAAATGAAACCAATCGTGAATCATAACTTTATCTTAATAGGACCTCCAGCAACCGCAAAAGATAGATATTAAACACACATGACAGCTCATTTTTCCCCAAGAATAGCTCAAAACAAACACAGTATTCATCCCAGACACCCAAACCCATAAATTTGTGAAAAAACTGGGGTTATATACATCTACAAAAGGAACATGACTTTACGACTACTACATATAAATATGAACGAAGAAGAAGCATCAATCAATAACAGCCTCCTATTCATATAACAAATACTCCCAACATTACAATGATTACACAATACCTAACAGTTCACCACCCAAATTAAACGTACCTAAGTCAACCGAGCTGCTATTTGTACCATTTTCTCTTTAATTATCGTTTAAATTAGATACTATAGCTTTTAAGTCTCAATCTTACCATCCCACTAATGAATAAATACATTAATAATCTTAAAAGCCCCTTCATCTTATAACTCCTCCTCCTCGAAAATAAAAATCTCTTCTATAGACTCTCCAAAAATTTTAGCCAAGCGTTTTGCAATCAGCAAAGAGCAGATATAATCTTCACGTTCAATCAGACTGATTGTCTGTCTCGATACTTTCGCAAGTCTCGCTAGTTCTTTCTGAGTCAACCTCTCTCTTGCACGAAGTTCTCTCAATCTAGTTTTCATTATAATCATCCTTTGCAAAAACAATCATATTTAGAACAAAATCTCATAACTTATATTCTCTAGCCTAATCATACAACTTTCTATCAATCATAAAATATCCAAAACATTAATTTATATTTCAGTCTTTCCAAATAAATTACCGCAAGTCAAAACTATATAAATATAATGTAAGGCAATTTGTTACATTAAATCTAAATCAGTAGCCGGACCTGTTTTTTCTTATTAATCTCGATGTTTTTTTCATTCGATTCTATGATATTTTTAAAAATTTTTTCGTATTCATCTGGTACTAAATCAAATATCTTATTGATCTCTTTTATAAGTAGTATTGATTTCTTTTTCAAATTTTGAACGTATCTAATTAACGTCTGTAAAGTATAAACTTTGGTCTCACTGTAACGTCCTTTACCTACGATTTTTACTTTAATTCTATTGGATTGTTTCAAAACATTTTTGAGAGTTGTAATAGAGATGTTGAATTCACCAGCAAGACTTCTCAGTGACATTGTTACTACTCCATTATGGACATTCGCATCTATGTATTGAATAATATCTTTTTCTCGCTCATGAGCATGTAAGTATTTACGATCCTTTCTTGCTTTCTTATGTTTATACCAATTTGTCATTGCATTGGATTTGTAATGATGATCACACCAAGACTCCATTAACTGTTTTATATACTCTTGGCTAGCTCCTATGTACTTCCCACTGTATGCACTTTTTACGGTTTTTTCTACTTCACTATTTTTAAGGGGGACTTCTAGCATAGAGTTAAACTGATCCATCTTGTTCAAGCAACTATCTAAAGATACTTCCGATTGATAATTTGCCAAAGAAAGTGTAAAAATAGTGTTGTTTCGCCCCATCCCGTATCCTCCGTGTATTTGGGACTGCTGAATGAGTGCATGGTACCATTCTTCTTTAATTTGCTTATGATGAGTGTTTATAGTGTTGTCGACCACGATTTTCAGAGATGCCATTGCATCATCTGATTTACGTTGTGACCACTCCATCAACTCTTTAAAGCTATATTCGAGTGAATCCTGGTAAAATACGATATTATGTTTATTTGGACATCTGAAATAGCCAAAATGATTGCAGGTAAGATCTACCCCACCCAGTTCTTCATTGAAAGCAATTCGTAAATTCTGAGAAACTTTTTTAGCGACTTTTAAACTTCTATAATCTGTCTTTTTTGTAACATACACTGGCGCTTCCAAGATAAAAAAAGCATGAAAACCTTTATCCGATTTAACTATCAGCGTCGGTGTTAATTCCAAATTTAAGCCAGCATTCAAAATATCAGTATACTGAATATTATCTGTGTCAAAATCAATCACAAATGTATTTATTTGCTTCAAGTTTTTTTCTTCATGGCCAGCAACGGTATTATTTTTTCTGCTCAGGAAATGAAAGACATTAGGTGTAAAGTGCGTGGCAACATTGCTGTTGCTCATAAGTGTTTCTACGGAT
>Ga0079226_10005025_pt1 | contig 10122 bp, 11 predicted proteins | sample Poulit2014_FD_76345 | JGI IMG/M metagenome (GOLD analysis project Ga0079226, IMG submission 76345) | Agricultural soil microbial communities from Georgia to study Nitrogen management - Poultry litter 2014 | ecosystem: Environmental > Terrestrial > Soil > Agricultural land | place: USA: Georgia... | reverse complement strand
ATCATCAAAGGACATGGTTTGCTCGCGCACATTCAGAATGATCACCTCATTATTGGTAATAAACAACTACTTGCTACAAATGGGATTGCTATTAACTCAATCGTTAAAAAAGATGCCATTCAATTAGAAAAAGCAGGCAATACAGCTATTTATGTCGTCATTAACGACCAAGTAAAAGGCATAATTGCGATAGCTGACAAAGTAAAAGATGAAGCTAAACGTGTCATTGAGCAACTAAAAAAGAATGGTATTAAAAAGACAATCATGTTAACAGGCGACAATAAGCATACAGCGAAAAAAGTTGCTGATCAATTGAACATTGATGTAGTTCATGCGGAAATGTTACCTAAAGATAAAGTCGATTACGTTAAACAACTGAAAGAACAAAGATATCGCGTAGCAATGGTTGGCGACGGAATTAATGATGCGCCAGCACTTGCATTAGCTGATATTGGCTTTGCCATGGGCGTTGCCGGAACAGATGTCGCGATGGAAACAGCAGATATTGTCCTCATGAACGATCATTTAGAAACGATTCCTTATGCACAATCCTTGGCAAAAGCGACCGTAAGAAACATGCAACAAAACATGTTTTTCGCCGTCGGAACTGTCGCTATTTTACTCGTCGGTGTATTACTCGGTAAAGTATTCTTAGCGTCAGGGATGCTCATTCACGAACTAAGTGTTTTAGCCGTTGTCGTTAATGCTTTACGACTCATTCGCTTTTCAGAAAAAAATCGACAAAACGTACGAAACAAACGATACACATATGACGCACAATTTACTGAATAAAAAATAAGCTATACCTCTCATCAATGAGGGTATAGCTTATTTGTATTATAATAATTATTCGAGTGACAGACGATCAACGACTTGAATAAATTCATCACGTACGTCTTCCATCGGACGAAACGATAAATCATACATCTCAACTAAAGCATCAGTTTTCTTCGGCGATCCATTGAGTAATTCACCGTGTTCATAATCAAGTAAACAATCATCCACTTGATTAATCAAAAGATGTTCTTCTTCTGACAAGTCAGCGAGCCCATACGCACGAAAAATTGTCTGTTGTAAACGACTCTCGACAGCTAAATATTCTTCTAACTCGCTTTTGACAGGGCGGATAATATCCGATATGTACGCTTCAGATGCATCATGTAATAAACAGCCTAATTGGACCCTTCTCGAATGCCCTCTCCCTGCTGCTTCGTGTGCACAATTCAAACTATGCTGTGCAACACTATAAAAATGACGACTATGTCCATTTGCGCGACACGTCATAGATAGCGCATGACTAATATCTTTTGTCTTTATTTCTTCAACCCGTGGATCTAACGGGTAAAACTTTACACCCGAATACGTGCTCATATAATTTCCAACACGCATAGTTAAAAACCTCCCTAACTCTTACAGCAAACACTAGAGCCAATACTATTCTAGCACATTTACTATATCGAGCCATACAAAAAAATCCCTTTAGTAGATTTTTCGCCTACTAAAGGGATGATAAATCCTTCTACTTTTAAACTTAGACTTTGATTATTCTTCCAAAGCCACAGTCATTTCTATTTCAACCGGAGTATTACGTGGCATAACTGCTGCCCCTACAGCTGAACGAGCATGAACACCTTTTTCCCCAAAGATATCTACTAGTAAGTCTGTCGCTCCATTCATTACTATTGCCTGTTTTGAAAAACCTGTAGCCGATGCTACAAATCCTGTCACTTTAACTATTTGCTTCACCTTATCCAATGAACCAATTTCTCCCTTTAAATTTGCAAGCATGTTTAAGACACAAATCTCAGCTAGCTTCTGCCCCTCTTCTATGCTCACTGTATCCCCGACCTTCCCTACCATTGGCAACTTACCATCTACAAATGGCAAGGTTCCACTTACATGTGCTGTCCCATCATAAACTAGCACTGTAGTGAATTTATATTTTGGTATTTGTGCTTCAGGTAATTTATATCCAAGTTCTTCAATTCTTTTTTCTATCATTATTTTTCCCTCCAAGTGAATATTGTTAAATCATTCACTATGTTTTAATATTTTTACGTTGTTGCATTAGATTTTTTACAACCGGATAAAGTAATGTTAATATTGTGACTATTAAAAATATCAAGCTAATTGGTCGTGTTAGAAAGATCATAATACCTTCGTCTGTTTGAATTAATGACCTTCTTAAGTTCGATTCTATGATTGGACCTAAAATCATACCTAAAATTAACGGTGGAAGTGGATAATTAAATTTCATCATAAAATATCCCAAAACTCCAAATGCCAAAGCGACCCATACATCAAATATATTATTCGAAATCGAAAAAGAACCTATAAAACAAAACACTACAATAATTGGGATTAAAACATTTTTAGGTACTGAAGCAATTTTCACAAGATACCTAATAAAAAACATACCCAAAATCAACATAAAGATATTTGCGATTATTAGCGTTCCAAAAAGCCCATGAACTACATCCAAATTTTCGGCGAATAAATCAGGTCCAGGTGTTAAGCCATGGATTAATAGTCCTCCAAATATTACGGCTGTAACAGAATCTCCTGGGATACCCAGCGTTAACAAAGGAACTAAAGTTCCACCAGTTGTTGCGTTATTTGAAGTTTCAGTGGCAATAACTCCTTCTGGAATTCCTTTACCATATTTTTCGGGCTTTTTTGAAAATCTTTTTGACTCATTATATGCAAGGAATGTTGAGATACCTGCTCCTGACCCTGGAATGATTCCTACAACAGTTCCTATTATAGATGCCCTAAGAAACTCCACCCATTGCGTAAAAAGCTCTCTTAAAGAAACTCTTTGTTTTTTATAGTGAACTTCTTTCTTAGATAATGTATCATTTTGCTGTTCTGAATCCACTAAAACTTGAGATATTGCAAAAAGTCCTATCAATGCAGGGATAAATGAAATACCACCCGTTAAATGAGCATTTCCAAAAGCAAATCTTGGCGAACCAACAATTGGGTCCATACCCACTGTCGCTATAACTAGCCCAAACCCAGCACCAATCAAACCTTTCATTAGGTTATCTCCGGATATACTAGCAACTATAGAAAGCCCGAAAACTCCTAATGCAAAAAATTCTGGACCGCCAAATTTCAAACCAAAAGCAGCTAGCTGTGGCGCTAATAAAATGAGAACAATTGAACTAAACATTCCTCCAACAAATGATCCAACAGTAGCATATACTAAAGCTCTACCACTTTCTCCATTCTTTCCCATTGCATAACCATCAAGGATAGTAGCTGCTGCTCCCGGTGTTCCTGGAGTTCCAATTAAAATTGCTGGAATGGCCCCACCATACATTCCACCACAATAAATACCTATCAAAAATGAAATACCTGTTACAGGTGGCATAACAAATGTAATTGGAATAAATAAAGCAATTGCCATTGTTGCTGACAACCCTGGGATAGCTCCGAAAATAATTCCAATTAAAACACCTGAAAAAACCATGATAATTAATTGTAAATCTAATAAATATAATATTCCTTGCTCCATACTCAGCACTCCCTACGGCAATGGAATCTTTAAGAGATTATTGAACACATAAAACAGTACACCAACAACACCTATAGGAATAGATATTAATATTTTATAACTTCTAACACTATAGATTAACATCATAACTACTAATAAAACTGACGTCGCTACTACATAGCCCACAATAGGAAGCATAAATACGTACCCAAACATCATTAATATTAAAACTAATATTTTAATATACATTGACTTTGTCAGTGATGGATTAATTGAAGATTCTTTATCATTAACTGTATGCTTAGATCTTTTTATAGTACCAATCAAACTAAACGTATTCAAAACTGCTATCACAATTAATATTAATTTAGGGAAGAAATAGCTTTCCACATCACCTGTTCCTACTGATGGTGGCGACTTTAATATGTTAGCAAAGACATAGCCTGTTATTGTAAAGACATAAATAACTCCATGTGATATCCATTCCTTTCTCATTTAAAGCCCTCCACATAGTAAATTGAATTACTCAATTAACCCAATATCTTCAAGAATTTCTCCATTATTCTTATATTCATTCGAAACTATTTCTCCAAAATCTTCTGCATTTTGATAAATGACTTGTGCACCTAAATTATTTAATTGCTCAATGAAATCTTCATCTTCTAACACGCTTTTAAAAGAATCATGTAAAATTTCTACAATTTCATCTGGAGTCTCCTTAGGCACTACAACCCCCGTCCAAACAGAACCAACGACTTCAACACCTAACTCGCTTAGTGTTGGAGCATCAGGTACTAATTCATCTCTTTCAGTTCCTGCTGTAAAAATCATTTTTAAGTCACCTGAATTTATAAATGGCTCTATCTCAGTCATTTGTGTAAATACTCCATCTATATGGCCACCAACAGCTGCTGTAATAGCATCTCCACCACTATCATAAGGAACATGCTTCGTCTCAATATCCAACTCTTTTTGTATACCTTCCATTGTAATATGCTGTGTTAACCCTGCCCCTGGTGTTCCGTACTCAAAGTTGCCAGGATTGTCTTCAACCCATTCTAACCATTCTTCGTATGTGTCATATGGTGCGTCCTCGCTAACAGCTAATCCAATACCAACCTCTGTAATTTGGATAACTGGCTTAAAGTCATCATATTCATATGTTGCTTCTGTATGTGGTTTGATTGTTAAGGGTCCATTTGTTGTCATAGATATTTTATATCCATCAGGGTTTGCATTATTTACTTCTGTCATTCCTAAGACCCCACCTCCTCCTTCCACATTAACTACGTTTACTGATTCTCCTAGATATTCTTTCATATGCGATGCGACTGCACGTGCTACTAAATCTGTATTTCCACCAGCACTATAAGGAACAATCATTTCTACAGGTTGCTCTGGATAGTTGGTTGCGCTTTCATTTTCTTCAGAATCAGTGGAAGTATCTTCCCCACTACACGCCACTAATGCCATAGCAAACAACATTATTAAAACAAATACGAAAATTTTTTTCTTCAACTCTAACACCTTCCTTATATTTAATAAGACACTTTATTTTCGAGCTTCCCAATTCCTTCTATTTCAATCATGATGTGATCTCCCGGCTTCAATGGACCTACACCAGAAGGGGTACCTGTTAAAATTATATCTCCAGGATTAAGCGTCATTACTGTAGATACCTTCTCTATCAGCTCTTCAACGTTAAATACTAAATCGTTTGTATTAGAATCTTGTTTTGTATCTCCGTTTAATTTGAGTTTTATTCCTAAATTATTAGGATCTATACTAGTTTCAATCAAAGGACCCAGTGGCTTAAAAGTATCGTAAGATTTTGCTCTAGTAAATTGAATATCCTTTCTTTGTAAAGTTCTATCTGAAACATCATTCGCAATGGTATACCCCAAAATATATTCTTTAGCACTTTCTTTTCGTACGTTTTTTGCTTCTTTTCCAATAACAATCGTTAACTCAGCTTCAAAATGTGTTTCATGATCTAAGAATGGTATTTTTATTTCTTCTTGATGAGCAATAATTGCAGTAGGTGAAACCATAAAAATCATTGGCTCTTCTGGTACTGGTTTATTTACTTCTTCAGCATGTTTTACATAGTTAAGACCGATAACTATTACTTTCTCAGGAACAACAGGTGGTAACAATTCTACATCAGAAAGCTCAAATATTTTCCCTGATTTTTCTGAATTATTTATTAAAAAACTTTGTTCTAGTTCTATTATCTGACTTCCTTCTAAAATACCGTTACTTTCCCTACCATTTACTATAAAACGAACTAATTTCAAATTAAGAAACCTCCTAACTTTTTTGAGCATCTCCTAGACTACTATAGTATTTGCTTTCAGTTATTCTAATTACTTCTTTTAAAATACGAGCTTTATGTTGCAACATATATTTTTTTGCTAATACCCCATCCCCCCTCTCAAGTGCTTCTTTAATGTTTGTATGTTCTTTGATTGAATCATTGATGTGAGGAATACTGTGATTAATCTTCGGATGATACCTTTTGGTAGTCATCCATAAATCTTTTATCATATTAAACAGCCTCGTATTATTACATTTTTCATATATCTTCATGTGAAAATCATAATTTATTTCTTCGAACCTATGATGGTGCTCTTCTTCGTTATTTTCAGCAGATAAATTGATTAATTCTTCTAATTCTCTAATATCTTCTAAACTCATCTCATCTGCTGCTAGCCTTGTTGCTAAACCTTCTAGTTCGATTCTAATCTCAAACAATTCTTGAACGTCTCTAATAGATAATGATATGACAGTAGCCCCTATATGTGGCTTGAATTCTATTAAATCTCGAGATTCTAGCATACTTAAAGCCTCTCTTATCGGTATTTCACTTACTTCAAACCGTTTAGCTAATCGGCTAATATTCAGCTTTTCTCCTGAATGTAAAATACCAGATAAAATTTCTTCTTCTAAAACGTTATAAATCATCTCTTTTTTTGTTATGTGTCTCATGTTTTTCTCTCCTAAAATTAGTGCCTATAATCATCATTCAATATTCTGAATATTTCATCTATTTTTTATAAATTATATTTAATATCTTTGTCTTATTTTCATATATCATATATGATATATTTAAAGTTGTCAAAAATATTTAATAATTAAGGAGAGAATCTTCTATGATTAAGATAGACGAAGCTATTCGAAATGAAGTTCAAAGTATCTTTGAACACTTACATGAGAATCCAGAAATTAGTTGGGAAGAAGTTAATACAACAAAATTTATTGAAGAAAAACTTTCATTCATGAACTTTGATGTTGAAACATTTTCTGATTGCACAGGTCTTGTTGCTACAATAGGAAGTGGTAACCCTGTTGTTACAATAAGAGCAGATATTGATGCCTTGTGGCAAGAGGTGAATGGAAGTTATCAAGCAAATCATTCTTGTGGCCATGATGCACACACAGCCATTGTATTGGGAGTAGCGATGCTTTTACAAAATAATATCTCTAATCTTACAGGGACTATTAAACTTATTTTTCAACCTGCTGAGGAAAAAGGAACGGGTGCTTTAAAAATGATAGAGAAAGGTGCGGTAAATGATGTAGATTATTTATACGGCATTCATTTAAGGCCTATACAAGAATTGGAACATGGAGCTGCTTCTGCTGGAATTTCACATGGAGCTGGGACTCTTTTAACAGGACGTATAATAGGTGATGATACGCACGGTGCAAGACCTCACTTAGGAACAAATATTATTGAAGTTGGAGCTGAAATAGTTCAAAAACTTAATCATATACATGTTAATCCAATGGTTCCTCATTCCGTTAAAATAACAAGTTTTATAGCTGATGGGGGTAGCTTAAATATCATTCCTGGATCTGCTGATTTTTCTATTGATATACGATCGCAAACAAATGAAGTTATGACTGAGCTCAATACTTCTGTACAAGAAATAATAGATAATATAACTAGTTTTTATAAACTTAAATATTCACTTGAAAAAGCAACGTATTTTCCTGCTGCTATTATCGATTCAGAAGCTAAAGAGCATTTAAAAACAGCCATTTCTAATGTACTAGGCAGTGAAAACACTTTAGATACTATACTAACTACAGGGGGAGATGACTTTCATTTTTATAAAATTAAAAACCCAGAAATAAAAGCTATTATGCTAGGACTAGGCTGTGATTTAAAGCCAGGCTTACATCATGCTGATATGTCTTTTAATCACGATTCATTAATAAATGGGGTTTATATTTTATACGAAGCAATTAAGAACACAATGTCCAATCCTTCTATTTCCTAATAAATCTAATTTTTATTTGATTGGGAGAGGTGTAAACAAATTGATTAATTTACTTAAATCACACAGAACAGTTAGAAAGTACAAAAACGAAAAAATATCAGATGAAGTCTTGTATGAGTTAATAAATGCGGCGCAATACGCTTCAAGTTCTAGCTTCCTACAGTCTTATTCTGTGATTCACATAAAAGATCGAAATAAAATCAAGAAAATAGGGACACTTTCTAATAACGAATTACAGTTTAATACGGCAGCTTTATCTCTTGTTTTTTGTGCTGACTATAATAAAGTTAAACAAGCAATGCAAATACATGAAACAAACTATACGTTTGATTCTATTGAAAACTTTCTTGTCGCTACAATAGATACATCTATTTTCGCCCAAAACTTTGCAATTGCAGCAGAATCCAAAGGATACGGTGTTTGTTATATTGGTGGAATAAGAAATAATCCCAAACAGATAAATGACATACTATCTATACCTGATTATGTGTTACCGCTTTTTGGAATGACAGTTGGAGTGCCCGATGAAAATAATGAAATAAAACCAAGACTTCCTATTTCATCAGTTATACACACCGATAAATACAGAAAAGATAAAATTCTAGAGAACATAGAAGCATATGATAAAATCATGATGGATTACTATACTAATCGCGGAAAAAACAATAGAAATGATACTTGGAGCTCATCAATAATCAATTTAATGTCAAAAAAAGAACGACTCCATTTAAAAGAATTTATAATGTCAAAAGGATTTTTAACATAAACTAGTCCCTGGTTAGAAATGCATAGTAACTTTCTAAACCAGGGACTACATTTAATGATTTTAAGACTTGATAAATCCTCTTACGCTTCATTTCCTTGTTTAACCCACTGTGCTACTGTTACTGTACGTTTTGCTTGGTGCTTAACTGCTGCTTCAATTTCTTCACCTATCTCGCCATTTGCGCCAACTGTTACACTCGTTCCGTACGGGTTCCCACCTGCTGCGAAAATAGAGTCATCTGAGTAACCTGGTGCTGCAATAATTGCACCCCAATGCATCATCGCCGTGTAAAGCGATAAAATTGTCGCTTCTTGTCCACCATGTGCATTTTGCGCTGAAGACATTGCACTTACAACTTTATTAATCGTCTTTCCACTGCCCCAAAGGCCACCTTGCGTATCTAAAAACTGTTTCATTTGTGAAGCCATCACGCCAAAACGTGTCGGCGTACTAAAGATAATCGCATCTGCCCACTCAATATCATCCGACGTTACAACTGGTACGTCTTTTGTCGCTTCAGTGTGTGCTTTCCATCCTTCATGTCCATCAATCGCTGACTGTGGCGCTAATTCTTCAACTTTAACTAATCTAACGTCTGCACCTGCTTCTTTTGCTCCTTCTGCCGCCCACTTCGCCATTTCGTAATTCGTTCCACCCATACTATAATATACAACTGCTAATTTAACATTTGTCATCTGTTCATTCTCCTCTACTTTTTTATTAAATAATCGTTTTAAAAAGCTCATATTTCTAACTCCTTTTTTACTCATACCCTTAATCAGGTCGTTCTATTTCAAATATTTCACCTAATTTAGCATAATTCGCCCCAGCTAACCGGCTGACAGCTGCTAATGCATTCGGATCAATACGTCCTTCATCATAAATATCTTTATCGACATGAAAACGTACAACTTTACCGATGAAATGGTCACAACCAACAGCGCCATCAGAACCAAGTTCAAGATGCTTTTCAAGTACACATTCCATGCGAATCTTCGCTCCCCTAACCCCAGGAACAACAATCTTTTCACTATGTACGTGTAAGAAATCTCCTCGGTCAATTTCACTCTCATCATGAGGTAAATTCGCTGACGTTTCATTCACTGCTTCAACATTTTGCTCATCCACTGTATGAACGACAAACTGTCTATGACCGATAATATTTCGCGCTGTATCTTTCATCATTCCTGCTTTTCTTTGGACAGACAGAGAAATAAGCGGCGGATTTGAAGATACGACGTTAAAATAACTAAACGGTGCACCATTTAAAATACCGTCTTCAGATAAAGAAGTGATAAAAGCAATCGGCCTCGGAATGACACTCCCTATTAAAAGCTTATAATTATCTCGCTCGCTATTATTTAGCGGATCAATCGATATCATTTCGTCCTCCTTTTCAGTTATCCTCTCGTGAAGTAACTTTCTGTTCATCACTAAATTCATCATACAATAAATATATCTCGAATTCAATATAAATGATTTGAAGGTATATTTTTATAAACTAGTAACAAGATGTCCTTTTCGTACTATTTACTTTTTATCACACGTATGTGACGATTTATTTAACAGCT
>Ga0079226_10005024_pt1 | contig 10123 bp, 8 predicted proteins | sample Poulit2014_FD_76345 | JGI IMG/M metagenome (GOLD analysis project Ga0079226, IMG submission 76345) | Agricultural soil microbial communities from Georgia to study Nitrogen management - Poultry litter 2014 | ecosystem: Environmental > Terrestrial > Soil > Agricultural land | place: USA: Georgia... | reverse complement strand
CATCTAGTAACCAGAATCAAGCTAGAAGAAAAGGATGCCATTATTAAAGAAAAAGCATCAGACTACTATTTAGCAGCCTAATGCCTTTCCCTATTATTTAATTTTTAATTGACTTTTATCAACGCCATTTGACAAAGAACCAAAATATTTTTCAAAGCTACGTTCTTAGCTGGAATTGAGTCGTTAGTCTCTGCAATCTAATAATATACTTTACTGTTGATCTCAGCTTTTCCATTAAATATATAAGTATAGTTTTTGCTTTTCTAAACTATTATACAGCCTGATCCTTTCTGTTGCTTTTATCAATCTGCTAGTAACCTTTCATTTTAGCTTTGAAATTAGCTGTTTTAATAGGTTGCTACCTTAATAAATTCGTTTTTACCAATTTGATAGTATCTCTTGCCTTTAATTTTAACAATCTTGCCATTCTTCAAAGCTTTAACCAAACTTCCACGTTTAAGCGTCTTTATGTGCAAGCCTTTTTTGACTAATTTACCGTGTTTGTTATAAACAAAGGCTTTGCGAGTAAGTCGAATCTTCTTATAGGCTGCACTATCATTTTTACTATTCTTAGCAGCTTGAATAAAATTAGTTTCTTCAGGATTTGCTATATATGAATTTACTGACTGTTTATATTGGGCAATAGTAAATGATGGATACATATGACGATATTTTCCATTATATAATTGTTGTAACATGTCAATAGAACTATTATTACCAGCTCTTGCGGCACCAATAGAATTTTGAGCTGGATTGGTCATTGACAAATAGTGACGAATCTTATCTTTTATAGCTGAGTTCTCCCAATATTTTGAAGCTCTATTCCACTTAGCTTGAGTTAAAGTTCCGCTTGTCAAATCATACTTCTTAAGCTCTGGATTATTAGTGATGGCTTTATCAATATATTCCTTTTCACTCATATATAATGATACTTGCCTACTACCAGTAGCAATATTTTCTTCATCTTTCCAGAACGGACCATCTGCCGGATGATTAATTGGATGATCGAAATTGTGATTTAATAAATAATTTGATGACATCATCGCAATAGCAGTTGCAGTCAGAGAAACTTTAGGTAAGTTTAAGCCATATTGCTTTCTGATCTTAACCAGATCATCAAGATCTAATAATGCCTTTTGCATATTAGCTAGTGAAGTAGCATCCCCTTCACGTCCTAATTGTTTTTCTGGATGATACCATGTAAGTTTGACATCTTGGTTGTAAAATCCTTTAAACTTACCTTCATTCATCACAATACTATAGGCATTTTTAGCATCTTCACGCTGCTTTTTAGTCAATGATTGATCCAAAGACAATCGCTTAAAGAAGCCAGCCGCTGTTTTCGCATTAGAAATATTAGCCTTAGTGACAGTATTAACAGGCTTAGTATCAGCTTTAACTTCATTATTCAAATTGACATTAGCTAATACTAAACTCGTTAATACAGCAGCGGCTGCACAGGTAACTTTAATTTTCATATTTGTATTTCTCCCACTTATAACAAAATAAATAATATAATTTTTATCTTAATTTTCTTTAATCGAAAGTATGGCTTTTAAATAAATAGTTTAATAATATTTCCTAAATTGTAGGATTTATATCTTTAATTATTTCTTTAAATCAATTTTATTAGCACAAACCCAAAGTTTCTTACCGTAGATTCTGTAGTAAGTCTTACCTTTAGTAGTCTTCTTTTCAGCAAGCTTGTAGGTCTTTTGTCCATAAACATATTTCTTAGCAAATTTACCATTTTCAAGGTAAACTCTTACTTTATGATTCTTGCGACCCTTAACAACTGCTAAAACGTAACTCTTCTTAGCCTTTTTAGCTACAGCATTGGCAACCTTAACAAATCTGTTCTTACCAATTTGGTAGAATTTCTTACCTTTAATGGTTACGATCTTGCCCTTATTCCAAGCCTTAATGTAGTGGCCTTTCTTAAGAAGAGTATTCTTATGAGTCTTATGCTTAACTATCTTAAGTGACTTAGTGTAAACATAAGCGTTATGGGTCAAACGAATTCTCTTAAATTTTGATGAAGTTTCAGTTGCACCAGTAGATGATGATTGATCAATTAAACTTTCAGATTGCTTGATCTTTTTAAGAGAATTCTTAGCATTAGCAAGCTTGTCTTCGGCTGCCTTTAACTTAGCAAGTGCTGCATTATATTCAGCTTGTGCTGCAGAAACTTGAGCGTCAGCAGTTGATTTAGCAGATTCTAATTTATTAAGTTGAGCTTGTGCTTCATCGGCTACCTTCTTAGCTGCATCGTATTCCTTTTGAGCTTTAGCTTGGGCATCATTTGCTTGAGCTAAGATTTGAGGAGCATTCTTTAAATCTTCAACACGCTTTTGAGCAGTAGCAAGTTCATCTTGCGCATTCTTAACTGCTTCAGCCTTAGTCTTTGCAATGCTTTGCAAATTATTAAGTTTATCCTTTGCAGCATTAAGAGTATTAGTTGCCTTGTCAAGATTACTTTGAGCTTCAGTTAATGCAATTTCCGCCTTCTTTTGATTTTCAACGGCAGCGTTAAAGTTCTTAATCTTTTGATCTTGTGAGGCAGTTAAAGTATTTAGTCTATCTTGTACTTGAGATAAATTATTCTTTTGCTTGCCTAATTCAATTTGATCAGTATTAATTTGGTTATTAGTATTTTCAATAGCTTTTTGAGTTTCAGAAATAGCTTTATTTAATGAATCAACATTTGATTGAGCTCTATCTTGTTCATCTTGAAGTTCGGTTAAGCGGTTTTGATCATCATTAACTACACTTTGTGCATAGTCAACTGCCTTTTGTGCTGCCTGAACAAAGTTAGCTTGATTTGGATTTGCAACATAGTTGTTAACTAAGTTCTTATATTGATCAATAGTAAATCCTTTATTAGGATTCTCATTTACACCAATTGGGACTAAATTATAATACGTTTCAACAGTACCGTCTTCCTCAGTAACTGTTTTATAAGGTACTTTCTTATACTTAAGATCCGCAATAATATCGGTTGTTCCAATACCATCACCTGAATTACCCATTCCTACACCATCTTGATATGGGTTTACCATTGATACATAGTGACCTATTACTCTATCACCACCACCATACAATATTAATCCATGCTGCTCCCAGAAATCATTGTTAGCTTTCCATTGATCGTAAGACAAATTACCAGTATCATAGCTATATCTTGCGTATTCTGGATATTCTTGAATCAAATGATCTATATATTCTTTTTCATTCATATATAGTCCAACTTGACCGGCACCCTCTGCAATGTCTTGTTCATCTGCAAAAAATGGACCATTTTCCTTATGTAAAATAGGATGATCAAATTCATGAGTTAATAAATAGTCTGAAGACATCATTGCGACTGCCATAGCTGTCAAACTAACTTTAGGTTGTCGTAAGTTATATTGTTTCCTAACATTAACCAAATCATCTAAATCGGATAATGTTGCCTGTATATTAGCTAATGAAGTGGCATCTCCATCTTTTCCTAATTGCTTACTTGGATCGTACCAGGTTAGCTTAATACCTTGATACTTACCATCATTCATTACAATACCATAAGCCTGTTGAGCATCCTTACGTTGTTCGGCAGTTAAGGAAGTATCTTCGGCCAATGACTTAAAGAAACCAGCTGCACTTTGAGCTTCTTTCTTAGCATTATCTAAGGCTGTTTTCTTTTCAGAAAGTTTTGTATTATCAGCTGTTAATTGATTTGAAGCATTTTTAATAGCTTTCTTAGCATTACTCAAATTCGTATTAGCTGGAGTAAGTTTATCTTGATTTTGTTTCAAGATATCTTGATTATGCTTTAAAATCCCTTGATTTTTCTTAATATTTTCATTTAAATTATCAAAATTCTTTTGATAAGTATCGACAGCATCTTTAGCTTCCTTAATACCAGTACCTTTTAAAGCATCTTCAGTATCTTTAACCTTTTGATCAGCTGTGTTCTTGTCATTTTGTTTATTATCACGTGTCTTAGTTAAGTCATTTACTTGACTTTGGTCTTGCTTAACTTGCTCATCTTGATCTGAGGCATTCTTATCAGCAATTGTTTGTTCTTTCTTTGCTGTATCTAATGCACCTGACTTAGCAGTAACATCATCATTAGCTTGTTTTACTTTATCTGGATTCTTGGAATCGTTAACCAATGCTTCAGCTTGCTTTTGTGCATCATCTGCCTTATCTAAAGCAGACTTCTTATCTGTTTCAGTCTTTTTAGCAGCATCAGTCTTGGCTTGTTGATCTGAATATGCGGAATCTGGACCTGCCGCATTACTTTGAGCTGAATCCAAATCTGCCTTTGCGGTATTTACTTCTTGTTGAGCGTTATCAACGTCTTTTTGAGCTGAATCTACATCAGCTTGTGCATTTTCTTCAGCAGTTTTAGCTTTAGTAGTCTCACCATCTGGCTTAACATCAGCCTTTACGTTTTCACTTACATTGCCAGTCAAAAAAAGACCTGCAAGTGCTGCAGTAGTTAAACTCGTTAATATTGTATTTCTATTCATATTTACTCCCCAAAACATATAGTTTATTCCAAAACGACGCCCGTATTATAACAGAAAATATTCAATCATTTTAGGCAGTTCTTGAAATAATAGTTATTTTTTATTAGTTGTAATTCAGTTACTTATACTAAATTAATTACCTTATTATGACATAAATCTCATCATATTTTTTGCTTATGTTATTATTTCTTTTCAAAAGTAACTAACTTATTAATTACAAATAATACAGCAACTAAAGTAGCCATATATTTTACTATCAAATGTAGTAGTAAAAGACATCGCAGACATTAATCTAATATTTTCTAGCTAAATTTCTACTCTTGAAATACTTAGCACTGGTATAGCCATTTGAATAATCAAGATATTTAATTGTTTTACCATTAGCTCTCATAGTCTTTGCCTTAAACATATCCCATTGCTCATAGCCAAGCCATGGTGCAAAGGTAAAGTACTCACCGCCTCCACGTTTAGTGTATGAACCAGCCAACTTATTCTTAGTTGCCTTTATTACTTTCTTTTGTTCTCTCATTTGAGATCTAGTAGTTGGATTCAAAATGTGATCTGGAATAGCTTCCTTATTTTGATGATATACAGTCTTGCCGTTAAAACTGTGAGCACCAATTCTAACAGTCTTATATTTTACATTTGAAGTAGTATACCAAGTACCACGAATACTCTTAGGCACTGTATACTTTCTACCCAGGCCATAAATCTTTTGCGAGGCTTGAACAGTTGCAGGCTTATTTACAACACTTACTCCCATTGGTGTTACAGCCATCAATGTTGCAGCAATTAAACTAAATTTAAATGATCTCTTCATTTTCTTACTCCTTAAAAACCCTTTATCATTTAAATTATTACACTCATGAAATTTAAATAAATAGTTTTGTCATATTTGCACAGATTATTTTTGCTCTAACGTATCCTCAATCAAGAACAAATATCCACTCTTCTTCAAAACCTTGATTACCATTTCAGCCATATCCTTATCACCAGAAAATACCGCTTCATAATATGTACCCAAGACACTGTTGATACCGATTGCACCATCTTTAGGAAGTTCATGCAAAAAGTTCACTGCACGGTCAACATATTTCTTTTGAATTGCATCCCTCTGATGATAACAGCAATTCAAAAAATTCACCGCAATCATTGCCACAAACTGCAAAGTAAACGTATCTGTCTCCGGCTTCTTTTCATATGCGCGAAAAGCGGAATCAACCAATTGATAAGCTTCATCAATATCCAGGAAGATCACTGCTTGACTCAAATAGTGATATGCTGTTCTATTCCAGTTCTCATCTACAATAATAGATTTTACTTTGTTCTTTAGTTCTGGACTGATCATCTTGTTAGAATGAAGAACCCAAGCATATGCATTTTCTAATCTAAATTGTAACCAGAAATTTGACTTTATTTTTCCTTCCTTAATTTCTGATGCTATCTTATCTAAAGTCTTCAAATCTTTTTTATTTTGAGCAAAGCTAATTTGATTCATCAAGTCAAAGTTAGGCTCTGTTCTAAGATCTTGATTGCTAACCCTAGCAAAAAAACTTACAACATCAAAATGATGCGCCGTTAAGAGTTCAATTAATAAATTGGCATCTATCTCATGAACGTCTCGCTCAACTTTAGAGTAAAAAGATTCTGACATGAGCCCGGTTGCCATTTGATTTTGTGTTAGTCCTGCATGCAGGCGTAATTGCTTTAAAGCTTCACCAATTGTCATTTTTTACCTCTGTTTTAACTATATCTGTACCACTTATATTTTAAATAAAAAAAAGATCCCCTACATAGGAAATCTCTTTTAGGTACATTAAATTATATGAATATGGTAGATAACGATTATTAGTCTTCATCCTCATCTGCTGGAGCAGGTGATAATGTTACATCATTAACACTAACACTGTAATCACCATCATAGCTACTGTAGCTATAATAATACTTTTGATTATTTCTTACTACATCAACAGAACCAGTTCTAACGGGTTTACTCATAACGCCAGAAGGTTTAGTTTCCAAACCGCCTTCACCATTTGATTCATACATAGGTACATTTCCATTATTAGGGGTTATAAGTACTTCGCCATCTTCTGATTTATTGATCATCTTATCAACTTGTTTTTGCAAGCTCTTTAATTTAGCGTCATGATCAGGATCATAGCCATTAAAACTTACATCAGATAACTTGTAGTAGTTAGTATTATCTTCACCGGTATCACTTAAGTAATATTCTCCACCAAACTTTTCAATGCTTGGAGCCACAATAGTAATTTCTGTTCCGGCTGGAATGTTATCAACTACTTCTAAGTCCTCATCGTCACCATAATAACTATGGGAATCCTTATTAAATACGACAGTTACCTTATCTTTTGAAGTACTATTCTTAAGAACTTGATCACGATAATTGTTTAAAGTTGGATCACTGCTTCTCTTCTTCATTTCTTCAACAAATGAATCTTCTTCGCTCGTTGAAGATGACTTCTTAGCGTTGCTCTTCACTACCTTTTTAAAATTAGCAGTTCTAACATAACTGTTCTTGCCAATCTTGTAATATGCTTTGCCGTTAATTCTCTTAGTGCCAAGAATTCTAACCTTCTTGTTTTTCTTCAAGGTTTTCTTACCAACGCGTTTACCCTTAGCATTGTAAACAGCAGCATTATGTGTCAACTTTTTAGTTGAAGAAGCGGCTTGAACTGTACTACTTTCAAAATGGCTAAAACTAGCAACAGGTGCAACCGCCATCAATGCAGCTATGACAATTGAGCTATACCTAATTGATTTTCTCATTTTAACTCCCACTTTCTAGGAAAAAATATTACACTGCATATTATGCGGCCTATTTTATAACTTGCAATGAAATTGTCATATTTGCACGAATTATTTTTCTATATATTATTCAAAATATTCGCAATATCACTTGCTTCATCATATTTATGACTAAACAATTTATCATAATAGACTGTAATTATTTTATACAATCTCATATCAGCAGTGTTAGGAAGAGATTTTAAACGATTAATTATATCTTGGGCTTTGCTATCATCCTTATCTCTTTTAAAACAAATGGCTAAATATCTAATAGCTATCCTAATCATTAATTGTTTCATTCGTTCTGTAGAATTTTTATAATTGAATTTCTTAATCACTGCATCAATTAGATCCCGCAGATCGCTCATTTCATACCAATCCATAATATGAAAGATCAGCCACAGAGTTTCTTCATCCCACTTATTTTGTTTAAAGATGATGTAGCTTAATTTCTTAAACTGTTTTCTGGTAGCAGTAGCATTCAATTCAGCAATAAGAAATTTAAGTAGTCTTTTTGTTCGAACATCCTCATATTTAAAATGAAGGTAGATGTCCTTAAGCGCGAGAATATCTTTATTAATATATGCCACAGTAATTTTGTCCTGATAAGTTTCTATATTTGATTCACTAGTATCACAGTCACGCAAAAACTCAGTCATTGCTAGCCCATGCTTATACAGAATTTTCATCAAATTATCAGCAGTAATCGAACTGCTACCATTTTCAACACGAGAATAGAAGGATCGATTAACAATGCCTGCAGCCATTTGTTCTTGAGTTAGATTTTTAGAGTTTCGTACTCGTTTAAAATGTTCACCGATCATCATATTTTTTCACCTTTAATCTGTGGCAATGTTTTAGTATAATGTTGAAACCCACTTTGATTTATTAATCCAATTATTTTGTTAGCTAATTCAGAGTCATTATTAAACAAAGCTAAATAATACTTAACTACTAATTTGTGAAATATAATCGAAAAATTGCTAGGCATCGTATTTACAAATTTTCCCACTTTTTCTGCTTCAGCAAAATGGTTTTCTTTATAACAACGATCAAGGTACCTAATCAATAAATTCATCAACGAAATTAGCAGCTGATCATTAGTTAAGTCGTATTGGTTTTGATTATTAAAAATATAGGTAATCAAGCCTTTTAATTCAGCAAAATTGTATAGTGGAGTTGAAATAGCTATATCCCAGAAATTCTTCTGTGCATTCGTATCTTCTTCCAAGCAAATTTTTCTTAATTCTTCTTGCGAATTTTGAGGCATTTCATGGACTCTTCCCTCAAGGTCCGCAATTATTAATTTCAACTTTAAGTAAATTAATGCATCCCTATCTTTAACCTCTTTTTTTAGAGCAATTAATTTACCTAAATCACGATTATCAAAATATGAATAAACCTTTTTCTCTAAATTTAAATTTGGCAAATTTTCTTTATCAAAAGCCTCAAAAAACTCATTAAGAGATATATTATGTGCATTCAGAATTTCGACTAATTTATCAATAATAATTTCACTTTGATCACGTTCTACTTTTGAATAAAAAGACGCTGTTACTATTTCTGCAGCCATATCAGCCTGAGACAAACCTAGTAACAGCCTGAATTTCTTTAGCTGTTGCCCAATTGTCATCTTATTTCCTCCCACTTTCCTAAATTTATATTATTTAAGTAAGAGGAAAATGTCTTAAAATCTTCTTTATGGAAGATTTTTATTAACTATTTGCACATTTTGTAACAAAAGAAGGCATTTTGGATAATACCAAAACACCTTTTACTTTATATTCTTAATTTCATCTAAACTAAGTTCAACATATTTTCCACGTTTTAAATCAGATGGTGAATGTAAATTGCCCATCGATAGTCGATCTAATGCGGTAACTTTCATTCCTACCGCGCCAAACATTCTCTTAATTTGATGATATTTACCTTCTGAGATCTCAATTTCAATCTCAGAAGTAGCATTTTCTCTATCTTGCTTTAAAATCTTCAGCTTAGCAGGCTTTAATTTAGTTCCATCACCTAACATCATGCCAGACGCGAAAGTTTTAGCGGTCTCCTCATCTGCTACACCAGCAATTTGTGCCCGATAAACTTTGGCAACATGCTTATTTGGTGCTAGCAATTCATGGTTTAATTGACCATCATTTGTTAATAAAAGCAGACCAGTAGTATCTTTATCAAGCCTGCCTACTGGCACAATTCCTTGATACTGATCTTGCAAATCAAGCAATGAGATAACTGTCTTTTGACTACGATCCTCTGTAGCAGAAAGGACGCCCTTGGGTTTATTCAGTAAAAAGTAATGGTATTTTTGATAAGCTATTTCTTCGCCGTTAACTGTAACAACATCATTTTCATTGATCTTTTCTTTTAGTGTTTTAACAGTTTTACCATTAACAGCTACTACACCTTTTTTTATTAATTGATGAACTTCTTTTCTTGAACCAACATTCATATTGGCTAAATATTTATCAATTCTCATATTTCACCTATAAAAAAAGCTAGAAGTTTGACTTCTAGCTAAATTTTTACAATAAGTCTGCGTCTTCTTGAGCCTTATCGTCCAAGAACTTTTCATTTGGATAAATCGGCGTAACTTCAATACCATCTAAAGCTCTCTGAATCAAGCCCTCAACATCAAGGCGCGACTCATATTCACGCGCCTTATCTAGCTTTGGCTTAGTCTTAGGACGTGGTGGAGCAAAAATTGTACAACAATCTTCAAAAGGTTGAATTGATAAATCAAAGGTACCAATCTCTTCAGCCTTGGCAATAATCTCCGTCTTATCCATTGT
>Ga0079226_10005022_pt1 | contig 10125 bp, 10 predicted proteins | sample Poulit2014_FD_76345 | JGI IMG/M metagenome (GOLD analysis project Ga0079226, IMG submission 76345) | Agricultural soil microbial communities from Georgia to study Nitrogen management - Poultry litter 2014 | ecosystem: Environmental > Terrestrial > Soil > Agricultural land | place: USA: Georgia... | reverse complement strand
CGACGAGGTGGGCCTGTACACCTCCACGCTCGGCGAGGGTCCGCGCGGACGTTCGCGCTACGACCTGATCGAGCGTTACGAGCTGGAGACGCCGGCGCCGCCGGGCCCGCCGCCGCGTCCGCGGCTGCGCTGACCCGGCGGCGCCGGACGTCGAGGCGTCACTGTGCCTGGACGGCCTGGATCTCCAGGTTCAGGGCGATCTTGTCGCCGACGACCGTGCCGCCGGTCTCCAGCGGCATGTCGATGTCGATGCCGAAGTCCTTGCGGTTGATGGTGGTGGTGGCCTCGAAGGCCGCGACCGGCCCCTGGCCCATGCCCGGGTTCACGCCCATGAACTCCAGGTCCAGCTCGATCTCCCGGGTGATCCCGCGCAGGGTGAACTCGCCGGTGAGCACGTAGTCCGAGCCCTTCGAGCGCACCTCGGTCGAGCGGAAGGTCGCGACCGGGTGGTCGGCGACACCGAAGTAGTCGCCCGAGCGGATGTGCTCGTCGCGCTGGGCGTTGCGGGTGCTGACGGACTCGACCTTGATGTCGGCGACGACCGAGGCCGTGCCGTCCTCACCGATGGTGATCTGGCCGGTGAAGTCGTCGAAGGTGCCGCGCACCTTGCTCACCATCAGGTGGCGGACGGTGAAGCCGATCTGCGAGTGCACCGGATCGATGTTCCAGGTGCCGGTGGCCAGATCCTGCGGGACGACGGTCGAGGTGGTGGTCATGGTGGTCCTCTCAACGAGGGGCGAAACGCCCGATTGATTGCCTAGTCAACTATAACCATAAACGCAGACCGTTTACAAGTCAACGACGGTGGGGTCGGCGGGGGCCGACTCACTCCTGGGCCATGCGCTCGCGCATGCCCTGGAAGACACGCTCGAGCACCGCCACGTCCCCCGGCTCGAGCCCGTCGAACAAGATCGCGCGCACGGCCTCGACGTGGCCGCGGCTGGCGGCGTGCACGGCCTCGCGGCCGGCGGCGGTGATCCGGGCGATCATCCCGCGCCGGTCCTCGGCGCATTCCGTGCGCTCGACCCACCCCTGGCCCTCGAGCCGGGACACCGCGCGGGTGGCCCCGCCGCGGGTCGCGCTGAGCCGGTCGGCCAGCTCCCACATCCGCAGCGAGCCCTCCGGCGCCTCGGACAGGTAGACCAGGATCTCGAAATCGGTCAGACTGATCTGCGAATCGCGGACCAGCTGCCGGTCCAGCGCGCGGTTGAGCTGCCGGGTGGCCTCCAGATAGGCCCGCCACATCCGCTGCTCGTCATCGCCTAACCACCGCACCTGATCCATACCCCGATGATAGGCCATCTGATTGACCGGGCAACATCCTCCTGGTCGACCGTCCCGCACCCGCGCCGCCGAGGTGCCGCGCGGTGTCCTATCGTCCCAGGGACACCCTGCCCCGCCGATCCCCTCGGAGCGCTGAGACCGCGTGCACTTCCTCACCGCCGTCGCGGACTACCCCTTCCTCCAGCGCGCCCTGGTCACCGCGATCGTCGTCGGCGCACTGTGCGGGGCGATCGGCGCGCTGACGATCCTGCGCGGCCTGGCCCTGATGGGCGATGCGGTCTCACACGCCGTGCTGCCCGGGGTGGCCGCCTCCTTCGCGCTCGGGGTGGGTTTCCTGCCCGGCGCCCTGGTCGCCGGTCTGCTCTCCGCGCTGGGCATCGGCTACATCCAGCAGCACAGCAGGATCAAGCCCGATGCGGCCATCGGCATCGTGTTCACCGCGATGTTCGCCCTCGGCATCGTGCTGATGACCCTGTATCCGGCGGACATGGACCTGACCACCATCCTGTTCGGCAACGTGCTCGCGGTGCGCCCGGCCGAGATGTGGGCGACGATCGGGCTCGCCGCGGCCGTGCTCGCCGTGCTGGCCGCCCTGTTCAAAGAGTTGCAGGTGTCGATCTTCGACCCGGTCATGGCCGCCGCCTACGGGCTGCCGGTGGCCCGCATCCACCGGGTGCTGATGCTGCTGCTGACCGTCGTCACCGTCATCGCCCTGCAGACCGTGGGGGTGGTGCTGGTCGTCGCCATGCTGATCACCCCGGCCGCCACCGCCCATCTGCTCACCGACCGGCTCGGCCGGATGGTGCTGCTGGCCGCCGCCATCGGCGCGGCCGAGGCCGTGGTGGGGCTGTACCTGAGTTTCCGTTTCGATCTGCCGTCGGGCGCGGTGATCGTGCTGGTCGGTGCGGTGGTGTTCGCGGCGGTGCTCGTGGTGGCCCCGCGCCACGGGCTGCTGGCCCGCCGGCGCCCCGCCCGGCTCCCGGTCGGAAGCGGGAGCGCATAGATGCGGGCCGGGCGCACGGGCGCCGGCCTGGCCGCGGCGCTGATCGCGACAGCGGTGACGCTGGCGGGCTGCACCTCCGCGCCCGCACCCGACCGGGATACGCAGGTGCAGGTGGTGGCCACCTTCTCCGTGCTGGCCGACATCGCCACCGAGATCGGCGGGGACCGGGCGCGAGTGCACTCGATGGTGCCGCGCACCGCCGATCCGCACGAGTACACCCCGCGCCCGACCGATATGAGCCGGGCCGCCGACGCGGACGTGCTGGTGTGGAACGGGCTGAACATGGAGACCGGCAACGACTGGTTCGCCGATCTGGCCGCCGCCTCGGGCCACGACCTGGACGATCCGACCGTCGTCGAGGCCGCGGCCGGCATCACCCCGATGTACCTCGACCTCGCCGAGGCGCCCGCACCGGGTGATCCGGTCCCCGATGCCGACCGGCTCAACCCGCACGCCTTCCTCGATCCGGTGGTGGGCATGGCGTACGCCCGCAACATCTGCGACGGGCTGATCGCCGCCGACCCGGCCGGTGCCGACTACTACCGGGCGCGCACCGCCGACTATCTGGACCGGCTCACCGTGATCGACGCGCAGTACCAGGCGGTGATCGGCGCGCTGCCCCCCGACCGCCGACTGCTGGTGACCAGCGAGAACGCCTTCCAGTATCCGGCCGCACGCTACGGCCTCGAGACCGGATACCTGTGGGCGATCGACACCGAGGGGCAGGGTTCGCCGTCCCAGGTGATGGCGCTGATCGACCTGGTGCGCACCTCCGGGGTGCCGGCGCTGTTCATCGAATCCAACGTCGCCCCGCGCCCGTTGCGCACGGTCTCCGACGACACCGGAGTGCCGATCGCCGGCACCGTGTACTCCGATGCGCTCGGCGACGACGACTCCCCGGCCGCGACCTACCTGGATCTTCTCGAGCACAACATCGTCACGATCGGAGACGGCCTTGGCTGACCACGAGGGCGCCGGCGCGGCGGACGGGATCACGGTGACCGGTCTGCACGTGGACTACGGACCGGTCACCGCGCTGCGCGGGGTCGACGCGCACTTTCCGGCCGGCCGGTCCACCGCGGTGATGGGGCCCAACGGGGCGGGCAAGTCCACCCTGATCAAGGCGCTGGTGGATCTGGTGCCGCGCACGGCCGGGCAGGTGCGGTTCGGCGACCGGCAGACCGATGCGGTGCGCCGACGGATCGCCTACGTGCCCCAACACAGCGCGGTCGACCGGGACTTCCCCATCGACGCGGCCGCCACCGTGCTGCTGGGCACCTATCCGCGGCTGGGCTGGCTGCGCCGCCCGGGCCGGGCCGAGCGCGCCCTGGCCGCCGAGGCGCTCGAGCAGGTCGGCATGGCCGCGCTCGCCGACCGGCAGATCGGCCGGCTCTCCGGCGGGCAGCTCCAGCGGGTGTTCCTGGCCCGCGCCCTGGCCCAGCGGCCCCGCTACCTGCTGCTGGACGAACCGTTCGTCGGGGTCGATGCGACCAGTGAGCAGATCATCGTCGATCTGCTGCGGGACCTGCGCGACGGCGGCGCCACCGTGGTGGTGGTCCACCACGACTTCCGCACAGTGGCCGACTATTTCGACCGGGTGCTGCTGCTCGACGGCGAGGTGGTCGCGGCCGGCACCGTGGCCGAGGCGCTGACCGATCAGGCGCTCAGCCGCGCCTACCGTCCGCCCGGCGCCGACCGGTAGGCCGCGCGCACCGTCTCCGGCGCCCAGCGCATGGTCACGGTGGTGCCCGCCCCGTCCGCGGCGATCACGCAGTCGTCGCTCAGCGCACGCATGAGCACCAGACCGTTGCCCCGCCCGGCGAAGCGCGGCGCCCCGCCGCGCCACCGGCCCTCGTCGCGCACGCGCAACTCAAGCCCGTCGCGCCCGTACTCGGCGTCGACCACGACCGTTCCCGGCGCGTCCAGGTTGCCGTGTTCGACGGCGTTGGCCGCCGCCTCATAGGCGGCCAACACCACGTCGTCGCCGAACCGGTCCCCCGTGCCGAGCCCGACCACCCAGTCGCGCAGCGAGCCGCGCAGCCGATGCAGGGTGGTCCGATCGGCGGCCGGGTCACGCCAGCGGAAGCGGTCCTCGGAGGTCTGCGGGGCCTTATCGACTGTCATCACCCGCCGTGCCTTCCCCTCGTCAGCGGTCACTCGGTTGTGATCACCGTAACCGCGGGGGCGCCGATCCGCGCGACGAGTCAGTCGGCGAGCAAGGCCCGGGCACCGGCGAGATCCGGCGCCACCCGGAGGGTCTCGGTCAGCCCGAGTATCTCCAGCGGTCGTCGGGTCACCGGGTCGTCCGCGATCACCGCGAACGCGCAACCGCGTGCGGTCGCCCGCTCCGCGACGGCGATCAGTTCAGCGATACCCACCGACGCCAGGAACGACACCTGCGACAGGTCGATCACCGCTGTGTCCTCGCACACCTCGCCCAGCCGGTCCAGTGCCTCGCGCAGTCCGTCCACCGCGGCCAGGTCCAGATCGCCGCGGGCGGTCAGGACCGGCCCCTGTCCGGTGATACGCACCGTGAACGCGGCACCGTCGCCGGTGATCTCCGTGACGATCCGCTCTCCGTCGTCGCTCACGACCGGGTCTCCTCTCCGTCCACGTAGGACACGTCCGACTCCACGGTAGGCGCACAGGTCGCCGCGCGTGGAGAACTGCGGCCCGGCAACCGGGCCGCCCCCAGGAAGAAGTCGGCGACGCCGCGCACCGCCGACAGGTACCCGTCCAGTTCCAGCGGCTTGGCCAGATACGCGTTGGCGCCGCGCGCATAGCATTCGGTCACGTCGTGCTGCGCGGACGAGGTCGTCAGCACCACCACGGGGATCGATGCGGTCTGCGGATCGGACTTGGCCGCCTCCAGCACCCGCCGCCCGTCGAACCGCGGCAGGTTCAGGTCCAGCAGGATCAGATCCGGGCGCACCGCCGACGCGTGCGCACCGCGCCGGGCCAGAAAGTCCATCCCCTGCTCGCCGTCGTGGACGACGTGCAGCACGGTGGGCACGTGACTGGCCGCGAGCGCCTCACGGGTGATCAGCACGTCCCCGGGATCGTCTTCGATCAACAGGATGTCGGCGTGCGACGGGGAGGACATCACAGGTCTCCTTGCGAGGCGGTGCGATCGGCAGGCGGATGCGGCGCATCGGCCGACAGGGTGAACGACACTCGCGTGCCCACCTCCGGCCGACGCCCGGGCTCGGTCTCAACCCAGATGTCGCCCCCATGATAGGTCACGACCTTCCGGCACAACGAGAGCCCGATCCCGGTGCCGCCGTAGGCGTCGCGGCCGTGCAGTCGCTGGAAGATCGTGAACACCCGGTCGGCGAACGCCGGGTCTATGCCGATGCCGGTATCGGTCACGCTGAACCTCCACAGGTCCGGCTGCGGGTCCTGCGCGGTCTCCGGGTGGCCGCCGCCGGCAGGCGGACCGTCCGGCGGCGCGGCCGGCGCGTGGTCGATCCGGATGCGCAGCGGCCGGTCCGGGGCGGCGAACTTGATGGCGTTGCCGATCAGGTTCTGCCACAGCAGGGTCAGCAGGGTGTGGTCGCCGACGATCTCCGGCAGCGACGCGGGCCGCTCGATCTCGGCGCCGGACGCGGTCAACGCCGTCTCCAGGTTCGACAGTGCGTCGTCGACCGTCGTATCCAGCGACACGCGGCGACGGTTCTCCCCGCTGTGTCCGATGCGGGAGAACCTCAGCAGGTCCTCGATCATCACCTGCATCCGCCGGGCCCCGTCGACCGCGTGGTCGATGTACTCCCGGGCCCGATCATCGAGCTCTGCGCCGTACCGCCGCTCGAGCAGCTGGCAGAACGACGCGACCTTACGCAGCGGCTCCTGCAGATCATGGGACGCGACGTAGGCGAACTGCTCGAGCTCGGCGTTGGATCGGCGCAGCTCGGCCGCCTGCGCATCGAGTTCACCGGCCAGCTCGCGCAGGCGCTGCCGGTCGGCCTGGGTGCCCACCAGGTCGGTGACGATGCGCCGACGCATCGCCTCGATGTCGGCGGCGAGCATGCGCACGTCCACCGGCCCGTCCACACTGACCTGCCGGTCGTAATCGCCCCCGGCGGCCACGCGCCGGGTGGTCGCCGCCAGGCGGGCGAGCGGCTGGGCGACCACCGCGCGCGCCAGGAAGGTGAGCACGGCGGCGATGCCCACCAGCGCCACGGCGAACCCGATCAGCGTCTGGTTGCGCACCGTGCGCAACCCGTCCAGATCGTCGATCTGTCGCCGCTCCCGCTCCGACAGCGCCGCGTCGAGGTCGTCGATGGCGCCGTCGGCCCGGGCGAACAGTTCCCGGCCGCGCTCCATCTCCGCCGGCTCGGCGACCCGGTCCGACCCGTCCATGAGCGGGACCGCCACCTCCTCGGACCACACCCGCACCCGCTCGGTCACCTGCGCCCGATCCTCGGCCAGGCCGTCACCGAGCAGTTCGGTCAACCGCGCATCGGCACGTTCGAACAGCGCGCGCGAATCCTGCTCCTGGACACGGAACCAGGCGTCACCGGTCAGCACGTAGCCCCAGACTCCGCTCTGCCGGGCGGTGAGGGCGTCGGCCATGCGTTGGGTCTCGACCTGGGCGGGCTGGGTCTGGCGCAGCAGCCGGTCCGATCCCTGGACGGACTGGCGCATCAGGGCGGTGCCGACCACGACCGCGGTGATCACCACCGCGGCGAACACCGCCACGGTCACCACCATCCACGCCTGCACCGACAGGCGCCGGCTGAGTCTGCGCAGCCCGGCGGCGATCACCAGCACACCCGCAGCGCCGCGACGTCGTCGGCCAGCCCTCCGTAAGACGCGGAGGAGCGTTCCGCCCCCTCGATCACCGCATCGAGCAGTTCGGTGCCGGGCGTCGCCGTCTCCCGGCACCGGGCGACCAGCTCCAGCAGACCCTCTTCACCCAGGCGGGTGCCGGCGGCGTCGACCCGGCCTTCGAACAGCCCGTCGGTCATCAACACCAGCGAGGCCCCCGGAGCGACGGTGATCGTCTCCCCGGGGATGTCGGGCCGGTCCCCGACCACGCCCAGAGCGGGCCCGCCCGCCGGCTCGATCCACCGGGTCGCGGCCGGGCCGACCTCGATCACCCCGGGGTGTCCGGCACGGCGCACCTGGACCAGCCGGTCGTGCGGATCGATCGACAGGCACAGTGCGGTGGCGAACACCTGGTCGGCGTGCCGTTCGGCCCGCAGCAGCTGCTCCAGCCGGATCAGCCGCGTCCCCACCGGCACCCCGGCCAGCACCAGGGCCCGCCAGGCGATGCGCAGCGCCACCCCCAGCGCCGCCTCGGCCGGACCGTGGCCGGCCACATCGCCGATGAGCACCTGGATGTGGCCTCGCTCGTCCTCGACCACGTCGTAGAAGTCGCCGCCGAGCAGGTTGTTGGCCCGACCCGGGCGGTAGCGCGCGGTCACCTGCACCGGGTGGCCCGGCGAGACCAGCGGAGCCGGCAGCAGTCCCCGCATCAACCGACGGCTCTGCCGCTCCTGCATCCGACTGGCCTGCAGCGCGGCCGCGGCGCGCTGCGCACCCTTGCGTTCGATCGCGTAGCTCAGCGCCCGCTCGAACGCTTCCGCATCGATCGTGCCCTTGATCAGGTAGTCCTGTGCACCCCTGCTGACCGCGTCGATGCCGCGCCCCTGCGCCCGGTCCCCGGTCAGCACGACGATCGGCACGTCGGGGGCGTCGGTCTGCACACGGGTGACCGCCTCGACCCCGCGCGCGTCCGGCAGATCCAGATCGAGCAGGACGCAGTCCGCCCCGACCAGCCGGTCGGCCGCCTCGGCGACCGCGGTGCACCAGTGCAGGTCGATCGGGGCCGCGCAGTCGGCGACCAGCTCGCGCACCAGCAGTGCATCCCCGGGATCGTCCTCGATGAGCACCACCGCCAGTGGGCGCGGCCCGTCGGCCCCGACACCCAAGGCGCCGGGGCGCGGTCGCGTGACATCGTCGTGCGTCAGAGCCGGCTCCGTCTGCAGTCATCGTTGAGGTCTCGATGACGTTACAAGACACCGCCCCATTGCGGAACCGGTGCAGGTCACCGCCATCAGCGGCGGATAACGATCCGGCATCGACGCGGCGGAGCGGCCCGTTCTGCGCGCCCCACGGTCCGCTCCGGGTCAGAGGGTGGGGGCGAGCCTCCAGGCCGAGTGGATGGCGCCCTGGATGTAGTCGACCGACCCGGCGTCGCCGACCACGTGCACCGGCGCGATCTCACCGAGCGCATCGGCCAACGGGGCCTCGGCGAACACCCCGTCCGCCATGACCACCATCGAGGCCGGTGCGTTGTGGACCTCGCCGCCCAGCTCGTACTCCACCGCTGTCTCGGTGATGCGCCGGACCACGGCGCCGCGGCGGAGGTCCACCCCGTGTTCGCGGGCGTGACGCACCGCGGTCCAGCGCCGCGGCATGGCCATCGGCAGGCCGAGCTGGCCGCCCGATTCGAGCAGGGTGACCCGGCGTCCGCGCTCGGCGAGGAACTCGGCGAGCTCCAGGCCCACCAGCGAACCGCCGATGACGACCACGTCCTTGCCCATCGGCAGGAAGCGGTGGGTGAGCGTGCGGATGCGATCCGCGCTGGCGGTCAGGCCGGTGGCCTTGCCGACCCGGCCCATCGCCCGCAGGTACCACTTCTGGTCGGAGGTGTCGCCCGCCCCGGTGAGCAGGGCGCGCAGGGTGTCGCCGGTCTGCACGTGCGGCAGGTCGCCGCCGGGCACCTCCGGGCGACGGCGCACCGCACCGGTGGCCACCACGATCTCGTCGGGGCCGAGTGCGCGCACCAGTTCCGGGGTGGCCTCGGTGTTCAGCCGCACGTCCACCCCGAGGCGTTCGACCTCGCCGGCCAACCAGTCGAGCAGCTTGCCGTTGTCGGGGGTGGTCAGCGAGGAGAACCACAGGGTGCCGCCGAGCCGGTCGACCTGGTCGAGCACGGTGACCCGGTGGCCGCGGTCGGCCGCCAGCCGCGCCGACTCGAGCCCGGCCGGGCCCGCGCCGATCACCACGATGTGCTTGGTGGTCTTCGCCGCCGGCATCGGCAGCAGGGTCTCCTCCCCCAGTGCCGGGTTGACCGCGCAGATCGGCACGTCGTCCCAGAAGTTCTCCTGCACGCACACGTAGCAGTTGATGCACGGGCGCACCTGTGCGGCGCGGCCCTCGCGCAGCTTGACCACCAGGTCCGGATCGGCCAGCAGCTGGCGGCCCATCGCCGCATAGTCGGCCTTGCCGGTGGCGATCGCCTGCTCGGCCACCTCGGGCAGCATCCGGCCGACCGCGATCACCGGGATCGTCACGGCCTGCTTGACCGCCTCGGCGAAGCCGACGTAGGCGCCGACCCGGTCGGGCAGCGGACCGTCGGTGAAGTTCGCGAACGGGTTCCGTGCCCAGCCGGTGACGTGGATGGCATCGGCCCCGGCGGCCTCGAACAGCCGGGAAGCGGCCACCGCCTCGGCGGTGTCGAGCCCGTCGTCGGCGCCGAACTCCTTGCCGGCCACCCGCACGATCACCGCGAGGTCGTCGCCGACCGCGCCCTTGACCGCGGCGATCACCTCGCACGCCAGGCGCGCCCGGTTCTCCAGCGAACCGCCGTAGGAATCGGTGCGCTTGTTGTCGGCGCGGCTGAGGAAGGCGCCGAGCACGTAGCCGTGGGCGCAGTGGATCTCCACCGCGTCCACCCCGGCCTCGCGCACGCGCAGCGCAGCGGAGGTGAACTTGTCGATCAGCCAGGCGATGTCGTCGGCGTCGGCCGGGTGGAAGCTCGGCTGCTTGCCCTCGGTGACCGCGGCCATCTTCTGCAGCTCTTCGGGGGTGTTGTCGATCAGCGCGCCCAT
>Ga0079226_10005020_pt1 | contig 10126 bp, 9 predicted proteins | sample Poulit2014_FD_76345 | JGI IMG/M metagenome (GOLD analysis project Ga0079226, IMG submission 76345) | Agricultural soil microbial communities from Georgia to study Nitrogen management - Poultry litter 2014 | ecosystem: Environmental > Terrestrial > Soil > Agricultural land | place: USA: Georgia... | reverse complement strand
TTTCAAATACTATTATGAATTTTCTCTGAATTTTGGTATACTAATGAAAGTTTGATAGGAATTAAGAGGAGAAAACGTCATGCGAATGATTGCAATTATCATATTATTAATCCCCGGTATTTTTTCTGCAATCGGTATTAAATTAATGCGAGATTCATTCTTTAATGAATTTACTCCACTACTCTTTCACCCGGTTATCCAATTTATCGTAGGTTTCATTCTATTTGTAGGTGGCTTATTATTTCTCGGTGGATTTGTAGTATATCGAGATCGTAAGAAAAATAATAAATTAAAATAATATGATGAGCGATAAAAATGAGAATTCATGTCCCATAAAGAATCATAAGAGGAGGACGTTTTACAATGAAAGTAGCTAAATTTGGTGGTAGTTCAGTTGCAAATGCCACACAAATCAAAAAAGTAGCAAATATTATTAAAGACGATTCTGAAAGGAAATTCATCGTTGTGTCAGCCCCCGGTAAGCGCACAAAAGACGATGTGAAAATTACTGATTTATTGATTGAATTAGGTACAGCTTATGTTGAAAAACAATCTTATGAACCAAGCCTTAACAAAATCATTAATCGATATGAAGAGATTATTTCAGAATTAGGTGTTTCAACTGATTTATTAACAGATATTAAAGAAACTCTTTTGGAAACAATAAATAGTGATGCACCAGACGCAGTTAAGCTCGATGCTTTAAAAGCAAACGGCGAAAATAGTTCGGCGAAAATTGTGAGTGCATACTTAAATAAAATTGGTTTATCTGCCACTTACTTAAATCCAAAAGATGCAGGAATTATCGTTAGTAATGAACCAGGTAACGCTCAAATCTTACCTGAGAGCTTTGCAAAGATTCATACATTGCGTGAACGTGATGACATTCTAGTTATCCCTGGCTTTTTTGGATATTCAAAAGATGGTCAATTAACGACATTTTCAAGAGGTGGATCTGATATTACAGGTTCAATTATTGCTGCTGGAGTAAATGCAGATTTATATGAAAACTTTACAGATGTAGATTCGGTGTACTCTGTTAATCCTAACATCGTCGATAATCCTAAAGATATTCCAGTATTAACTTATAAAGAAATGCGTGAATTATCATATGCAGGATTCTCAGTTTTCCATGATGAAGCATTAATTCCAGCATTTAAACAAAAAATACCAGTATGTATTAAAAATACGAACAACCCAACTGCTCCAGGTACAATGATTGTTTACGAAAAGAAAGAAAACGGAAACTGCGTAGTAGGAATTGCAAGTGATACAAATTTTGTAAGTTTATATGTGAGTAAGTATTTAATGAACCGTGAATTAGGGTTTGGTCGGAAATTATTGAATATTCTAGAAGATGAGGAAATTTCTTTCGAACATGCACCTTCAGGTATTGATGACATGTCTGTGATCATTAGTGAAGATGAATTGCCAAAAGAAAAAGAAGAACGTGTGATTCAACGAATAAATGACGAACTTGATGTTGATCAAATTGACATTCGTCGCAACTTAGCGATGATTATGGTTGTTGGCGAAGGAATGAAAAGTACAGTTGGTATGACAAAATTAGCCACAAATGCATTAGCCGATGCAGGAGTTAATATTGAAATGATTAACCAAGGCTCATCAGAAGTATCAATGATGTTTGGAATTGATGCAGCTGACGTTGATCGTGCCATCCAGTATTTATACCGCTCATTTTTTGAATAAAAATTATAATAAATCCGAGATGCAAAATGCATCTCGGATTTTTAGTTTAACTCGCTCGATTTTCAAGTCTTAGTTTATCGGCAACCATTGCAATGAATTCCGAATTGGTTGGCTTAGATTTGGCCACACTGATGGTATAACCAAATAATGCTGTAATTGCATCAATATTACCTCTATTCCATGCGACTTCTATCGCATGTCTTATTGCTCTTTCTACGCGTGAAGCTGTCGTCTCATACTGTTTAGCAATGTCTGGATACAATATTTTAGTAATTGACCCTAGTAAATCAACATCATTATATACCATTGTAATGGCTTCACGTAAGTATTGATATCCTTTAATATGAGCAGGTACACCAATTTCATGAATAATTCCTGTGATGTTCGCTTCTAAATCCACTTTCTTCTTCTCGACTGGTTTTGCCTGTGGAACAAATCCAGTTGTTTGTTTCCCATAAGTTTGCCTAATTTGTTCTGCCAAGTGATTAAAATCAAATGGTTTCAATACAAAATAAGAAGCACCTAAGTCTACCGCTTTTTTCATAACCTCATCTTGACCAAATGCTGTTAACATAATGACTTCTGGGCAATCTTCTCTTCTTTCTTGGCGTAATGTTGTTAATACATTTAAGCCATCGATATGCGGCATAATAATATCTAATAACATAACATCAGGATTAATTTTATTTAATAAGTCTAAACAAGTTTTTCCATTATATGCTACACCAATTACTTCAATATCTGGCACACCTTCAAAATAATCTTCAAGCATCTGCACAAGTTCTCGGTTGTCATCAATAATACAAATACTTATTTTATCCAAATTACTTCCTCCTCTTAGTTATGTACTCAAGATTTTATATATTTATATTCGACAAAAGTATGGATTCACCTTTTATTTTTCAAATGTTTTTAGGTATTTGTGCTTATTTTACCAAATAAGTGTTTATTTGCTAAAAATCGACAAACTCTTTCCGCTTTTATCGACAAGTCTTTTAAAGAAAAGGCGGTCCACTAATGTGAACCACCTTTTCATATTACCTAGCTTGTTTTTCAAGTTGTTCGTTTGACTGAATATCCGCTTCGTTCATCATCCACTCAATATGTGCTCCATATCCTGAAGTTGGATCATTCACAAAAACATGTGTGACAGCACCAATTATTTTATCATTCTGGATGATAGGACTTCCACTCATACCTTGAACAATACCACCAGTTGTTTCTAATAATTTTTGATCGGTTATTTTTACGACCATACCTTTTGTCTTTGGTTTCTTTTGTGGTACATTGCTTACAATTTCAACGTCAAATTCTTCCACCTTATCTCCATCTACAACTGTTAATATTTTTGCTGGACCTTCCTCAACTTCATTCGCTAATGCTATAGACATCGGTTTATCATATTTACCATTTTGAATGGTTTGCTTTAGCTGACCAAAAATCCCAAAAGGTGTATTCTTGGTAATATTTCCAAGCTGCTTATCTTTTATTGAAAAGTTCGCTTGTTTTTCACCTGGGTTTCCATTGTCTCCCTTATCAATTGCTGTAATTGAAGACTTCACAATTTTACCGTCATTTATTTCAATTGGTTTTTTGGTATCCATATCTGAAATAACATGACCCAATGCACCGTATTTTTTAGATTTAGGCTCATGGAAAGTCATCGTACCGATACCTGCTGCTGAATCTCTAATATATAGTCCAATTTGAGATTCTTCGCTTTTTTCATCTATTACAGGTTTTAATGTTGTTTTGATTGTTTTTTTACCTCTTTTTATTTTTAATGGTAAAGACTTATTTTCTTTCGTGGCTTTTTCAACAATTGGTTTTACATCTTTCATACTTTTAATATCTTTTCCATCTATTTTCAAAATAACGTCGCCTACTTTGATTCCTGCGTCTTCTCCTGGTGAAATTTCTTCGTCTTTTTCTGTAACAAGATAATGACCAACTACAAGAACACCGAGTGTTTGCAAATCAACACCTAAAGACTGTCCGCCCGGTATAAGCTTTATTTTTTTCAATTCATCTAAGTCCACATTTTGATCCGTAGCATTTACAGTTTCAGATGCATCTGACTGATGATTTGCAATGAATTCAGTTTGATCAATAGCTGCAACGCTTTTATTTAATACATTTGAGACTTGTTGCTGTGATGTTATATTCTCATTATGACTAACAGATGTTGCTGTTGTTGCAAATGGGAAAATAACGAACAAAATAAGTGTCCAAATTAATAACATGCAAAAATTAAAATATCGTTTCTCTTTCACATATCCAACTCCTTTCTGTATCTTTAATATCAGCCAATTTCGATAATGTTAAACGACACAATGATTTCCTTTTAAATATTATGTATAAACAATAAAAAACCCCATATACTACAATTAGTATCTGAGGTTCATTATAATTTATTTATCTTTTTTAATTTGATGAGCAAAATTGAGTAACTCTTTAGCATGATCTTTCGCTGTATCTGTAACTTCACTACCGGTCATCATTCTGCTTAATTCTTCAACTTTTTTTTCAGGGGCTAAATCTTCCACTAAGGTAGCTGTCCGATTATCCTTTTCTATTTTTACAATTAATTTATGATAATCACTCATGGCAGCAACTTGTGGTAAGTGTGATATACAAAGGACCTGAGAACCAATTGAAACTTCATGTATTTTCTCAGCAATCGATTGAGCGACACGTCCACTTACACCTGTATCAACTTCATCAAATATCACACTTGTTACGCCTTGATGTTTTGAGAAAATTGTTTTTAAAGCGAGCATGATACGTGACAGCTCTCCACCAGAAGCAACCTTATTAAGTTCTTTCAGTGGCTCACCTTGATTCGTTGAAATTAAAAATTGTACATGGTCTAAGCCATTATGATCAAGTTTTAAAGAGCGATTTAGTACTCTTTCCATATTTTCATCATCATTAGCAGATATATCCGTTTCAAATGATATACGAAACTCAGACTTCTCAAGATATAAGCTTTTCAACTCTTGATGAATTGCTGCTGTTAATTTATTGGCAGCTTCTACACGTAGCTCATGCAATAATTTAGCCTCAAGATAAGCATCTTGTAATGTATGCTTCATCTCTTCTTCTAATTTAGAAAGATGCGAATCTTTATTTGTAATTTGTTCTAATTCTTCCTCGATTGCGTCAAGATATTCTAACATTTCATTTACGGAAGGTCCATATTTCTTCTTCAGACGATTAATTTCAGCTAATCTTGCTTCAATTTCGTTCAGTCTTGCTTCATCATACTGTAAAGAATCACTATAATTCCGTATATCAAATGTCAGCTCTTCAATTGAGAAGTAAGCATTTGTCATTTGTTCTGATTTTTCTTTAATGAAAGGATCTAACTCTTTTTGCTCTTGTAAGGCTTGTTCAGCAATTCTAAGCCATTCTACCCCTTTTAATTCGCCATATAGAGCATTATATGCAGTTTGTAAACCATGATGTATTTTTTCATAATTCACTAAATAAGAGCGTTCTTCTTCTAATTCAGTATCTTCATTGGGGCTCAATTGTGCATTTTCTAATTCTTGTTTTTGGAACTCTAATAAATCTAATCGATGTGATAATTCTTGTTCATTTTCATTCCATTTTTTGAAACGTTGGTTCAATTCAAGATAACGATTATATAAATGAAGATACTCTTCTTTTTGTTTTTCGATATGTTCAGGTGCAGACATATCAAGTAAATCAATATGATGTGTCTTGTCCATCAATGATTGTGTTTCATGTTGACTATGTACATCAATCAAGGTTTTACCGAACTCTTTTAGTATCGCTAAAGTAACCAATTTTCCGTTAACGCGACAAATACTTTTACCACTCGCTGTAATCGATCTGTTCAAAACAATCATTCCGTCATCTATTTCAATACCATAATCACGAAAAGGTTCATATACAGGATGTTTTTCATCATCAATAATAAACAAACCTTCTATTTCGGCTTTTTTAGCTCCGTGTCTTACGAATTCGACAGAACCTCTGCCACCAGCTAATAATTGTATAGCATCGATAATAATTGACTTCCCAGCACCTGTTTCACCTGTTAATACAGTTAATCCCTCATGAAATGTGAGAGAAATTTCGTCAATGATAGCAAAATCACGAATCGATAATTCTTGAAGCATATACCTCACCTCTTATAATGCTTATAGCATTTCAATAAATCGATCTTTTATGAGCACAGCGTCTGCTTCTGTTTTACAAATAATCATACACGTATCATCTCCACATAGAGTACCCATAATCTCTGTCCAATTTAAATTATCAATTAATGCTCCCATAGCCTGAGCATTTCCTGGCAATGTTTTAATAATAATAAAATGACTTGCTGAATCAATTTTTACAAAGGCGTCCATTATCATTCTTTTCAATTTTTCCAGCGGATTAAAACGTTGGTCTGCTGGTAAACTATACTTATAATTTCCAAGCTGTGAAGGCACTTTAACTAAATGTAACTCTTTTATGTCACGTGAAATTGTAGCTTGCGTAACATTATATCCAAGCGCCTTTAATCGAGCGACTAAATCGTCTTGTGTTTCAATTTCTTCTTCTGTAATCAATTCCCTGATTTTAATGTGACGCTGAACTTTGCTCATAGTAACCCTCCTATCAATTTATCTCATTTTTATGATTACGTTGCAATATTGAGTGAGCTTCATCAATAACCTGTTGAATATCTGTTTCTTTAACATCGTTGATTACCCCGTCAGTGTGCTTTAAGTGTAAAAGAAATTCTATATTCCCATCTCCACCAGTAATTGGCGAATATGTAAGTGCAATCGGTGAATAGTTTAAAGAAATTGCGTAATCAATAATATTTTGAACAACTTCAAAATGTGTTTTCTTATCGCGAACAATTCCTTTTTTACCAACTTGCTCTCTACCTGCTTCAAATTGCGGCTTAATCAAAGCAACAATATCGCTATTATTTTGGAGGATTGATTGCAGTGGAGGCAGTATTAAACGCAATGAAATGAATGAGACATCTATGGATGCAAATGTTGGCTTTCCCTTTGTAAATAATTCAGGTGTTGCATAGCGGAAATTTGTACGTTCCATTACAATCACTCGGTCATCATTCCGCAACTTCCATGCAAGTTGATTATAACCAACATCAACAGCATATGATAATGCTAATCCATTTTGTAGAGCGCAATCTGTAAATCCCCCTGTTGAAGAGCCAACGTCTACCATAATTTGATCTTTAACGTCGAGATCAAATTGTTGTATTGCTTTTTCTAACTTTAATCCTCCTCGACCAACATAAGGCATTTCTTTTCCTTTTATGGTCAATGGGATATCATCTGAAACTTTCACACCAGGCTTATCTAGTCTTTCCTGTCCGGTAAATACAAGTCCTGCCATAATAACTCTTTTTGCTTTTTCTCGCGTTTCAATAAGTTGACGTTCAACTAGTAAGACGTCTAGTCTTTTTTTTACCATACTTGACTTCCTTTTTGTATTAATGTTTTGAGTTCAACCACTATATCACTAACTGTTAAAGATATAGCCTCTAACAATTCATCTCTTGATCCATGAGATATGAAATAATCAGGTACTCCTATTTGATTGAAATGAGGAACTACATTTGAGTGTTTAATCAAATATTCGAGGACTGCACTGCCAAATCCACCAAGTACAACACTTTCTTCAATGGTTAAAATTGGTGAGTTTTCATTTATCAAATGGTTTAGCATGGCTTCATCTAATGGTTTAATGAAACGTGCATTTACAATTCGAACCAAAATTCCTTCTTTTTTAAGAACTTCTCTTGCTTCTAATGCAAGCTCAAGCAATGGACCGAATGTAAGAATAACTGCATCTGTACCTTCTTCAAGAACCGACCACTTTCCTAATTCATTTTTAGAAGTTGGTTGTTTGTTTTTTTGTTTCAAGGATGAAACTGATTTCGCTGTACCTTTTGAATAGCGAATAGCAACTGGTCCTGTTAATTGATCTATTGCTAATTGTAACATCCACTGACTTTCTTCAATTGTATAAGGCATCATAATTGTCATATTAGGTAAACTACGTAAAAAATTAATATCAAAAACACCATGATGACTATCCCCATCTTCACCAACCAAACCTGCACGATCAATCCCAAAAACAACATGCAAATTCTGTCTACATATATCATGGACAACTTGGTCATATGCTCGCTGTAAAAAGGTTGAATATATTGCTAGAAATGGTACTTTTCCTCCAATTGCCAAACCGCCTGCTAAAGTAACCGCATGTTGCTCTGCAATACCTGTATCAATAAGTCTATGAGGGAATTTATGATTGAAGTTTGCCAACTTAGAGCCTTCTATCATAGCTGGTGTAACAACAATTAATTGTTCGTTTCTAATAGCAATTTGTTCCAATTCCTTACTAATAACCTCACTCCATGATTTTGAATGTGTTTTTTGGGATAACACTTTACCTGAGCTACTATCAAATGGACGAGTGCTATGCCAGTGCGTTTTAGTATCAGCTTCTGCTGGTTCATATCCTTTACCTTTTTGCGTAACGATATGACAAAGCACCGGACCTTTTTGGGTACTCATTCTTCGGAAAACTTGAATGAGTTGCGATAAATTATGCCCATCTATTGGTCCAATATACGTAATCCCTAATTGTTCAAAGAAGTCACTTACAGATCGACTGTCTTCATCTTGTTTACTTTTTTTGAATAAAGCTTGTAATGCTCCTGTACTTTTAGAGATAGACATTCCGTTATCATTCAATATTATTTTTACTGGCAATTGTTCGTCTCCAATATGATTTAAAGCTTCAAAAGCCATACCACTTGTAATTGCAGCATCTCCAATGATAGGAATAACAGCGCGCTCATCAAGCTCCATTTCTTTTGTATAAGCTATACCGGCTGCTGCTGATAATGAAGTTGAACTATGTCCTGCCCCCCATATATCGTGCGGACTATCCACTCTTCTTAAAAAACCAGATAAACCATTATATTGTCTTAATGACTCAAATTGATTTATTCTACCAGTTAAAATTCTATGCGTATATGTTTGATGACCTATATCCCAAACAAATTTATCTTTTGGGCTATCAAAAACATAATGTAGAGCAATCGTGAGTTCAACCGTTCCCAGATTAGGTCCTAAATGTCCTCCTGTTTTTGAGAGCTTGCTAATTAAAAATCGACGTACATCTTCAGCTAATTGTTCAAGCTCTTGAAGATTAAATTGCTTGAAATTTTTAAGATTAATCTCTTGCATCAATACATTCACCTACGCTTTTTGCTTCTTGAATTCTTTGTAATTTGCATTTTGAATGTATGTTCTAAGAAGTAAATCACTTTTCCAGCTACAAGAACAACTTGAGTTGATGATTTTAAAGCAAATGTTTTACCTAAAGCTTTTCCACCTACTGTTAGTGCAGCGAGAATACTTGTCATCATAACAGATAAAGCTATTTCAAAAGTACTCCCCTCACTTACTTCTAATATTTTTCCGATTTGAACGAGCACAACTGTTAAAGCTGTACCACTTACAATCCCTGAAATATCGCCAATCACGTCATTACAAAAACTCGCAAACCGATCTGCATTTCGCACTACAAAAAGAGATTCTTTAGCACCTTTTACTTTTTTAGCCGCCATAGCATGAAAAGGTTTTTCACTGGCTGCAGCAGGAGCAATACCTAAAATATCAAAAAGAATCCCAATTAACACAATCATAAGTACAATAACAAACCCAAGATACCAAGTTACTTTGTTTAACAATGAAGATGAAACAATAGAAAAAATAGCCGCTAACACAAATGTGATAACGGCGATTGATATACTAAATTTAATTGAACTTTTCATTTTACTTTTCGACATAAAAAACAACCTTTAATCATTTCATTATGTATACGTGGGATGGTCATCCAATAAGTTAAAACTGTGGCTTAGGTCCAGTAGGTTTTCCCAGATAGATACCTTTTGTTGCCAAAAAGGCGGTTCCCCTTTAAATCTATCTTAGCCATGTCACCATGTGCTAGACTGGATTACCACTTAGTCCACACTATAATCCTTATTGGATGTGTACTAGAACAGTCTAGGAGATTTCCTCAGCAATCTTTAACCGTTTCCTAGCCTCTTTTGCAGTACTGATTTCATAGAATCTAAATCATCTAAAAGTGGCCATCTTTTAAATAACTTTGTGCTCTAATCCCCTCAGATACCACTCAAGGCAGGCTACGCTATTTAAATGGATTCCCTTACCATTTATCATAGGTTCATACCCCATTCCATAATATCCACTAGGCTTAGTGTCTACTACAGAGATGGGCCTCCACGGAAATCGGGTCAAACGCCCACATGCCTTTGTGGATCGCCCGAAATCCTTAACTCCCAGCATTAACCCAAGGCTGGGCGCCTCAAGCCAACACAAGGAAC
>Ga0079226_10005019_pt1 | contig 10126 bp, 6 predicted proteins | sample Poulit2014_FD_76345 | JGI IMG/M metagenome (GOLD analysis project Ga0079226, IMG submission 76345) | Agricultural soil microbial communities from Georgia to study Nitrogen management - Poultry litter 2014 | ecosystem: Environmental > Terrestrial > Soil > Agricultural land | place: USA: Georgia... | reverse complement strand
GGTAGGCTAGCTGTATCGAATATGTTTCGTATTGTGGATGTCAATGTTTAAAAATTAATTGTTTATGGTTCAAACCATTTTGTTTGTTTCAATGAAACGCTCAGATCATCCTTCGTCATAACATCGTTCATAATGAGCGTTTATAATTTCTCATTTAACAAATTGAATAGATGATGTTATTGTTCAATACCAGAATGGAACAAATCTGCATTCTTTGCTGTGAAAATAACAAATTTTAATGACGGTAAAGCGAAAACGCCATCCTTGTCAAGAGGGATACCCAGGCACTAGCAAATAATCGTCTACAAATCCGGCTCTAAAACCAAGACCTATTCGGTCTCCATAAAGCCTAAGCTTCGTCAAGATCAGATCGCTTTCCAAGAATCTGGTTATTATCGTAGCAACACTAAGAAAAGATATAAAATCGAAACCAAGAACAGTGAACTCAAAAATGTTCATGGTTATGGAAGAGCGCATTCATATGGTGTCCAACATATGGATGAGCAAGGTGCAACGGCCATTTTCACGGTAAATTTGTAAAGAATCCAGAAATTGATTTAAAAAGGAGCAATAATGCCGGAAAAAACTCAATTGGATTCTAAAAATAAAAAGAGATAGACAACTAAAATCCAATCGAGGTCATTAAAAAGCAAACTTCCAGAGGTACTAAAATAAAAATGACCGAGCAAGATTAGCCTATACTCAGTCATTTCGTTAAGAAGTACCCAATCCATGATACTTTTTCAGGGCCTTTCTATTTGCGATTCCCCTTTTATTCATGCGGGACTGTGCTTATTGCACAATCTGTAAATCTTTCGTTTGGGTATGAACGCGGCCGAACATATCCGTCGCGCGCACCTGAATTTGATACGATCCGGGTGCTAGTTTTGCAGGTAACTTGGCTTCCCAAAGATGCGTAGAGGTTCTCGCTTGTGAAGGACGAAAGCCGTCCAGAAGATTTTCAGCATTGTCGAATTTCAACATGTTGTATACGTAGCTGGGGTCTTCTTTAACGATGTGTTGCATCTCGGTCCAATTCTCACCGTCCAGGCTATATTCCACACGATCTTCTTCGGTACCGATGAAAAAGTTAGCCACTAGTGTATGGCGGCGCAGGTAGGCTTGTTCTACGGCAGCCGGAAAGGTCAAATTGATTTGATAATCTAACGGCTTTCCAGCTACTTTATAATCGAACGTATAGTTGTTTCCCTCAATATTTAAGATGGCGTAGCCCTTTGGTGTCCCGTCACGCATCGTGGCCACCGGAACGCCATCTTCGTTTTTAAGCCCTGAATACCAATCTCCAGAAGTTGTACCAACGTTGTATTCGTGATGCGGCTTTTCTTGTTTCCATCCATCGTCACCGGTGTAGAAGTTCTGGCGTTGCAAGTGAGTGTGCGCAGACATGGATAGGGTGTTCGGATAGTCCGCCAGCAGGTCAAATAAACGCTGGCGATCTTCGGTACGGAAGACATCCGGATTGTTGTGTAGTAAAGGAATATGAAACGCCAAGACAATTAACTTGTCTTTTGGAACAAATTTTAAGTTGTTCTCGATAAAGTCCAATTGATCTTTTCGAAAACCACCCATATAGCCCTTTCCAGTGCGTGGATGTGGGTATAGAATGTTGTCAAGGATAATGAAATGTGCATCTCCGTAATTGAATGCGAAATTACCGGGACCAAAGTTTTCTTCATACGTCTCGTCGGACAGTTCATCCTCTTTCACATCGAAGTTAAGATCGTGGTTTCCCATCACGTTGTACCAGGGCAATCCCAATTTCGATACGGCTTTTTTATAGGGCGCGTGCAAGACCAGGTCATCACCTACTAAATCACCCAGGCTGATACCAAATGCAAATCGTTCGGTGTTTTCGATATCTTGCACTACACCCTTATCAAAATAACCGATTTGATCCATGGTATACGCCTGCGGATCTCCGAAAACTAGGGCCTTGAAGTTCGTTTTCTCATTGTCGTCTTGGGTCAAGGCGAAATCGATCGATTTCGGTAATTTACCGGTGGGAGCAGTTCCTGGGTACTTCAGATCCGGGGAACCCTCAGGTTTATGGATGTAGTAGAACTGTGGGGTATGGTCTTCATCCAAAACATATTGATAGCCGTTTGGCTTGATGACAAAGTAAACGCTATTCTCCCGAGCTGGAAGTTGATACCTACCCTTTGCATCTGTAAGAACAACGTCTACGCCGTTACTTACGGCGACCTCTGCGATGCCTTTTTCTCTCGATTCTTTTTTTCCATTTTTATTCTCATCGTTGTAAACAACGCCCTTGGCAAATTCTTGTCCATAGGTGAATTGGGAAAACAAAAGTCCTGCAATAATTGCAAATTTTAATTTCATGTTTGTTTTAGTTTACGATATAAATGCGATTAATCAGTTTTAAAATCATTAGGAGATGAAATATAAAGATAATAGTGTCAAACTTAGCTTCCCTATACATTCAGGATGCTTTTCCCAGACATATTCTTTTATCATCCGATTGGCGTCTTTTAAATAATTCTCCACGGTACGCCTACTTAATCCTAGTTTTTCGGCGACATCCTCTTTGCTTATCCCTTCAAACCGGCACATGCGGAAGACTTCTCGCTTGCGTTTAGGAAGTTCAGATACGGCCTGATCCAATACGTGTATTTTGAACTCAAAATGTTCTTGCTCAGTCGCGTCGCTTGATGTTTCGCTCCAGTCTATGGGATAGGTGTCAATAAAAACTAAAGAGTCTTTGACTTCATGTCGTAGACGATTCAGTGCCTGGTTATAGCTGACCACAAAAAGCCAGCCTCCGAGCGATCGATCGGTATCGATGCGGTCTCGGTGTTGCCACAAAGTTACAAAGACATCTTGCAGCACCTCGGCAGAGGCTTCAGGGCTGCGCACCAATTTTAAGATATTCGAATGAATGACGCGATGATAGCGCTGGTAGAGGCGAGTAAAGGCCTCAACATCTCCAGCAGCTAAAGCTAAAATATCGCTCAGTTCTTTTTCAAGATCGTCGTTTGCATATACGTGCATTTTCTTATCGGGTTTGGTTTTTAAATGCATCAAAACTACCCAATTCATACAATTTTGCTAGGCTTATCGGTGTTAAGAAATTATCAATAAAACAATATCTAGAGGTTATAATTTATTCATAATTCGTTAATATAAAAAACAGGGCGATTTGTTCATCAGCGGTGTATTTACCTATAATGAACAAAAGATTAAAAGCGCTAATTTCCTTATTCTGGACCGGTGACTTATCAGCCGAGAAACGCGAACGGTTATGGAAAGAGTTGTCGGAGAACGGTCACGAATTGCGCGAGCGAATGGAGGATGATTTTGGTCACATCGCTGAACCCGAACACTTACATAGTAAAGAAGAATACCAGGCATATTTCCAACAGATACTTGCTCGCACGGCAGGTCAACCGCTCGCCGAAAGAAAAGTGTCGAGACTTTCCGTTTCTCTGGTTATGGCCGCATGCCTATTGCTGTGTTTGGGGGTTGGCTATTTGCTCTGGAAAGACGATCCGCTTGATACCCAAACGACGCAACCGCTCGCTGATCTTCCGGCAGCCGACTCGATAATTGTGTTGCATAACGATGCCGCTGAGTCTCGCCTTTTTTCCTTAAGCGACGGCTCCTCGGTTGAGCTCACATCTGGCAGTAGTGTGCAGCATTCCACGAGTTATGGCCATACTGAGCGCCATATTGAACTGTTGGGTAAGGCGAAGTTTTCGGTAGTTAGCGATTCGCTTCGTCCCTTTATCGTGCACAGCAGCGGCTACACTACGACCGCTTTGGGCACGTCTTTCATTGTCGATGCGCAACAGACTAGTCGGGTGAATATCGAGCTCCTCAGTGGGCGTGTCGTGGTTAGATCTACAGATAAAACACCTTATCCTATCGCTGATCAATACTTGAGTCCTGGTGATCAGGTGGATATCCAGGTCGAGCGATTGGTATTAAAGAGACGCACTAGATCCAGGGAAATACCGAGCCTCGAGCAGCAATTCGTGTCATCATCTCCCAGTGCGAAGGATCCCTCTCCGCTGAGCGAGAGTTTGCAATTTGAAAACACCCCTTTACCGGAAGTGTTTGAGCAAATTTCCCGGTATAGAGCGGTGAAACTGTTTTACTCACGCGAGCAGCTTGCTCGGAAATATTTTACAGGAGCTTTTTCTAAAGATGACGATTTGGATCAGATGCTAACGATCATCACCCTGATGAATGATCTGACCTATAGAAGAGCATCCTATGGGATACATATTGAGAAGCAGAATGGTGAGCATTAATCCATCCTTTATAACAAACTAAACACATTCACTTAACTTAATTCTTAACATCAAAATGAAGAAAAAAACAAACATTAGGCTTGTCCGTCGACTCGGCTTGCTCATGCTTTCTATCTGGCTGGCCCTGCCCATATTCGCGCAACATCGGGGGCTGTTGAAAGGCATGGTGGTTGATGATCAGGGAAATAAAATACGCGGTGCGACGGTCGAGTTATATGTCGATAAGGACTCTTTGTCTATGCGTCATTCCTCCAATGCCGAAGGTGAATTTCTGTTTGAAAATTTGGAGCGGGGGACTAAATTTCACTTGGCAGTATCCATGCTGGGGTTCCAGCGATCCGGTCAGGAGGTGACCATACAGCCGTCGGGAACGAACTCGATTCTTATCCGGTTGGAACCGATATCTGAGGGTTTGGATGAGGTGGTAGTTGTGGGCTACGGTCAGGTTAAAAAAAGGGATTTGACCGGGGCGGTTTCCTCAGTGAGCGGATCGGATCTCGAAGGGATTCCGGTACAACGAGCCGACCAAATGTTACAGGGGCGTGCGGCGGGTGTCCAAGTGACCTCAACGACTGGAGCACCAGGTGCGGGAACCACCATTCGGATTCGTGGAAACCGTTCAGTAAGCGCTTCTAATGAGCCCTTGTACGTCATTAATGGCATTGTGGGCGCAGGCGATTTAAACACCATTAATCCGGCCGATATCGAAAGCATCGACGTGTTGAAAGATGCATCAGCAGCAGCAATATACGGATCTCGCGCATCAAATGGTGTGATTATCATTACCACAAAACAAGGTAAAGCGGGCAGAGATCGCATCAGCTTTTCTACGAACCATGGTATTTCGAACGTGCCCAAATTGGTGGACATGATGGAAGCAAAAGACTTTGTATCCTTTGTTAACGAAGCTTATATTGACCAAGGGCAGCAACCGCTTTACCCCAATGTAGACTCCGTACTGGCGATTACCGGACCGGTTGGCACCAATTGGCAGGATGAGATTTTCCAAACCGGATCCTATCGTGATTTCAACTTGGCGGTATCTGGAGGAAATGAGAGCTTCACCTACCGGGTTTCTGGTAACCTAGTGGACCAAAAAGGTGTCGTATTAAATTCTTCCTATAAACGCTACCAGGCTAACTTGAATCTAACCAAACAAATTGGTACGCGGCTAAAAATGGGTTTGAACATGAACATCGCAAGATATAAGACTGAACCGAGTTCGAGTGTGAACCTCGGTACTACAGCAGGATGGAAGAGCTCCATGCTGACGTTACCGCCAACCATGCCCGCCAGAAATCCGGACGGTTCCCCATCAAGCTTCAATCCGATCGCTTATTTTGGGGGAGGTACCGTAAACACCTCTTTAGCTTCGGCCGAAATGATTACCGCTTATACTACCTATAATGATTTGCTTGGAAGTGTTTATGCAGATTATGAATTGATGGATGGTTTGAATTTTCGAACCTCATTAGGTGTGAATATCGGGAATAGCAATTATCACTCCTATGTTCCCTCGTATATGCCTTCCTATGTCGCCAGTGGGGCGGAGTTTGGGAATGCAAATACTGATATTGGCTTTAAGGACTATCTCCTAAATGAAAATACATTGACCTATGACAAACAATTTGGCCAGCACCATTTAAATATCCTGGGTGGATTTACCTACCAAACGACAGAATCCAGTACGGTTGGTTTAGGTGGTGGCGGTTTGACGAACGACATTATTCGTTGGAATAATTTTGCGAGTGTACCGCAGGATCAACGGAACATCCGTTCAGGGCACAGTTTGAACAATCAAGTGTCGTTTATCGGTCGAGTGCAGTATAATTATGCGGATCGATATTATCTAACGGTTACCAATCGCTACGATGGCGCCTCGAACTTTGCGGCCAATAAGAAATGGGGGTATTTCCCATCCTCCGCACTGAAATGGCGGATTTCCGAAGAGAATTTCTTCACAGATCTAAACATTCCCGAGTTGCTAGTAAACGACCTGTCTGTTCGCGTGAGTTACGGCTTGTCGGGGAATCAGGGGATCAGCAATTACCAATCGCTTCCGACTTTATCGACACATGCAAACGGTTACGTTTTTGGTGATGTGCCGACCTTGGGGTATAGGCAAGGAAACATCGCCAACGACGATCTGTCTTGGGAGACGTCGACACAACTGAATGCGGGCTTGGATTTTCAGATGTTCAATGGGCGACTGGACGTGACGGCCAATTATTACAACATGCACACAAAGAATTTGTTGTTGACGGTACAAACGCCTACCCAAACGGGGTACAACAGTCGCTTGATCAATATCGGTAAAACGCGTTCATCTGGGTTTGAGCTCGGAATTCAGGGTGCGATTATCGATAAGCCGAACTTCGGCTGGTCCAGTTCATTGAACTTCAGCACCAACGATCAAGAAGTGACGGACTTAGGTCCTTTGGTTTTAGTTGCGCTGGATAATACCGGCTATGGCGCGACGACAAATTACTTGCAAGTCGGTGTGCCGCTGGGTGCCAACTTTGGTTTAGAGTACGCTGGTGTTTGGCACAGTCAAGAAGAAATCGATGCCGAGCTCGCCAAACCATTGGATGAGCGCCGGTATGTGTCGATTTCGAACTTCTATGTTCCAGGTAAACAGAAATATTACGATTATCATAAAGATGGCGAATTGAATATTGATGACTACCATTATTTGGGTACGCCGAACCCCCCGATTTTTGGCGGATGGGGCAATACTTTTCGTTACAAGAATTTGATGCTGGATGTTTTTCTGCAATACCAACATGGAAGTACGATGTGGAACTCGATGCAGTATTTCACCGGAACGGGACTCTATTTAACCAATCAAATGAGCTATATGAGGGATCGTTGGACACCGGATAATCCGACCTCCGATATTCCAGCGGTAAATTCACGAGACAACATCCCGAGCACGTATTTTCTGCAGAATTCCTCTTTCCTGCGTCTAAAATCCTTGACATTAAATTACGATTTGAGTCAAGCTGTATTTAGACAGATGGATCGAAAACTGAACGTATTTGTGTCGGGGACTAACCTGTTTTTATTGACCAGCTATAATGGCTATGATCCAGAAGTCAATTCGGCCGGTACGAGTTCCACGATACGTGCCAAAGATAACGGAGCTTATCCCAACAGCCGGACCATTTCGATTGGCGCCAGCTTGAATTTTTAATTGCTAACTTTTTTTGAATCATGATAAAAAATAAATATTTGATTTTTCCTCTTTTCGGCCTTACAGCTTTATTTTCGAGCTGTGAAAAGACCCTCAATGAAGATCCGCAAAGTATTATCGCTCCAGATGCCTTTTTTAAAACAGTAGATCAATGCCGGCAGGCGACAAATGGCGTATATTCGCACCTGCCCGGTATATTTAACCAAACGGGTTTCTGGAGTGTAACGATGGCTGGTACCGACCTGTTTATGAACCATGGAGGCAGCGCTACTATTCAAGCCATCCAAGACTATAATTTTTCATCTGCGTCCGAATCCAATAGTCATGCAGTTTGGCGAGTCTGTTATTCGGCGATCAAGGATGCGAATTTTGTCATCAATCGGATTTCTGCATCCGAAATCGATGAGGAATCAAAAGCAACCCTACTGGGTGAAAACAAATTCCTACGAGCGTTATACTATTTTTTGTTAACCAACACATTTGGGGAAGTTCCGCTGTGGACTGCGGAGTTGAATATAGCGGAGGTTTCTGAGCTGCCTAGAGCAGAGATCACCGCGCTACGCGCTCAGATGGTGCTTGATTTGGAGGAGGCCGCAACGAGCCTGCCGGAAAGTTACGATGCCAGTAATGTAGGACGGGCCACCAAAGGGGCGGCACTCACGCTGCTAGCCAAATTGCACTTATATACGGAGAATTGGGCTGAAGCTTATCAAGTGGCAAATCAGGTGGAAAACGGTGTGTATACGCTACTGCCGAATTATGCGGATTTGTTTGATCCTTACAATAAAAGTAAAAACAATCAGGAGTCCATTTTCGAAATTCAATACAAGAGAAATGGCGAAACCAATCAAAACTTTGTGGTCAATTCATTTTACACCTATTTCTTTCCCACAGGGGATGCCGCAGGTGGTACTTATGCAGGAGTGGACTTCGGAAGCATCATTCTACAGTCGTATCCGCAATATTATCCCACCCAGTATCTCATCGGTTTATATGAGAACGATGATGCACGTAAAAACGTGGCTCTTTCCTGGGGATTTCGTGATCAGCAGTTCAATCGGGGGTCAAAAGACGATCGACCTTGGTTCGGCCCGAAATTTTGGGACCTCACCGCTAATCGGACAGCCAGTGAAAAAAATCTTTATTTTTTACGCTACGCCGATGTCATTATGACGCTAGCTGAGGCGGCAAATGAGATGGGGAATACAGCGGATGCCGTTAGGCACTTAAATAGGATCAGGCAACGCGCCAATGTCGATCTTGTGGACGCGACCAGCGTAAATCAAACCCAGCTGAGGCAAGTGATTCAAGAGGAGCGGGCGCGGGAATTCGTCGGTGAGTTTCAAAGAAAGTGGGACCTGAGCAGATGGGGGAATTTAGTTGACGCCGTACAGCGCATTAAACACGATAACGGAGAAGGAGCGGGGAATGTACAGGAGCATCACGCCTTATTTCCGATCCCATACGATGAGATCGTAAAAAATCGGAATCTGACGCAGAACGCTGGATACAATTAGTTGTGGAGAAGCTCGTGATCATTCGACTGATCCAATAAATTTTCCGGTTGGAAGTCATCACGGAGGAGGTTCTAGAGGCTGTCTAAAAAGGTCTCTTAATTAAAGAGCCCCGTCATTAAAAAATAATGGCGGGGTTTATGTTTTTTGTCCTCCATTTTTTGTAAATTGAGGTGCAACCAAAAAACGATATGAAAGTACGATTTAAAGCCTTACCATCCAATAATCCGGGCCTTTTTCCGGAAGATATTTTTGAGCGGATCCCGGAGCACCATCCGGTCCGTTTAGTCAATCAGGTCGTTGACAATCTTAATTTGGAACATATCATCAAGCTGTACAAAGGGGGCGGCACAACGAGCTACCATCCCAGAATGCTTATTAAAGTACTATTTTATGCATATCTGAGCAATATTTATTCTTGCCGTAAAATAGAGAGAGCACTTCAGGAGAATATCTACTTTATGTGGCTCTCGGGGAATAGCACCCCGGACTACCGTACGATCAACTATTTCCGTGGCAAACGGCTTAAGGGCGTTATCCAGACGCTTTTTGGTGATATCGTTCGTATGCTTCACGAGCTTGAATATGTTAGTCTGAAGGTTCAATATATAGATGGCACCAAGATCGAATCAGCCGCAGGACGTTATACCTTTGTTTGGAAGAAATCGGTTGAAAAGAATAAAGCTAAACTTGAATCTAATATCGCATCGGTACTTGCTGAGATTGGTGAACAGATCAAACAGGACCAATCTGAGCTAAGCAGAGAAGAGACTTCTAAACCTATAGATAGCACGGAGCTGAAGAAGAAAATGGATCAGTTCAATGCAGATATCCAAGAAAAAAGTAAGGCTACGCAGAAACAACTCAAAAAATTGGAAGAAGATTATCTGCCGCGGTTAGAGAAATACGAGCAGCAACTGGAAACTTTAGGCGACCGTAATAGCTACAGCAAAACCGATCCGGATGCTGTATTTATGCGGATGAAAGATGATTTCATATGGTAGTATCCCAAATTGTGTGTAAAAATTATCTTGATTTAATACGAAGTTAAACATATTTTTATTATTTCTTTTCTATCCTTTTTAATCTTGCTCTGTCCATTTAAATTTATGTTTCTCATACGTGAG
>Ga0079226_10005018_pt1 | contig 10127 bp, 6 predicted proteins | sample Poulit2014_FD_76345 | JGI IMG/M metagenome (GOLD analysis project Ga0079226, IMG submission 76345) | Agricultural soil microbial communities from Georgia to study Nitrogen management - Poultry litter 2014 | ecosystem: Environmental > Terrestrial > Soil > Agricultural land | place: USA: Georgia... | reverse complement strand
TTTTCGATATAAAACTGGCGACTTATTGCTTGAAATAACAAAGGGTGAAAATATAGCACTAACTTTTTCATATAAAGACAAAGTGATTGCTTCAAGTTCTCCTCGTAGCAAGGCGGTCGTTATTGATCCAAATGGTCAAACACATATTAGTGATCAATTAAATATTGGGGTAGGTGAAACGATCTATGGCCTAGGGGAACGCTTTACAAGCTTTGTCAAAAATGGCCAAAGTGTTGCCATTACAAATCAAGATGGCGGGACAGGGACTGAGCAATCCTATAAAAATATTCCTTTTTATGTAAGTAGTAACAATTATGGCGTATTTGTCGATTCACCAGATCAAGTGGAATTTGAAATTGGCAGTGAAAAAGTATCAAAAGTACAATTTAGTAATCCTGGTCAATCGATGCAATACTACGTGATTGCTGGAGATGATATGAAGCAAGTTATTCAGAAGTATACTGATTTAACTGGAAAACCGACAATGCCACCAGCATGGTCCTTTGGTCTGTGGTTGAGCACTTCTTTTTTAACTGATTATAATGAAGAGACCGTGACTTCTTTTGTTGATGGCATGCAAGAACGAGATATCCCACTTGAAGTATTCCATTTTGATTGTTTGTGGATGAAAGAATATGAGTGGTGTAATTTTGTTTGGGATGAACGTACTTTTCCGGAACCTGAGAAAATGTTACAACGTTTAAAAGAGAAAGGCTTAAAAATTTGTGTTTGGATCAATCCCTATATTGGACAGAAATCCCCTCTTTTTGAGGAAGGAATGGCCAATGGTTATTTCATTAAGCAAGAAAATGGCGATGTTTGGCAATGGGATAAATGGCAAGCAGGGATGGCAATTGTCGACTTTACGAATCCCAAAGCAGTGGCTTGGTATACTGATTATTTACGACAATTGCTGGATATGGGAGTCGATTGTTTTAAGACAGACTTTGGGGAACGTATCCCATTAGATGCTGTATATTTTGATGGCTCAGATCCACATAAAATGCATAATTACTATGCCTATCTTTATAACCAAGTTGTTTTTGATTTATTGAAAGAAGTGAAAGGCGAAAAAGAAGCAGTTGTCTTTGCCCGTGCTGCGACTGTGGGTTCTCAAAAAATGCCCGTACATTGGGGCGGCGATAGTACTTCTGATTATCCTTCAATGGCAGAAACATTGCGAGCCGGCTTATCTATTGGTTTTGCTGGTTTTGGCTATTGGAGTCATGATATTTCTGGGTTTGAAGCAGAAGCAACACCGGATTTATATAAACGTTGGACCCAATTTGGCTTGTTATCTTCTCATAGCCGTTACCATGGCAGTTGGCAATATAAAGTTCCATGGATATATGGAGAAGAAGCAGTCGATGTATCGCGGACGTTTACTAAATTAAAATTATCCTTGATGCCATATCTGCAAGCCCAATCAGTTATTACAGCAAAAACAGGAATTCCTATGATGCGAGCAATGGTTTTAGAATTTCCAGAAGATCAAATGACGCATACCTTAGATCAACAATATATGTTAGGTGAGAATCTATTAGTAGCTCCTATTTTCAACGAAGACGGAAAAGGTTCTTTCTATATTCCCAAAACAAAGGGCGCTTGGACCGACTATCTAACAGATAAAAAGTATGAATCAGGACAGTATTATCAAGAAAATTATGATTATTTCCATTTGCCGCTGTTAGTTCGTCCAAATGCTATCATTATTGAAGGGAAAGAAGATCAGCATGCAGAATATGACTATAATGATCATCCGATAATTCATGCTTTTGAAGTTACAGATGAAGCTTCAGCAACAATATATGACGTTGCCGGTCAAAAACAGGGGAATGTTGAAATTAGTTATTCAAAAAATCATTATCATGTTTCAATCACAGGTATTGATGAAGCAACAATTATTTTTCATGATAGTAAAACAACAAAAAAAGTTCAAGTAACAAAAGGAAACTTTGACATTTAGTAACTAGTAGTTGTTATCATTCATGACTTAATTTTCCGACGAAGGCTATACCACGCGGAAGAAAATTGTGACTAGTTGTTAGAAAAGGACTCAGAAAAAATTCTGAGTCCTTTTTGAGATGTATGAGAGGTGAAAATGAAGGAATAATCTTTGTAGATATGGCCCTTGTGAATGACGATGTTTATGTTCTTTCAATAGGGTCATAGGGACGAATTTTTAATTGTACGAGTGTTCCTTGGTTTCTTACACTGCTTATTGTTAGCCCGTAGCCAGATCCGTAAAACATTTTTACACGATAATTAACATTTGCTAAACCGATATTTTTTGTAGAACGATGGGAAGAATGTTGAATTTTTTCTTGTAGTTCTTGAAGTTTCTCTTCAGTTATCCCCACACCGTCATCTTGAACGGTGATTAACAAGTCTCCTTGGTCTTTTGAGACCGTCAGTCGAATGTGACCATCAGTCATTAATCCTTCTAATCCATGTGAAATAGCATTTTCAACGAGTGGTTGAATCAAAAGAGGTAATAACATCGTTTCGTCTTGGTTGATTTCATTAGAAATTTGGACTGAAAAATTTACACGATCACCAAAACGCATGCGTTGGATTTTAACGTAGACATGGACAGCATCTATTTCTTTTTTTAAACTCGTAAGCTCTGTTCCGTGGACTTCTAAAGTATAGCGCATTGATTTAGCTAATAATTTTATAGCATAAGCGACATCAGTATTTCCGTTTCGAATGGCCATCATTCGAATCGTCTCTAAAGTGTTGAAAAGAAAATGTGGATTGATTTGACTAGCCAATAAATTGAATTCCATTTGTTGTTGCTGGTTTAACAATTCTTGTTTAGATAAACGGGCTTGATAAATTTCTTCTTCTTTATATTTGATATGTTGGATTATCTTATGAAAATCCAGAGAAATTTGCGAAATTTCATCCTCACCACTAATATTTTGAAAAAAATCATAGTTTTCAATTGAAGCATGATAAACGGCTAGTTGCAGGGTTCGAATTCTATTTGTAAAGAAGCGGGCAAATAGACTGATAATGATAAAAGTAGAAATTAAGCTGATTAAAACAATCATTGTCCATTTCACAAGATTACTTTGTAAATTTTGATAAGCAGATGGGTCAGTCGAGTAGATGTGAATGATATCTTGTTGATTATTCATTTTTAAACGATTACTAGCAACCAAAAGTTGTTGACCATCTTTCTTTTGAAAGCTAGTGGTATTTTTGTCCATGTCTATAAAACTTGAGTCCATACCCAACTGTTGAATCTGGTCATGATAAAATAATTGGTCATCATTTAATTGTAATTGAACAATATAAGAACTGTTACGAATGCGATTACTGAGATAATTGTAATCTAGTATCAATTCTACAATAGCTTTTTCCTGGGAACGAGGCAAAGGTAATTCTTTATATAAAGCTAAATAATTAAGTGATTTTTCATCGTTAATGGTCATTAAAAAGGCATCCGGTTGAGAAATGGCTTTTTGAAACCAATCCGTTTTTTGAACCAGTGCATTAGCTTGAACAAAGTCTTTATAATTGGGTAGTGTTTGATTCGTGGAATATATACGTACCTTTGCAATAGCTGGTTGAAATTGGCGAATACTATGTAGTTGTTTATAATCATTGATCGCCTCTATTGCTTGACTGTCTTGAGAAAATTCATTGGTTAATAGCTGTCGTAACTGGGTGTCAATCGAAAGCTGGTTGGCAGTATTATAAAGAGTACTTGTTGTGTCATATAGGACTGATTTTACACGTTGGGCATTTAATTCTGATAGATGTTCGTAATTGTTTTTAAGCTGAGTAGTCGAATCATAAACTAAAAATAAGCCAATAATGATGGTCGAAAGAAAAATAGTTGGTATGTAAACAATAAATAATTGTTTACGAATGGTAACGCGATTTAATTGACGAAATAGTATAGTTTTCATTGCTTTCCTCATTTCAAGCGTGACGTTTAAAGATAGTTAAAAATAGAAAAGAACTACAATACGCGCAAAAAGAAAATCCGAATAAGACTAAGGTAAACTTTAGAGGTGGAAATAAAAGCACTAAACAGGTAAACGTTATTGGAAGTAATAATAGAAAAAATGAACGTAATGGCTCGGTTGCGGGTAATAACAAAGCATTTTTGATTGTTTGCAAAAGGTTTGTTTTGAAGCGACCGATTAATGCAAAACTGTAAAGCATGGAAATGACTAAATAAAGTGAAAGAAAAAGGACCATTATTCCAATTAAAGTAGTAAGCCAGGCATGATGAGAAATCCAAAAAATACAGCTATAAGTTAAGAGAAAGATAGGGGCTAAGAATAAAAGAAAAGCGGCTGTCCCTTTTTTTAAATTAATCTTTAAAGCCATAAAAAAGTCTTTGATTAAATAGCCACGTTCATCATCAGCATAATGTAAACAAACTTCAAACAAAGAAGAAGTAGCAACACCAATTGTAATAATGGGCAAACAACAAAGGAGGTAACAAAAATTTAAAATAATAAATTGAGATATTTCAGTAATAGCTTTAAACAACTGACTCTGAGGATTGAATTTCATAGGAAAATTCCTTTCTGGTTTTATAAGTTCATTTTATACTGAAAAACATCTTTTTGAAACCCTTATCAAAAAATGGAAATTAGTTAAAATCCTTTTATAGCAAGCCTTTCTCTTAGTTGGATAAAAAAGATGTCTAAAATTTACCGATGAATGTCTATTTTGTAGGGTGCCATAAAAAGCATGTCAATGCTAAGATATAACTATTGAAACGGTTACATCGTTAAATAGTATTGCTATAAAAATAGAAAGGGTGTTTGAAATGAAAGCCAAAGCACAAAAAGCAAAAAAAGGAGGCTGGTCAACTAGGGAGGGAAAGGTCATGTTTTTATGTGTTCTTCCTTTTTTGATTTTAGTATTTCTATTCGCTTATTTTCCTTTGCATGGGTGGATTTATTCATTATTTGATTATAAGCCAGCATTAGGACTTTCCAGAAGTAAATTTGTCGGCTTGTATTGGTTTAAGATGTTAGTTTCTAGTCCAACGCAAGTGCAACAAATCGTACAAGTATTAAAAAATACATTGGCAATGAGCTTTTTGGGGATTGCAACATCGTTATTACCCGTATTTTTTGCTATATTTTTGAACGAAATCAAGTCGAAATGGTTTAAAAATATTGTACAAACGTTGACAACTTTACCAAATTTTATCAGTTGGGTATTGGTTTATATGATTGCGTTTAGTCTATTTTCCACGAGTGGTTTAGTCAATAGTCTTTTACAAGATTGGGGCTTTATTGCCAATCCTATCAAGTTTTTAGATAGTGATAATCACACATGGCTAGTTATGTGTCTATGGGGCTTGTGGAAAGGTCTAGGTTGGGGAGCAATCATGTATTTGGCTGGTATTTCAGGAATTGATCCTGAATTGTATGAATCCGCACGAATTGATGGGGCTAACCGTTTCCAATTGATGCGACATATCACACTTCCAGCGCTGATGCCAACTTACCTTGTCATGTTAATGATGTCTGTATCCAATATGTTAAATAATGGTATGGACCAGTATTTTGTTTTCCAAAATGCCTTTAATAAAGCCCATATTCAAGTGCTTGATTTGTATGTATATAATATCGGGTTAGGTGGCAATAGTTTATCACTAGCAACTGCCATCAGTATGTTGAAGAGTTTAATTTCAGTTATTTTACTAGTTGTGGTCAATACAGCGTCTAAAAAAATACGAGGTGCGTCCATTATTTAGGAGAGGAGGAGTATGAAAAGTGGAACTATCAACAAAAACGAAAAAATCAAAGAAAAAAATGAAGAAAAGTAAAGAAGACATTATTTTTAATTGTTTTAACTATTTCTTTTTCTTCCTCATTACTATTATTTGTGCCTATCCTTTCTATTATTTAATTATTAACTCAATTAGTAGTAATGAGTTAAGCGCATTAGGTGAGGTACGTTTTTTACCAAAAGAATTACATCTAGAAAATTATAAACAAGTATTTCAACTAAAAGGGCTAGGACAAGCTACCATCGTGTCTATTGCTAGAACGGTGATTGGGACCGCAAGTACGGTAATGGCTTCAGCTTTTTTGGGATTTATGTTTACTCAAGAGAAAATGTGGAAACGGCAGTTCTGGTATCGTTTTATTGTGGTAACGATGTATTTTAGTGCAGGGTTAATTCCAGCTTTTATCACCATGAAAACTTTAGGTCTAACAAACAGTTTTTGGGTATATATCTTACCTGCCATTGTGCAACCATTTAACATTATTTTGGTAAAGACCTACATTGAATCTATTCCAAGATCATTACAAGAAGCAGCTGAAATGGATGGCGCTGGAATTTTACAAGTATTTTTCAAGGTGATTTTACCAAACTGTACACCAATCCTGGCAACTATTGCGATTTTTTCGGCAGTCGGCCAATGGAATTCTTTCCAAGATACTTTAATTTATATTACCGATGAAAAATTATATTCGCTACAATACTTACTTTATACCTATATTAATCAAGCAAACTCTTTGGCACAAATGGTACGAAATACAACGGGATCTTTGTCAAATATTGCTTCTGTCGCAACGGCACAAACGCCCACATCGATACAGATGACTGTTTCAGTCATTGTTGTTTTACCAATTATGTTTATTTATCCAATGTTTCAAAAGCACTTTGTTAAAGGAATTATGTTAGGCGCAGTCAAAGGATAAATTTGTGATTGAAGGTTTTCAAAAGAAGTAAAAAATAAGAAAGAAGGCAAGAAACGATGAAGAAATTAAGTAAATATGTTTCACTAGGGCTTTTGAGTGTGGGGTTGTTAGGATCATTGGCAGCATGTGGAGATAGTGGTAGTAAAGAGGCCTCTAGCTCAGGAAAAAATGCGGATGGAAAGTATGAGAAGACCCTTACAATCGATGTCTTTGATGATCTAGCCAATAATATGGGGATGTCAGAAGGATGGTTTGCTGAAGTCGTTAAAGATAAGTTTAATATAGAAATGAATCTCATTGCGCCAAACGTTGCAGGAAATGGGGATACTTTATATCAAACCAGAACGTCTGCGGGCGATTTAGGTGATTTAATCATCACAGGTCAAGGCGAACGTTATGATGAACTTGTGGAAGCTGGGTTACTTTTAGATGCGAGTGATTATTATAAAGACATGAAAAATATTGCTAAATTTGATGAAGCAGTGGAGAAAGTGAATGAAGATCAAGAAGGAATCTTTGGATTTCCAACAGGGGTTTCGACCTTGTCAGCAACGACACCTTCAGAAGCTTTAGATCCAACCTTTGGCGCTTATCTTCGCTGGGATCTTTATAAAGAACAAGGATATCCAGAAATTAAAGAATTAGAAGATTTGTTACCAGTCCTTGAAAAAATGCAACAAGATCATCCACAAACAGATAATGGTAAAAAAGTTTATGCCTTTTCACTTTTCAGTGATTGGGATGGAAACATGATGAATGCAGGAAAACAAATGTCTTGCTTTTATGGATATGATGAACTTGGTTTTGTTTTAGCCAAAGCTGATGGTTCGGATTATCAAAGTATTCTTGACGATGATTCGGAGTATATTCGTTCTTTGAAGATTTACTTTGATGCCAATCAAAAAGGAATGGTTGATCCAGAGTCGACCACACAAAACTATGATACTTTATTTTCTAAAGTACAAAATGGCCAAGTTTTATTTTCTTGGTGGCCATGGTTAGGACAGTCAGCTTTCAATACAACAACTAATTTGAATGATGGTAAAGGATTTATGATGGTTCCTATTGAAGGTCAAAAAATATTTTCTTATGGTGCCGAAGTTTATGGAGGAGCTACATTTATCGGGATTGGTTCCAATGCTGAAGATCCAGAGCGCATTGCTGAATTTATTGATTGGTTGTACTCCCCAGAAGGAGCAGCGACCGCTAGCTCCGGACCTGAAGGCCTCACTTGGGAAATCAAAGATGACAAACCTGTTATGACAGACTTTGGTAAGAAAGCTTTACTTGATGGTGGAAGTGTAGAAGTTCCAGAAGAATATGGTTCAGGAGCCTATAAGGATGGCTATAATCAATTAAATATCAGTACAATTTTACCAGTAGATATTAATCCAGAAACCAATGCGCCGTATGATTACACCATGTGGGATAGCGTTCTAGCAGAAACAAGCAATACCGTTCAAGATGATTGGTCTGAACATATGGGTGGTGCAAAAACGACGATGGAATTTTTGGAAGATAATGATCAGTTGGCAGTGGCTCCAGGTGCTAGTTATGTTGCACCCGAAGATGGTTCTGAATTATCAACTTTGAGAAATCAGTGTAAATCCACAATCATTGAATATTCATGGAAAATGGTTTTTGCCAAAGATGAAAATGAATTTAATAGTTTACTAAAAGAAATGCAAGAAACAGCAGAGGGGTTGGGTTACCAAAAAGTTTTAGAGTTTGATATGAATAATGCCAAAGATCAAAATGAACAACGCGTAGAAGTTGCAAAAGAATTTGGAGATTAATAAATTAGAACATTGGCTTGGGTACCTATAGTATCCAAGCCTTTCTTGGAGGGTAAAAAATGTTATTTGAGAAAAATGATCGAATTTTATTTATGGGAGACTCGATTACAGACTGCAACCGAAATTACCAAGCGGTTCCTGCGGGTTGGTCTTCTTGGGGCGATGGCTATGTAAATCTAATCAATGCCTATACTACAGCCTTATTGCCAGAAAAAGAATTAATGATTGTTAATCGTGGTGTGTCAGGAGATACAATTATTAAATTAAAAGAACGTTGGCAAAAAGACGTTTTAGAATTCCATCCGGATTGGGTAACAATAATGATTGGTGTAAATGATGTTTGGCGTCATTATGACGGCGTTTTTTGCCAAGAAGAAATGGTTGATTTACAAACATTTGAAGCCGTTTATCGTCAATTGATTGAACAAACGTTACCTCATGTCAAAGGAATTATTTTGTTATCTCCATTTATGATAGAGGCTCGTACCAACGATCCTTTCCGACAAGAAGTTGATCAATATCGTTTAGTTGCCAAAAAATTAGCGAAAGAATTTAATCTTACTTATGGAAATGTGCAAGAAAAATTTGATGAATTTTTAGCGCATCAATCATCTTATGTGTTGGCACCAGACAGAGTTCATCCCTCCTTAGCAGGACATTTATTAATTGCAAAAACATGGTTAGAAGCTGCTGAAATAAAGGAGGCGTAACGATATGCACAGTTTAGAAGAAGTCAAAAGGATTGCTAATGAAGGACCGTTCACAGCGAATTGGGAGTCACTAGGAAACTTTAAAATGCCTGATTGGTTCAGTCAAGCTAAATTCGGTATTTTTATTCATTGGGGCTTATATAGCGTACCAGCTTTTAATAATGAATGGTATTCACGCAACATGTATATTCAAGATAGTCCTGAGTTTAAACACCATGTGAAAACATATGGTTCACAAAAGGATTTTGGATATAAGGATTTTATTCCTTTATTTACTGCAGAAAACTTTAATCCTCAAGAATGGGCAAATTTGTTTAAAAAAGCCGGCGCACAATACGTGTTTCCTGTAGCAGAACATCATGATGGTTTTCAAATGTACAAGAGTGAATTATCCCATTGGAATGCTTATGAAAAGGGTCCTAAAAGAGATGTTTTAGGAGAATTAAAAAAAGCTTTTGATAAAGAAAAACTACATTTTTGCACATCATCCCATCGTGCTGAACACTGGTTTTTCATGGGACATGGGAAAGAATTTGAAAGTGATATTAAAGAACCGCTCAAAAAAGGTGATTTTTACTGGCCGGCCATGCCGGAACCTGATAATCAAGACTTGGTTAGTCAACCTTACCCTAGTCAAGAATTCATTGACGATTGGTTATTACGAACTTGTGAAGTGATTGATAATTATCAACCAGAGCTCTTGTATTTTGATTGGTGGATTCAACATGACGCATTTAAAGAGCCTTTACAATTATTAGCAGCTTATTATTATAATCGTGGTTATGAATGGGGCAAAAAAGTTGGTATTTGTTATAAACATGATGCGATGATGTTTGGTTCTGGAATTGTGGAGATTGAAAGAGGTAAGTTTGCGGACGCACAACCTTTTTATTGGCAGACAGATACAGCAATTGCTCGAAATTCGTGGTGTT
>Ga0079226_10005017_pt1 | contig 10128 bp, 18 predicted proteins | sample Poulit2014_FD_76345 | JGI IMG/M metagenome (GOLD analysis project Ga0079226, IMG submission 76345) | Agricultural soil microbial communities from Georgia to study Nitrogen management - Poultry litter 2014 | ecosystem: Environmental > Terrestrial > Soil > Agricultural land | place: USA: Georgia... | reverse complement strand
TGATCCCTTTAGATCTATGAATGAATTAAGTGTTTCAGACATGGCGCGCGCTCTATACATCGGCTATGAAGTAGAACCGAAATACTGTGTGGGGAAATGGGTTGTTGTAACAGATGGATTCGATGAGGTTGGAAGGATCTCGAAGATTACCAAGGTCTCTGGCAGGAGCGCTCTACTAGAAGGTGTGAATAATTGTTGGTGGGGGTTTAGCCAAATTCGTTACGCCACCGAATCAGAAATAGCTGCCGAAAAAGAACGGAGATTTTGGAATAGGCATGGTAGGGAAGTTTGGGAATTAAAACAAGATGACTTGCTCATCAGTAGAAATTACCCTAATTCAGGTGATATAAAAATTGTCGAGGCTAGTGACGAAACTGGAACACTACTCATAAATGGATATGCGGATGATTTTGTTGAAAATGAAGGTGTGATGAAGAAAAAATATAGGATCGTCTGTTTCGCAGAATCTCGACTGGACGGTGATACCAATGAAAATCTACCTAACTGACGAAGATTACGCAATCGCTGAATCGAACGGAATCAATCCTAGCACACTTAGAGGTCGCATAGACCGAGGTTGGGACAAAGAACGAGCAATCACAGAATCGACAACTGGCAAACGCGCTAAATGGCTGAGGGTTGCTAAAGTAAACGGAATCAAGGAAGGCACATTTAATAATCGTGTATATATACACGGATATACACATGAGGAAGCAGCGACTAAGCAGCTATTTAACGGATATTATACTGAACTGTTAAAAAAAGCACGTGAGCAAGGTAATCCAGTTGCCTATTCTACGATACAACAAAGAATATCTAAAGGCATGTCGTAGGAAGAAGCTATTTCTTTACCACCACAGACAACGAATAAGCCGAAATCAGAGATTGACAGGATATTGAATGTGGAGATTAAGTCACCTCATGCTGATTGGTGGTAATTAGACACAAAATGCGAAGGAGTGAAAATTTGAAGATATACCAAAATAAGAGGAAGCCGTGGAAATGGGTTGCAACATGCGTGAACAGGTACGAAAAAGTATTTTTCTTTAGAGTCAAACGAACCCCTAATAACAAATGGCAAAGACGTCCAAGGTTTCACGCAATGATTAATCTGTTCATACTTTCCTTTTGGAGAGATAACTCAAATTTTAAAATAGGTATCGGCTTTGGCAAAAGGCATTACAGCTTAATTTTTCATAGTTAGTTCGTAGTCCGATTATACAGCGACGTAAAAACAAACACAGCCCACTCACAAACATAAATAACTAGACAACTAGACAAATACATACAGCAAGACTTAAAAGGCTTGTGAGTGGGTTAAATTGATTATTTGGGGGTAGTGGAAATGAAATACTCGAACGGAATTAATAAAAAGAATAAATTTTTGCAGATGTTTTGCAGACATAAGAATATAGGTTCGTTTACTGAACAGTCAACATTTCAAAGTTTAGCGGGAGAAACAATCCATCATATTTGCAAAGATTGCGGAAAAGTGAAGGGAAAGCAACTTTTAAGGTATGAGGGCATGGGATTCAAATGACTCCACGTTGGATGATAGAAAGAAAACGAGCAAACAATGATCATGAGATATTGCAGGTCGTTGAAATATATAAAGAAGATGAGAACAGGGAATTAGTTAAGTCGGAAAATAAGCAGTGGACATACAGGAAAGAATTATTGCTGGTGGAGGCGACACTATGAACCTATCACAACTAAACCAGCAAGCCCGGGAAGCTGCGAATAAACGGGATGATGAGTTATTCAATGAAATTATCGAGGCTTTAAATTACATGCTAAGGAGCGATAAATAATGTGGTACATGCTACGGAAGGACAAGCAAGAGATTATGACGGATAAAGAAGACAGATCAAATGAGTTGCAGGAGCAAGGCTTTAAATTAATGCAGGTTGTGGATATAAACGATGTTAGTAAATGTAAGGATGTGCAGTGATGAATATGAATGAATTGACTACAAGAATTGAAGATTGGGCTATTGTCCGTGAGTTAGATATTGCCGATCCCAACAAACAAATGCTAAAGCTTTTCGAGGAAATCGGGGAATTGGCAGAAGGATTGGCAAAAGGAAAGCCAGATGATATTGAGGATGCAATAGGCGATACTTTTGTTGTCCTTACAATCTTATCAATGCAATTAGGCTTAGACATAAGAACATGCGTACAAACGGCATATAACGAGATTAAGTCAAGAAATGGGCGGATGGTGAATGGTGTGTTTGTAAAGGAAGATGATCTGCGATGAAAGACAAACTACTCTGGATAGCATTAATCGCTATCGTTATTATCGCAGGGATATCAACATACACGTCACATAATAAAGTTACTGGGATTATGGAACGGCAACAGAACAAAATAGAAGCATTGCAGCAGGAAAATAAATCACTGCATGATGATGTGTGGAATTTGAGTAATCAGTTGATGAAGGCAGATAAAGAATAATCGTCGTTTAATTAACTTCTAGGAGTGATCTCTTGCTGACGTATTTAGATCGAACATTAAGCAAAAAAGATAAACGTAAAGTAGCAAGGTACATGAAAGAATATAACAATATGAAAGCCATTATCAAGAGCAAGGAATTAAAGCTCAGTCCTAAATTAACATCAACTATACAAGAAAGCCCTGTTCAGGAATCAGGAAACAATACAAGTGAGCCAGAAAAACTAGCTATATTATCTAGTGAAGTTGATGAGTTACGGAATATTAGAATGAGATTAGATGCAGCGTATCATTACGCAAAGCCACTCCATAAATTAATATGGGACGAATGTTTTATTGATGACAGAATGGACGCTGATATATATTATGGTAATGACATACCGAAGAGGACATATTATCGTGAGAAGAATATATTAATGTCGGTCGTAGCTGAGTGCTTAGAAATTGGCACAAATATGCACCATGAACGCACCAAGTGATACGGAAATCAGTGTTATGATGGTAGTATAGGAAATTAAATACAGTGATATTTATCAAACATCTAAGTGTCGGGTGTGGAAACCTGGCACTATTTAATTGTAATATTCCCACATTGTGGTAATATAATAGTAAGGCTAGGCAAAGCGCTGCCGAAAAGCTGTTACCCGACAGCCTGCCTTATAATATAAAACGGGTGATAACTTGGGGGTTATTTATTATGAAAAAGTTAATTGGTATTGGAATCGCATCGTTGGTTATGTTGGTTGGTTGTGGGAATGATGAGGAAGTAGTGCAACCAGACGATGAACCTATTGAGCAGGAAGAAGAACAAGACACTTCAACAGGCGATCCATTAGAGTTCGTTAATAAAGATAGTGAGTATGATACATTAATTGATGCAGCCAATGAATACGTAATAGAAAATTATTATGTAAGTGATGATACAGATGAACAAGGTTTTAATATATATGAAGATGGCGATTTCACAATGCGCTATGCATTAGTTGAAACAGAAAACATAGCTGATGTGGAAGCGAACGGAAGTAAGCAGGTTCAAATTATGGGCGAGATCATTAATGATACTGACCAAGATTACAACTTTGACAAGAATAGGCTTTTCATTAAAACTGCTGATAAAGAAGAGTCAAGCCTGGCGTTTGACTTAAATGGTGCTTGGCAAGCAGATCAGAAATCGAAGTTCATTGATTATTTTCCGTTAGATTACGACACACCGGATTCATTTACATTAACATTGATTGATCCATCATTAGAAGGAGATGGGGATGAGGCTGTTTTCGGTGATGATTGGGACAGAAAGTTTGATGAAGCGTTCGAGAAATTCAAAGAAGAGCATACTATTAAAGAGTTAGAGTTCCACAAAGAATAAACACAACACAAACATACGAAGGCATCTGCATATAGCAGGTGCTTTTTTTGTATGTGATGAAAGGAGAATGCAAATGACATTTATTATTTATGCAACAGAAATATTTAGAGCGATTATGTATCTTACAACTGCAATAGGCTTGATACTTGTAGCGTATTACGGAGTGAAAGCTTTGAAAGTTGAAAATGCATTTAAAAAAATGGAAGAAGAAAAACGAGAACAAATTAAAAGATTGAAAGCCATAAATGATCATTATGAAAAGTTTATAGATAAGGATTAACATACTGTTGAAAAGGTTGGTGGAGTGAGATGAAATCAATTATAGCAATAGGTAACATAACGTTTAATCATGTGTTGGCATACGGAGATGAGTTTGTACAAGAGATCGCTGTTGAGTCAATTAACATAAGTTATACAGTTTATCATGGTGATAACAAGATTGATGGAAAGTTAACTCTTGATCAAGATGAGTATAGAGACAAGACATATAGTGATCTTATTAATGTGGTGGGAAGTCATTTTATAAGTACTGTTGAAGGTGTCGAGATATGGTAACAACATTCCAAGTAATACTATTCATCATCATGATTGTTGCTTGCTTAGGTGCTGTATCAGATGATCACATGCAAAGGGTTATGTCTCTTGCTTCTATATGTATAGCGAGTATGTTTGCGTTCGTTGCTAGTGTGATGTGGTTGTGACCAAAGTAAAGGTTATATATGGCGCTCCGGCAAGCGGTAAAACAACATACGCTAAGAAACAGTTGGGAGACAATGATCTGATATATGACTTTGATGACATTATGCAAGTCATTACAGGTTTAGAATACCAACAGGCAAATGTAAATGTTGTTCCGTATGTTAATGATATAAGAGATACAATCATCGAACGAGTAAGGAATGAGGACAGTCTCGATAATGTGTATATCATTACTACATTCATAAGCAAACACATAAGGGAATCTCTACCTGGTGCTGACTATATACAAATGAATACAAACAAGGCGACATGCTTACATCGTATAGAGAACAGCAATAGGAAGAACAAGCATGAACTTAATAAGGTTATCAATGATTGGTATGATGAGTATGGTAGCGGGACGGTTAATTCCAAGCCTAAAAAGAAATGCAACTATGACACATGCAGGGTGTTCATTGACTATGACCAAATACACTGTGATAAGCACAAAGGTAGTTATGAAAAGAATTATGATAGCGGACGAGAGAAGAAGTACAAATACTTTTATAGTAGTAAGGCGTGGAGAAAAGCAAGGCATCAAGCAATGTTAAGGGATGAGTGGACGTGCCAACATTGCATTGCTGAGGTGATATACAAACATGCTGATGTTGTCCACCACATTGTAGAAGTGCGTGAGGATTGGTCAAGGCGCTTAGATATAGAAAACCTCATGTGTGTTTGTCATGGTTGTCATAATGCAATCCACACAAAATAAATAATAGTAAATGAGTCCCCGCCCTTCTTATAACCCTTATGAAAAAAATCAGAGAAAGCCGGGCAAAAACTTTTATTATTGATTTTTGCGATTATGTAAATTCTAAAACACCATTTAAACGCCATTAGGAGGTGATTGTGTGCGTGGTAAACCGAATAGAGGTATTTATACAGAAGAAGAATTAAAAAGCCATAAGAAAGGCAAAGAATACGTTGCAAAGAAGATGGCAGAACAAGAAGCGCTTAGTGATTATGAACAATTGGAAGCAGATTCTATACCTCCACACCTTTGCTACTATGGAAAAAAAGAGTGGAAGAGAATTATTCCATTGTTGAAGGAATTACCTATTGCGGAATTGGATAGAGAATTGATTGAATCATATTGTGCATTGCACGGTTCTAAAAGAAGTCTTGAAAAAGGCGTGCAAGAACATGGACACTCCTACAAGATATATGACAATGACGGTAATATAGAAACAATGAGACGTAATCCGGATTATGATATGTTGCTCCAAACGATAAAGGAAATTCGTATGATCGCCAACCAACTTGGCATGACGATGAATAGCAGATTAGATTTAGTTGTTCCGGACGAAGGGAAAGAAGAAGATGAGTTTATGAAATTGCTCAAAGGTGGTTAAGAATCGGGTGATATTAGATGGAAGATCGCGTAACACAATACGCTGAAAACATTGTAAGTGGTAAAACTTTAGCAGGAAAACCAGTTATTGCCACTGCCAAGCGTCACTTGAATGACTTGGAAAAATCTGAATCAGATGACTTTGAATATTATTTTGATGCGGAAAAGGCTAGTCGAATAATTAAATTTATCGAAATGCTACCGAATACCACAACAGGAGATGCAATGCAGTTAGCGCCCTTTCAGGCATTCGTTGTTGGTAGTATTCACGGGTGGCGATATAAGAAGAATGGTCATAGGCGCTTTAATAAAGCTACAATCTCTCTCAGTCGTAAACAAGGTAAGACGCTTATTAATGCTGGTATGGCTATTTATGAATTAATCGCAGGTGAAAGCCCGTCAATCAACAGACAGATATTCCTGTCCAGTAACTCGCGAGAACAATCTATGATTCTATTTAAAATGGTTAAGCAGCAAGTGGATAAGTTGATGAGCAAGTCTCCGGCGATTAGAAAGGAAATACGTCAAGTAAGAAATGAAATAACTCACAATCCGACATACTCAATCATAAAGCCCACGAGTGCTGATTATTCCACAATGGATGGTAATGAGGTGTCATTTGGGATCATCGACGAGTATGCAGCAAGTCCAACGACTAGATTATTAGATGTTATCGAGTCGTCACAAATACAATTGGATAACCCTCTCATTGTAATTATAAGTACAGCAGGTTATGACGTTAACGCTCCGTTTTATGCTGAACGTAATTATGCTATTGAAATAGCGGAGGGTAAACAAATTAACGAAAATTATTTCAGTTATGTGGCTATGCAAGATAGCGAAAAAGAAATAAATGATCCGGAAACTTGGATAAAAAGTAATCCTTTGTTAGAAGTTCCAGAATTAAAAGAAAAGATGCTCAAGAATTTAGAACAACAATTAACAGAAGCGCAAGCCAAAAATGATACATTGGAGTTTAGGATTAAAAACTTAAATTTATATGTTAAGGGTTCTGTTAATAGTTACATTGATGTGGCTGATTGGGAAGCATGTGCGACAGAAAAGCCAGTTAACATACAAGGGAAAGATGTTTATTTCGGGATTGACTTAGCGCGCGTTAATGATATTGCTGCTGTTAGTATGATTTATCCTACTGATGACAATAAAATGTATGTGGACAACCATTCGTTTATAGGGACAAAAGGCGGATTACAGAAAAAGTCAATCAGAGATAAAATTGATTATGAGATGTTGGCTAATAAAGGTTATGCGACAATTACGGATTTAGAAAGTGGCATTATCAACTATTCATTAATTATGGATTATATAGTAAATCACATACAAAATAACAATTTGAATGTTAAAGGGATCATGTTTGACAGTTGGGGAAGTGATTTGTTCCTTGCAGAATTTGAAAAAAGGTACGGTCATATGGGCTTGCCATTTATTGAGGTAGGGCAAGGATTTAAAAACTTATCAGAACCAATCAAACAATTCAGATTAGAAATTTATGAGAAAAACATAATTCACAATGATAACCCTAACTTAAACATAGCAATCAATAATGCTATTGTGAAGCACGACAACAACGCTAACATAATGCTTGTGAAGGATAAGGCGCGAGAAAAGATTGACCCTATTGTAGCGCTTATAACTGCATATTCTCAAGCGATGTTCCATGAATTTGATAACAGTAAGGATATGGAAAAATACATCTTATCGGAAGATTTCGGGTTTTAATGAGGTGAACAAATGAATATTGGAAAACTAACAGACGGATTAAAAACGATCGGTCTTTTTTTATTGTCTAATTTAATATCTATTCTATTTTTAATTGGATTGTCTTTAATAGTTTATGCGGTGTTTTTAGTGTCGCTTGTTTTCGGATTAGTCGCAGCAGGAATTGCATTGATTTTAGTGGCACTTATTATGAATAGCGAGAAATCTAATTGACGATTGATTATTCCGTGCAGGAGGTGAATAAATGGGAATATTTTATAAGCGAGAAACGAGAAACTTCTCCGATGAAGAAAAAGAAGCGCTGATATCCATGTTGCCGGGATTCCAAGGAGTACCAACAACATACACAAGCGCTAAAGCAATTGAAAACAGCGACGTATTCACAGCGGTTCATATGATAGCGAGTGATATTGCTACCCTGCAACTAGAAAAGCGCGTAAGAGGTGTTAAAGACCCCACTGACAGGCTTTCAAAGATAATCAATGAAAGACCTAACGGAACGTACAACGGATATCAGTTTAAGTTTATCATGGTTGCCAATGCTCTTTTAAATGGTGAGTCGTTCGCTGAAATATTACGCGATCAAAAGGGTATGCCTGTAGAGTTGGTCCATCTACCTAATAGTGTGGTGGTGCTCAAGATAAATCAGTCAACGGGTTACAGACTCCTTTATTTTGTTAATGACGGAAAAAAACAACGGACGATACAATCAGATGACATGTTGCACTTTAAGTTTTTCAGTTTAGATGGTGTGAATGGTGTTAGTCCCTTGAAAGCACTGAAAGATGACATTGAGACTCAGCAAAACAGTAAGAAGTTTCTAGCCAACTTCTTTAAAAACGGAACACAAAATGGTGGTTTGCTTACTTACAAGGGTGGTAAGTTGTCCAAGGATGCACGGGAGAAGCTAAAAAAGGACTGGCAAGAGGCAAACGCAGGTACCGATTCAGCGCACAAAGTTGTTGTGCTCGATGAAACAATGGAGTATAAACCGATCGAAATTGACACAGAAGTTTTGAAACTGATTAATACGTCCAATCACTCTACTACTCAAGTTGGTAAAGTGTTCGGCATACCACGTCATAAATTCGGCCTGGAAACATCTAACATGAACATTGAAGAAATGAATATAGACTATCTTGTTAATACGCTGTCACCTTACCTGGAGGCGATGGTAAGCGAAATATCGTTTAAGACAACAAAGGATATCCTGTTGAGTGATGTCAGCTATAAGTTTAATACTGACAATTATAAGATGATCGATGCTGAAACGAAGGTTAAGAATGAAAAGATTAAAATTGAAACGGGCATTAGTACATTGAATCAAGCTAAGGAACAGTTCGGGTTGCCTTCTATTGGTCCGATGGGCGATAAGCACTTCATGAATTTAAACCTTACCACATTGGATATGTTGGAAGATTATCAAATGAGTAAGGCTACTAATTTACCAACAAAAGGTTCATCAAGTGAAGGAGGTGAGGAATGATGGAGACTGAAAAAAGAGTTATGACCGCTGTGGAAGTAAGGACAAAGGATAACGAAAATGATTCGATGGTTATTAGTGGTTATGCGCTTAAATATAATACTTGGTCACAGGATTTAGGCGGCTTTATTGAGACGATTGACAAGCAAGCATTGCGAAACGCTGATTTGTCTGATGTTCGCTGTCTGATCGACCATGACAATAGCCGTATATTGGGTCGAACGACCGCAAAAACACTCAAACTTGAAAGTGATGATGTTGGCTTGAGGTTTGAATGTACATTGCCTAATACATCTTATGCTAAGGATTTATACGAAAACGTAAGAGTTGGCAACATTAATCAGTGTTCATTCGGTTTTGAGGTAGATAAAAACGGTGATGAATTACGCTTTGATAGGGATAATTCCATCTATAAGCGAACAATCAAAGCTTTTAAGCGCATATTTGATGTAACGGTCACGTCAACACCAGCTTACGCTGACACGGACGTTGCACCTGCTTTGCGGAGCATTGAGCACTTAGAGAAGGAACGGCGCATTAAATTAGAAGCCGAAAAACTAAAAATTGAAATGGATTTAATTGAAGCGTCTCTTGAGTAGGCGTTTTTATTATGTATAGGAGGAATGTGTTAAATGAATTTGTTAGAACTGCAATTAAAATTAAAAGAAACGCGCGTTAATCACAAAGCAAAGATCAAAGAAGTGCGTGACGCTCTTGATCGGGATGATATTGAAAAAGCTAAGTCCCTAAAAGAAGAAGTGGACAAGATGAAAGTTGAAATCGACGATCTGGCTGAAAAGGTAGAAAAGATTGAAGAAGAAAACAAGGAAGAGGAACAAGAGGAAGAAGGAAGCCAAAATACAAATAGTGAAGGAGAACAGCGCATGGCACAACCATTTATCCCAGAACCAACAAACGAGGAAACACGAGCATTTCAAAGTTATTTAGAAACACGTGAAATTGACGGTGGAGCACTTAAGACAGATTCGGGTTT
>Ga0079226_10005016_pt1 | contig 10129 bp, 9 predicted proteins | sample Poulit2014_FD_76345 | JGI IMG/M metagenome (GOLD analysis project Ga0079226, IMG submission 76345) | Agricultural soil microbial communities from Georgia to study Nitrogen management - Poultry litter 2014 | ecosystem: Environmental > Terrestrial > Soil > Agricultural land | place: USA: Georgia... | reverse complement strand
CACGCAGCTGCTCGATCACCTCACCGAGGCGGTCCTGGCCAATGACCGCAAGCTCTACGACGACGCCGACCGCGGGTTCGAGGCCGAGATCAGCGCGCTCGACAAGGCCCTGGCCAAGGGCACCGACGAACTGCCCGCGAAGGTCGAAGGCTCCGGCACCGAGGTCACGGGCCTGGCCGGTGAGCACGAGGCGCCGCGCGTGCGGGCGGACTTGGAACGAGACCCGCAGGTGAGCGAGCTGCTCGAGAGCCTTTGGCCGCTGCTCTCCCCCGCCGACCTACTCCGGCGGCTGTACACCGATGCCGACTTCCGCGGCGCCGTCGCCGGCGAACTGACCCGAACGGAACGGGACGCACTGGCCCGCCCGGAGCAGCCGTGGCAGGACCAGGCCTGGGCCAGCGGCGACGTGCCACTCCTCGACGAGGCGGCCGAACTCCTGGGTGAGGACGACTCCGCAGCCGAGGAGCGCCGTCGTGCAGCAAAGGATGCCGCCGTGGCCTACGCCCAGCAAGTGCTCAGCACCACCGGGGGCCTCGGCGTTTCGGCCGAAGAGCTGGCACAGCGGTTCGAAGAAACCGATACCCGGCCACTGGCCGAGCGGGCCGCCGCGGACCGGACGTGGGCGTACGGGCACGTCATCGTCGATGAGGCCCAGGAACTCACCCCGATGCAGTGGCGGATGGTGCTGCGACGAGTACCGAGCAAGTCGCTGACGGTCGTCGGCGATGTGCACCAGACCGCAGCCGGCGCCGGCATCAGCTCATGGGACGAGCTAGCCCGCTCCCAGCCCCAGTTACAGTGGCACCCGGTCGAGCTGACGATCAACTACCGCACCCCGGAGCCGATCATGCGGGCGGCCACCCGGATGGCGGGCAGGGCAGGAGCCCCGGCACCCGTCTCGCAGTGCGCCCGCAGCGACGGCGCCGAGCCGCAGCTGCGCGCCACCGACGGCGACTTCGCCACCACGCTGGCTCGCTGGGCGGGCGAAGAAGCAGGCCAAGACGGCACGTTCGCAGTCATCGCCCCGCCGCAGCGGCTGGTGGAGATCGCCATGCTCGTCGAGGATGCGGTACCAGGTGCGGTGTTCGGCCCCGAGGTGGACCTTCGCTCACCGTGCGTGGTCATTACTCCGCAGCAGGCCAAAGGCCTGGAGTTCGACGGCGTGCTGGTGGCCGATCCGGCCACGATTCTGCAGGCGGAACGCGGGGTCAATTCGCTGTACGTCGCAATGACCCGGCCGACGCAGCGGCTCAGCGTCCTCAGCGACGGGCCGCTGCCGGAGGCGCTGGGGTAGCTTTTCGCCGCTCCCTGTCTCCGTGACATCTACGCCTGGGCCGGCGGAATCACACCGGCAATGCGCTGCTGCAGCGCCTGCGTGGCGGCGTCGGGAAGGACGATCAAGCCTTCCAGCTCCCGGGTGGCGCGCTTATACGCGCTCTGGCGTTCCGCCTGGGTCGCACCGGAGTCGTCGGCGAGCGCCAGTAGCTTCTTCGCCTTCTCCAGTTTCTGGCGCTCGGCCGGGGCGAAGTCAGCTGCACGACGGCGCTTGGCCTCCCGCTCGGCGATCTCGAAACTGATCGTGTACTCCCGCACCGCTTCGCGGTAGCGCGCCAGCTGCTCGGGGTCCTTCAGCTCGCCGGGCTGGTCCGGATCGGCCGGGTGGAGCCGGTCGACCTCTTGCTTGGCGCGGTGGAAATCTACTGTCACCGGTTCACGCATATCGGTCATCACCGGAAAGTCGATGAGCTTGGCGGGATCAAGTTCGTAATCCAGCCAGCGGCGGGTCACTTCTTGCTCCTCGGCGAGCAAGCGCTCGACCTCAGTGGTGCTGGAGGCGCCGGCCGCACTGGCTCCTCCGGTGGCAGTGGGACTCGTAGTCGCTTCCGCGGAAGCGCTCTGCGTATCCGAAGCACCTGCCTGAGAGTTCTGCGGATCGGCCGGACCCATCGCACTCTGCCCGTACTTGATCCGGGCGAGTTCGATCTTGTCCCTGCGGCGCTTTTCGTCCCACTTCTGCACACCCTTGAACCAGCCGCCGACGATTCCCGCCAACGGGAAGATCAGCCACCAGAACTGCCAGATGTGGTCCACCCACACCAGACTAATAGCACCCTGGGCGCCCGGTGCCCCGTTCGCGACTGCTGCATCCGCAGCGGGCCGACGCGGCGTGAAGTTGCCATATTCGACATCTATCGCCACGGTAGGGAGGCACTGTTGTCTACGGATGGAACCAATTTTGTCTCACGAAACGGGCACAGGGGGCCCTTCGCATGAAGACCCCGCAGACGAAACCCCCGCAACCCAATCGAACGGTACAGCCACCGCGGTAGAGGACGATCTTCCGGAAACCGTACGTCTGCCCGCAGAGATGCGCATCGACGACGAAGACTCCGACGAGCAGATCAGCGCAAAGCTGCGCCATCACGGCGTGCGGCTCGGCAAGGGCATGGTCGCACCGGCCGTTTTCTGGCCCTCCTTGATAGTGGTCCTCGCGGTTGTCGCCTTCGCGGTCATCGCACCCGATCTGACCGGCACAATATTCTCCGGCATCAACGGTTGGATCGTGTCCAACCTCGGCTGGTGGTACATGCTCGTGGTGGGCGTGTTCGTCGTTGTGGCCATCGGGATCGGGGTCTCAAAATATGGACGGATCCGGCTCGGCCGCGACGATGAGAAGCCCGAGTTCGGGCTGATGTCCTGGTTCGCCATGCTCTTCGCCGCCGGTATGGGTATCGGGCTGGTGTTCTACTCGGTGGGTGAGCCACTCACCTATGCGACCACCGCCCCGAAGCCGGGCTGGGAGGGCTCGGGCAGCGACCTGGCCGGTAACGCCATGGCACAGACCTTCCTGCACTGGGGTCTACATCCCTGGGCGATCTACGCCATCATCGGCCTCGGACTCGCATACGCCATTCACCGGCGCGGCCGTCCGGTCTCGATCCGGTGGACTCTCGAGCCCATTCTTGGCAACCGGGTCAAGGGCTGGATGGGCGATGTGATCGACGTACTGGCCGTGTTCGGCACGATCTTCGGTATCGCCACCTCGCTGGGCCTCGGCGTTCAGCAGATCTCCACCGGCATGGCCGCGATGGGCGTCGTGGATGAAGCGAGCAACCTGCTGCTGGTCATTCTGATCACCGTGATCACGTTCCTGGCCACCATGTCCGTCGTCAGTGGCGTGGGCGCCGGAATCAAGTGGCTGTCCAACATCAACTTGTCGCTGGCCGGCGTGCTGCTGATCAGTGTGTTGCTGCTCGGCCCGACCGTCTTCCTGTTCCAGAACCTGGTCGAGGCGCTGGGCATCTACCTGGGCGACGTCATGCAGATGACCTTCGACGTCGGCGCCTACCAGCGCGGCGAGGGCGCCTCCAGCTGGTTCTCCAGCTGGACCATCTTCTACTGGGGCTGGTGGATCTCCTGGTCGCCGTTCGTTGGCGTGTTCATTGCCCGGATCTCCCGGGGGCGGACCATCCGCCAGTTCATCACTGGCGTGCTGCTCGTGCCCACGATCGTCGGCTTCGTATGGTTCTCCGTCCTGGGCGGGACCGGCTTGTACGAACAGTTCTTCGGCGGCTACGACATCGTCTCTCAGAACCTGAGTGAAGACGGCTCGCTGATTGTGGAGAGCGCGATCTTCGACGCCCTGAACCATTTGCCATTGGGCAGCGTATTCTCGGTGCTTGCGATCATCCTCGTCGCGGTCTTCTTCATCACCTCCTCCGACTCCGGCTCGTTGGTGATCGACATGCTCGCCTCCGGTGGGCACCCGAACCCACCGATGTGGTCGAGGGTGCTGTTCGCGGTGCTTGAGGGTGTGCTGGCCGCAACTCTGCTCCTGGCAGGCGGTCTCGGCGCATTGCAGGCAGCGGCACTTGCCACCGCATTGCCGTTCAGCGTGATCCTGCTGATGATCGGTTGGGCCAACGTCAAGGCATTGCGTCTGGATCACCAGGTGCTGGAACGCGAGGCCATGATGAAGCGCCTGGATCGGCTCACCTCGCAGGTGAGCGGCTCCGTGGCGACCGACGTCACTCGGTCGCGGGAGTTGGAGTCCTTCGTGGACGATCGGATCGACTACCGCCTCTCCCGGTCACACAACCTGTCCTTCAGGCGCCGTGGCGCGGAAGCGAAGAGCAAGCGGCAAGGCTCGGAGCCCACGGAGGACTGACTGCTCCGAAAACTCACCACAAACTGTTCGTACGGCCCATTCGGATCCTGAGGATCCGGGTGGGCCGTACATGTGCCAGAGACCGCTCATAGAGGTGGCGGTATGGCCGTGCGACGGCCACCGGGCGGGCACCCGGCAGGACACTGCTACTGTGTCGCGGTGCGTACGGACCAGGATCTGGCGGCGAGAGCCTGCCTCATCACCACCTGCGCGCCATGCTAGGCCTCTCGCGGGTGGTGCTGGACCTCAGCCCATTGCACGCGAGCCGGCCGTTCCGGGACTTGTGGCTGGGGTCCTCGGCCTCGGCTCTCGGCGGGCAGTTCGCCATTGTGGCCGTGCTGTATCAGGTGTGGGAACTGACCGGCAGCGCGTTCTGGACCGGAGTGATCGGCTTGGCGCGCGCCGTACCGCTGATCGTCTTCGGCTTGGTGGGCGGAGTGCTGGCCGATACCGCCGACAGACGCACGATCGTGCGGTGGTCCACGGTGGCGCAGCTGGTGACCGCCGGCGCCCTGGCGGCTCAGGCGGCACTGCAGGTCGGCTCGTTGGCGCTGCTGCTCGGCCTGGTGGCGGCGCAGGCCACCTTCGCCGCTCTCGGGGTGCCCGCCCGGCGGGCACTGCCACCCCGGCTGCTGCTCACCGCGAAGGTTCCCGCCGGGATCGCGTTGCAGCACCTGAGCTTCCAGGTGGCGATGCTGGTGGGCCCGGCGCTGGCGGGGCTGATGATCGGCGCGTTCGGACTCACCTGGGCCTTCACGGTGCAGGCCGGCACGTTCGTGCTGGCCTGGCTCGGAGTGCTGCGGCTGCCCAGCCTTCCTGCCGACGACGGCGCAGCTCGCCCCGGTCTGCGAGCGGTCACCGAGGGCGTACGGCTGGTGTGGCGCCGGCCCGTGCTGCGCGGCTCCTTCGGCACGGATCTGTTCGCCACCATCCTGGCGATGCCGATCTCGCTGTTCCCGCTGATCAACGAGTTGAGGTTCGGCGGGTCGGCGAGCACGTTGGGTTTCTTCCTGTCTGCCGTGGCGGTTGGCGGTATCGCCGCGGGCCTGTTCTCCGGCTCGTTCACCCGTGCTCGCCGGGCGGGGCTGCTGCAGCTCCTGGCGGCCGGCACGTGGGGCGTGGCGCTGGCCGGGTTCGGTCTGGCGCAACCGCTGTGGCTGGCACTGGGACTGCTGGCCGTGGCCGGGGCGGCGGATACGATCTCGGTGGTGATACGGGCGGCGATGGTGCAGCTGGACACTCCGGACTCCCACCGTGGCCGGGTTTCGGCAGTGGAGTCGGTGGTCGGGCAGGCCGGGCCGGATGTGGGCAACTTCCGTGGCGGTCTGGTGGCGGGACTGACCTCGGCCCCGATCGCCCTGGTCAGCGGTGGGATCGCGTGCGTAGCGGGCGTCGCCTGGGTGGGCTGGCGTAATAGGGCACTGCGGCGCTACGTGCATGCCCACGGCTGAACACCCGGCCGCAGCGCTCTGCCACGTGACTGGGCCCCCAAGCTCCGCCGTCGTGCAACACGCAGTGCCGCTTCCGCGGAAGCGCCTCCAACTCACGACCGCGATCACTGTCACGGGACCATCGCGATCTCTGCTGTAGAACCTCCGCGACCTCTGCTACGGAATGAGTAGCGTCGCATCGGGGCGCAACTCGGCAAGTCTTCGGTCGAACGTCGCCAGCTGCCCGCCATGGTGTTCAGCGAGAGCGGCGAGGTAGGTGTCGGTTACCTGGCGGTGTCCGTGCAGATCATCCAGGTCAACGTTCCGAAAACCGAGGTCATCGGTCCAGAATCGGTACCCCGGAACTGCCGCCACTTCATCCAGGATCGCTGCGGCCGTGCTCGCTCGTTCACCGATGCGCAGCATGAAGCGGACCAGCGCACCTTCGACTATCGGGCATAGGGCGAAAGCGTCGACGCCCGCCAGCCAGGTGGCCGCGCGATCATGATGCTCGTGCTCAGTCACCGTCAACGCGATGAGCACATTCGCATCCAGAAGGCAGGTCACTCCTCGTCCAAAAGCTGCGCCACATCATCGGAGGTCACGGTTCGTCCCAGCGATATGACAGGAAAGCCGGTACGCGGATCCGTGGACAGATGCACCGGGCTATCGATCTGCGCCAAGCCACGTACGGTAAGTTCCGCCAGCACAGACGAGAGCGATACGCCCCGCTGCTTCGCGAGCTCCTGCGCACGCTGGCGTACCGCAGGAGGCAGATCGACGGTCGTTCGCATAGATGCATCCTACTTGATGCAGATCCGATGCATCCGATCAGTATCGGCGGATAGCCGCTTCCGCGGAAGCGCCCGATTGAGTGCGCTCGGCGAAATGACGGTCATACGGCCGGATCCTCGCGCATACCGCCAAGGTGCCGCCATATGACCGTCGATTCGCCGGTCCTTACCTCGGACGCCTCCGCACGGCGGCGTCGAACCAGCCGGTGATCGTCGTGGGGTGGGTGATCGCGGTACCCACGACCACCGCAAACGCACCAGTCTCGGCAGCGGCCCGGGCCTGCTCGGGGGTGTGGATCCGCCCCTCGGCCACGACCGCCGTCTCCGGCAGCTCACGTACCACCGCGGTGAGCAGTTCCAGGTCCGGCCCGTCGGTCTTCGCCCGCGCCCCGGTGTACCCGGCCAGGGTGGTACCCACGATGTCCGCCCCGGCCTCCGCGGCGGCCACCGCCGATTCCAGAGAGTCGCAATCGGCCATCACGAGCACGTCGAACTCCTGGCGCACGCGCCGCAGCGTCTCGGCAAAGCTCAGGCCGTCCGGCCGTTCCCGCGCGGTGCCATCCAGGGCGAGGATATCCGCTCCGGCAGCGATCACGCCTCGGCAGTGCGCCAGGGTCGGGGTGATGAAGACGCCCTCGTCGCCGTCTTTCCAGATTCCGATCACCGGCACGTCCACCCGGCCGGCGACCAGCTGAATATCGGCTAGACCTTGCGCGCGCACCGCCACGGCACCACCGGCAGTCACGGCGGCGGCCACCTGCGCCATGGTCTCCGGGTGCCGCATCGGTTCTCCCGGGTAGGCCTGGCAGGAGACGATCAGTCCGCCGCGCAGCGGCTCCAGCATGGGGTGCATCTCAGCGTCCCTTCGGTTCCTCGAGTTGTCGGGCGAACTGGGCTGCTCCCAGCAGCGCGGCGTTCTCTCCGGCGACTGCCGGCAGGAGGGGAGCGCCGGCCATGAGGTCCATGGTCTCGGCGGCCCTACCCTCGCGCACGCTGTCCCACCACAATTGCCCGGCCCCTGCCATCCCTCCGGTGAGCACCACGGCTTCCACGTCGAATACGTTCAGCATGGCGCCGATCATGCGGCCGACGGCGTGGGCGCACCTGTGCAGCACCCGTGCCGCCAGTGCGTGGCCCGCCTCGGCCTGAGCCACCAGCTCGCGGGTATCGGCCGCCTCTCCCCCGGAGCGACGGTAGGCCTCGAGCGTGCCCGGTCCCGAAGCCAGACCTTCCAGGTGCCCCATCCGCCCGCAGGTGCACCGCACGCCGTCGGCCTCCGGTACGGGCACATGACCCACGTGCGCCGCAGCCGCCCGGTACCCGGTGACCACCTGCCCGCCACGCACGATCGCCCCACCGATCCCGGTGCCCACCGCCACCAGTAGCATCGACTCCCGGCCCGCTCCGGCACCCGCGACCGCCTCGCCCAGGCCGTGGGCATGCACGTCGTTCAGCACGGCGGTGGGCAGCCCGAGTTCCTCCTGGGTGCGCGGTCCGATGGCGGTGCCCACCCACCCGGGAATGGCGCCGGTAGCCGCGGTGATCATGCCGCGGGCCGGGTCCACCACCCCAGCGGTGCCGATTCCCACCGCCACCGGTTCTCCGGCCCCCGCCGCGAGCGCCTCGGTTCGGGAGGCGCGCAGCGCCTGGTGCAGGTCCGCCAGGATCGCTTCCGGCCCGCGCATGGCCCCGGTGGGGATCGTGCGGGCAGCCAGGACCTCGCCGTCGCCAAGGACCGCACCGGCGGTGATTTTCGTCCCGCCCAGGTCGGCGGCCAGGACGGGTCCGGGCGCCGGCGTCATCGCGTCGTATCGATCCCGACTCGGGTCAGCACGGTGCGCACCCGGTCGACGTTCGCCCCCTCCAGGGGCGTCATCGGGCTGGCCATCGTGTTCGTGCTGAAGATGCCCATCAGGTACAGGGCGGTCTTGAACGCCCCGACCCCTTGGGCGGGACCGGTCTTGCCTTGCACACCGAAGACGATATCGAACAGCCGCGCCAGACGGTCCTGTTCGCGCCGGAGAGCCTCGAAGTCCCCGGCCCGGGCGGCACGGTCCATCCGTACGTAACCGGCCGGGTCCACGTTCCCCAGCCCGGGGACGCTGCCGTGTCCACCGGCGAGGTAGATGCCGTCCACCACCAGCTCGTGGCCGGTGAGCAGGGTCAGGGGAGTTCCGGCGTCGGCGTTCATCAGCAGCAGACGGCGGAAGGTCACGTCGTCCCCGGAGGAGTCCTTCACCCCGGCCAGCACGCCGTCGCGGCCCAGTCGCACCAGCAGGCCTGGATCGAGTTTGGTGTGCACCGAGACCGGCAGGTCGTAGGCGAACACAGGCAGGTCCGTGGCGGCGGCGATGGCCCGGAAGTGGTTCTCGATCTCCTCCGGGCCGGTCACGGCGTAGAACGGGGCGGTGGCCACCACCGCGTCCGCGCCGAGCGCTTCGGCGCGGCGCAGGTGATGCAGCACCCGCCGGGTCTGGGTGTCGATGATGCCGGCCAGCACCGGCACGCGGCCGTCGATGATCCGCACCGCCTCGCGCAGCACTTGCTCGCGCATCTCGTCCTCGAAGAAGGCCACCTCACCACTGGAACCGAGCACGAACAAGGCGTCCACTCCGCCGTCGATGTGGTGCTCGATCAGGCGCTCCAGGCTGGGCACGTCGAGCTCGCCCTGGGCAGTCAGCGGCGTGAGCAGCGGCGGGATCACGCCGTGCAGCGCACGGGCCGTGGTGGAGGTTGCGGATGCGGCGGGCATAGCTTCTCTTCTTCCTTGGTGCTGGGGGCGCCGGTGGCGCCGTGGTGGGATGGCTCGGGCGAGAGGGTGGGTCAGGTCGGCCGGGAGGGGTGGGTCAGGTCGGCCGGGAAGGGGGGGGACGGCTCGGGAAGGTCAATGCAGCAGTGACGGCGTGGCGCCGAGCAAGGTGCGGGTGTAGTCCTGGGCGGGGCTGGCGAAGATCTCCTGGGCCAGCCCGGTCTCGACGATCTCGCCGAAGTACATGACGGCGATGCGGTCCGAGACGTAGCGGACGGTGTTGATGTCGTGGGAGATGAACACCACGCCCAGGCCCAGTTCGCTCTTGAGGTCGGTGAGCAGGTTCAGCACCTGGGCGCGCACGGAGACGTCCAGGGCACTGGTGGGTTCGTCCGCTACGACGATGTCGGGTTCCAGCGCGAGCGCGCGAGCGATGGCCACGCGTTGTCGCTGCCCGCCGGAGATCTGCGAGGGGTAGACCCACAGGGCGGACTGTGGCAGTCCCACCAGGTGCAGCAGGTCGCGCACCCGCTTCTCCCGGGCCCTGGGTGAGTCGATCTTGTGCACGTTCAGCGGGTCGATCAGCGCATCGTGGATCGTCAGGCGTGGGTTCAGCGCGGTGGCGGGGTCTTGGAAGATGACCGACACGCTGCGGCCGAGCACCCGCCGGGCAGCGCTGCCATGCTTGAGTTTCTCGCCGTTGAAGTACACCTCGCCGCTGGTGGTGGGCTGCAGCCCGACCATCACCCGGGCGAGGGTCGATTTGCCGCAGCCGGACTCACCCACGATCCCGACCGTCTCGCCGCGGGAGATGGCGAAGTCGACGTTCTTGACGGCGTGCACGGTGTCCGGGCGGAACAGCTTGCCGGTGCGGGCCTTGTGGATCACGTTCACCCGATGCAACTCGAGCACGTGGCCCGCGGGGGTTGTGGGAGTGCTCATTCTCCGGCTCCTTCCAGCAGGGCCTCGCGGTCCGGCGTGGTGGCGT